>Ga0307928_10004210_pt1 | contig 10931 bp, 13 predicted proteins | sample AceLakmetagen232_FD_201815 | JGI IMG/M metagenome (GOLD analysis project Ga0307928, IMG submission 201815) | Saline water microbial communities from Ace Lake, Antarctica - #232 | ecosystem: Environmental > Aquatic > Non-marine Saline and Alkaline > Saline | place: Antarctica: Ace Lake...
ATCGTCTATGTCGAAGTCGCGCTTCTCGCTGATCGCGCGCACCATCCTGTGTCCGCGCGAGTCGGCGTACTCCTTGGATACGTAGCGTCCCAAGTCCGGATCGTCGGTAAGCTCCGTGAGTGGAACAGTGTGCTGAAAGAAGTAGGGCGTGCCGTCGGCCGTCCCGTGTACGTTCTTGTGCTGCACCTCTATGAGCATGTGCTCAAGTCCGGCCGGGGGCCACGTCTGCTCGCCCAGTAGTTTCTCGACGGCTCGGGTCATACCGAACGACTGCGCGTCCCGGAGCTTTATCAGCGCGTCCTGGAATTCACCTACCTTGCGGTTGTTCTCCGCGAGCGTCTCGTCGCTCTCCCTGACTCTGTCTTCATTAACTCTTTCTGGCATGATCTTCTCCTTCGTGTTAAATTTGGTGCTCGTACCAAGACTCGAACTTGGAACTTCCACCGTGTAAAGGTGGCATTCTAGCCAATTGAATTATACGAGCTCTTTAAATACTCAATACCGCCGTACACGGTTTGTCAAGTAAAAAATGGCGGGATGTACGGGACTCGAACCCGTAACATTCTGATAGACAATCAGAGACTCTAGCCAATTGAGCTAACACCCCGAATTATGTTCTCGCCACTTTGGCGCGCATTGTGTCGCTAAGTCCTCACTAGCGACGAATAAACTTCGTTTAACGACATAACTCGTCGAACTTGACGAGTTGAGGTGGTGTGGCCGCAGGGAGTCGAACCCTGGTATCCCGGGTCACATCCGAGGGCTCTGCCGTTGAGCTACGGCCACCCCATTACTTCCATAGATTAAGGAAGCTAAAAAACTTCGGCCACTCCTTGCGGGGCTTGAACACCAGGGCTATGTCCTGGCTGTCGAACGCCATCTCCTGTACGGAGAAGTAGTCCAGTCCGTACGTCTTGGCCTTTTCAAATTGTTCTTCCGTCACGGCGCACGTGGCCTTGCGGAATGATGTCTTGTACCAGTCGGCCATAACCGGATCGTCGTCCGGCCAGCCTCTGCTTCTGATCATCGCTCCGGCGTGACACGCCGTGTTGACCGCGTGACCGGTATCGACCCAGTCCTTGATGAGCACGTACATCTTCGAATACTCGGTGGTAGTCGTCCTGTTAGCCATTGCCGCTCTCCCATTTAAGGAAAGCGGCTTCGCGCTCCTCGTCCTTGCGTCCGGCCGAGAACAGGCATGACTCGCATCGGTTGTCGCATTCGTCCGTACGGCCGCAGCTGTCGGCCATGCGCTCTGTCACGCTACCTGGTGGTCTGGGCGCGCCCTTCGGTACTATAAATTTACTCATACATCCTCCTGTTAAAATGGTGGAGCTACTCGGATTCGAACCGAGGACAGCCTGCTTGCAGGGCAGGTGCTCTAGCCAACTGAGCTATAACCCCGAATACTTAATAGCTGATATGCTACCCATTAACCGCGTTATTACCTATTAAGGGTCATATTCGACCCCTTATCCTCGTTACCGCTCCTCCCGATAACGTGGGATCATCCAGTTATTCCATAGGAAAAATGGTGGCGGAGGTGGGACTCGAACCCACGACACTCAGGTTATGAACCTGCCCAGCTGCCACTGCTGCACTCCGCGTCAAAAAAACTAAAATGGTTGCGGGGGTGAGATTCGAACTCACGACCGTCAGCTTATGAAGCTGCTCAGCTAACCGCTGCTGCACCCCGCATCACGAAAAATGGCATCCCCAAGGAGATTCGAACTCCTGTTACCGGAATGAAAATCCGGTGTCCTAGGCCTCTAGACGATGGGGACAAAAAAAAGCGGACTCCCCTAGAGGTAGTCCGCTGTATCTATAAAGTTGGAGAAGTGTTAGATACAGCGGCAGGTATGCTCCCAATCCATAATATTTATGGCTTGAGGTCGCGTCGCTGTCTGTACTGTGGTAAACACCTTTGAATCTCCTTAATTGAGCTTCACTATAGCAGCGTAGCTCATGTTGTCAAGCTATTTTTTAAAATCTTTATGCTTTATTTTCGTAATGACGCGCTGGCCGTTACGACTGAATAGCTCTGTTACGGGTCGGGCGACGATACCCTCGGCGATGAAGTCACCCCACTTGGAATTAAATCCTTCGCGGGTCATCTCAATAGCGTCCTGGAGGGTGCCGCGTCCAATCACCGGGGCTAATGGTAGCCCTAGGTTCGCGGCCACATCGGCCACGTCTTCACGCTTAAGCCACCACTCTCCGATCTTTACGTCGAAGAGTACGAACATAGGCGCGGGTCCGTAGTTGCCTCCGCCTTTCTGGATCTTAGGGCCGCAGCCCTCGCCGTATAGACAGACGCCGCCTTCATCGCCGAACTGGGCGCGCATCAGCGCGTTCATCTCGTCATTGAGGAACTTCTTGACAAGCTCGTTGACCAGATGCGATGGTATCGCGGAGTTGTCCGTCTTACCCTGGAAGGTGATGCTCTCGCCTCCCCACATGTTCCGGATGTTCGTGCCGTCTATCTTTTCGGTGAACTCCCATTCGTTATCCTTTAGGAACTCGATCTCCGGTGTGGAGTACTGACCTAACAGGAACGTCTTGTTGTTGTTCTGCGGGTCTCTTTTAAAGATCGACTGTATCTTATGGTACGTGTTCATGCTTATCCTTATGTTGTTTCGGAGTGCCCGCAGTTGTCGCACTGCGTTTCCCCCGAGCTGTTGCGCCACGTGTATATCATGCTTCCACAGTTGTCGCACGCCGCGCTCTCGTCGTATGTGAGTTTCGGGACCACCTCGGCTTCCCAATACTTCTTATACCCTATCTTGGAATACTCGATGCCCGGCCTGCTCATCCACTGCCGCGACCGCCGCACGCTGTCCTCGACGTTGAACCCCATGTACATGGGTGTCACGAACAACCACTTGTGGTGGTAGATCTGGCCTCGCGGCTTCACGCATCGTATCTCGGTCACCAAGTCTTCTCGGCTGTCCGGATACCTGGAGCCCAGCGCGTCTGGGTTGAACGTCAACGACACGCCGTTGCCCACGTCGGGCTCGTCGGCTTGGTTGAAGTTAGGAGACCGGAACAGACCCAGCGTCAGCGTGTCCGGGTTCCACTTGTAGACCTTTACCTTGCCGCTCTTGCGGAATCGGTGAACGGGTCTGCACCCTAATACCGCCATGGGTACGCAGTGGTTGACGTACTCCCGGTGCACATACACCGTATTACCTACTCGCTTACCCACGTTGAAGCGGGTGTCACGATGGATCCTGCTCCCGTTCTCCGTCGTCAGTACGGGTGAAGTCGAGTATTTCGAGGAGAGGCTTTGCGCCGTGACTAGCGTGCCAGCGCCCGCTCCTATAAGAGCCTTGATAGAGCTCATTCTGCAATCCTCCTGGGTAGTGGTGGTCGTCTAAACTATGCTTTAGTGCGATGACGAAGTCCGACACACACTCCTCCATGCTGTAGAACCGTCTGAATACACCGCTTCCGGTCGGATATCCAGCCCGGATGCGCTTATCCATCTTGTCGAGGTCTACCCCGATCTCGGCCAGCCGAGCACTCATGGTTCTGTGCTCGGCCTCCGTCATACGCGGGAGCTTAGGCACTGTGCCCGCCTCCGTTGTATTTATTGACCGGCATGATCTCATGCACTAACGCGTACATCTCCTCCATGCCCTTCTCGTCGATCACGTCAATCACCGCTTTCGGTCCGTCTAGCTCCTTAGCGCGATTCTTGAATCGAGTCCTGTAGTCCACATGGCAACGGGCCTTTAGCTCGCCGTACAGGTGATTCCACAGGGCGTCGAAGTAATCCGTCGTCACGGCCAGGTTGCCGTAGTTGCCCGTTCGGTGTAGCTGCTTAGTGGCGAACGCCCTGACGTGCTGATTGATCAGCGCCCGTGTGCTCTTAGGCGGCACCGGCACCGACGGGACCGGACTCTGCACGTTGTTGCGCACATAGTTGATCTCGCTCTGCTGCTGCTCGATAATGAGTCTGGACTGCTCCAGCTCGTTATCCTTCGCCGAGAGCAGCTGCTTCATCAGCGCGTTCTCCTGCGTCTTGATGTTCGGAGATATGGCGACACCCGTCGTCACGTAATCTCTGATCGCTTTGGTCAACTCTTTCTGATACCGAAGAAGTCGAGGCTTCACGGAGATTTTAACGCGGTTTGGATTTATCAGGTAAAGCCATCCGCCCAACTGGTCTATGCCTAGGCAGCCCATTGAGTAGCGCTTTCCGTCACTTCCAGTTGAAGTGATAATACGGTAATCAAACCGCTCGTCTTTTCTTAGCTTAACCAACTGGTCGGAGCTGTCGACTCCGAGCTGATCGCAGATAGGCTTCAGTGGTATGTACCTGTCGGCGCGTGTGGTGGCCACGGGAAGATTGACCATCCCCATACCGCTGTAGAACTGTATGGCCGTGGCTTCCTCCATCGTGTCCACTAAGCGTGGAGTGAGATTCCGGGCCGGCGTCGCCTCCTTCGGGCACTCCGCCGGCGTCTCGGGCTTGGCGTCCGGCGTGGCTGGCTTGGGCTGTTCGCCCAGCTCGATAGCGTGCTTGCTGAAGCGCTTGCCGTCTATCACGCTCTTCCGCCATTCCCGTCCAAGCTCGTTTCTCGGGTGGCTCATGTCGGCGAATCGGTACAGGCCGGCCGCGGTGAGCATCCAAGCCGACGGCGCGCGGACCGCGCCCTCGCGCTGCACGACCAGCTTGACTCCGAAGCGCTTGTCCGGAATCTTGATCCCGAGCTTTCCGCCGACGGATTGCATGCGCAGAGCGCCCTGCACGTCGGACGCTTTATAGTACCGCGCCCCTCTTGACACGCAGGTTCCTACTGGCTCTCCATATACGAAGACCTCGTTCAGTGGGTTTGTCTTTTTCATAATATTCCTTTTCGTTATTGGTTTACGCGGACGCCGCCATATGGCTCATCACCTTCGCGCCGAGGTCCGGCATGGATCTCATTTTCTTAGCTTTTCTAGCGGCGGCCTCGCCCTGCTTCACCAGAATCGCCTCCCGCATGGACGGAGACACCGGCTGGTACTTCTTCAGCTTCTTACGTGTGTTCCTGACCACGTTGTTGGCCTGGCTTCCGCTGAGCCCCTGCTGCTGCAGGTAGCTCTGTGTCGTCGAGGCGCAGAGATTGTCTTTCAACATCATCTCCGCCGTCGTCTTATGCTGCTCTGTTATTTTCATGTTCTTTCACACTCGCACTCACAGCCGTAATCCGATATCTCGGCGTGCCTGATCGCTAGGAGCTCGCGGACCTCTTTAATATCAAGATCCGTCATCTTCGCTACGAGATCTTTAATCGTGCAGGCCTCGGCCGCGTCCAGCCCTCGCTCGTAGATGTGCCTCGTCGAGGGGTCCGACGTCAGGAGCCGGTAGGTCGCTCTGGTGATCGTGTGGCATACGTAGCCGTCCACGTCCATCAAGTTGGCGAACTTGCGCTGGGTGCGCTCGGCCTTCTCGAATACGATGATCGAGCCCCAGTATTTCTTGAGTCCTGGGTACTTCTCTCCGGCGGCGTCCTTTTTGAACCTGACGTTGTCTCGGTTCACGTGGTACACTTTTATCATGTCGTCTCCTTTTTTTGTTGTTGCGCGCTCATTCGCTATGCGTTGGCGCGTTATATGTTGGTCGTAACTGATCCGGTGCTCCGTGCAGCAGAACAGCGGCAGGTGTGGTCCCTCCGGCTCGCCCCCACCTAATTCCCGCATTTTAGACATAGCTTTTCTCAACTCGGCGGCTTCCTCGTCCAACCTCTTTTGCATTGTGCTGTCGGGGCATCCGTTGTATACTCTGTGCCCGTCCCAGCGTATATTATTCGTCATCGTTCTCCCTCCTTGTTAGCTTGAACTTCCTCACCAGACGGGTGAGGTGCTTCATGTCCAGCCTGACGAAAATGAAGTAATCCACCGAGGTCCGGCCTACCGCCACCCGGGTGCCCACCTCTATGTGTCTCTTCATCCCAGCATGTTTGCCCCTTATGATAAAGGCGTTGTGGATGAACCTTGAGTCGTCCATCATTTTGAGTATGTCTTCCATACTCTTTTCAGCGCTCTCACGCTTGAAGCTCTTTGAGCAGTCAAGCACGTCGCACCGCGTGAACCCCAGCCCATCCGCCTCTCGGAAGAGTTCCTTCCAGTCGGTCTCCGTGTCTTGGGGCGCGTCGTAGAATCTATCCATACGGTATCCCTCCTATACCTCTCTGGTTGTTGGCGCCACCGTCTCAGGCAGCTCTATTCCTTTGTAGTCGATTTGCGGAGCCGGCGCTACCGGCGCCGCCGCGATCTCGTCTTGGGGGCAGATGCCCTTGTAGTTGATCAACAACAGCCTGGTCGTCTTCGTGACCATGATCTGCGTCACAACGTAGCCCTTGGCCGTCAGCTCGTTAGTGATCTCGGTGACCGCGTCCGCCGGGTAGCATATGATATCATCGTTGATTCTTACCCTAGCCTCGAATCTCTCCTCTTCTATGGCCTTGGCTATGGCCGCCCCTATCTTCTCCCTGAGTTCGAATAGATCGTCACTCCTGGCCATCGCCAGATTCCTCGCCTCATCGGCTTGTGGTATCAGCATCGGTATCTCCTTGTTTGTCCAGCCCTATGGCTTTGATCGTCTCCTCCTCCATATACGTCATCCGCCGCTTGAGTACGTCCGCGAGCAGCTCGGGCGATTCCTCCAACAGTCCGCGCACGCAGTCCTCGGTGACCACGAACAGCATACCGTTTCTATACGGGTTGTCTCCGGACTCGCCGTCGCGTACTCCGATTATCATTATCCCCTGCTTCATGTGTTTCGCGCACTTATCGCAGGGATTGTCGTCCATGCACACGTGCATCGGCATGGCGCCGTCCGCGTTGCCCATGGCTTTGGCGATCTTGTCGCCTTGCGCTCCCAAGAGCGCCACCTCGTTTTTAGCCTCTCCGCAGAAAAAGCAGATAGGTATCGTGGGGTTGACCCCGTTCTTCTCGCTCAGTCTAATACTACTCATACGGCTATCCTTGTTTGTTTGTTTATGAACTTAGAGACTAGATCGGCGGCACGTTTTGTGTCTTCGGGCTTCACGCTGTAGATGAACTCTCCCAGCATGGCCGCCGCGTGCACGTCGTACCCCAGCTCTTTCTCCAGTTCGGCCTTCAGTCGTTCCGGCGAGCACTTCTCGTAAAACGTTTTTGACGCGGCTATCTGTTTCTGGAGTATCTTCGAACCCAGCATGCGCACCTCCTTTGATAGTTAAAAATAACGCGATATGTAAAAAAACCCGCTACGAATAGCGGGGTAAAAGGAATGCATTCCTTTTGTGGGGGGGTCTCTATACGGCCAAGGCCTCTTGGCCCTCAAACTCTCGGTCAGCACGGGCCGCATCGGCCAAGCGCTGTTTCTCGTCGGCCGCCAGTCGGCGGGTCCTCGCCACATCGGCCTTGTGCTCCCCGATGGTGGTGCGGATCTCGGAATAATCCGCCAATTTGATCGCCTCGGACAAATTCAGCGCTAAGTGTTCATAGGCCTGTTTGGCCTCCGTTGTGCTGATCCCCGCCCGGGTCAGCTTTTTTCTTTCTTGTCTCTGCAGTTTCATCTTCTGCTCCTTTCCGGCTCTTGCCGGACATGATGTTGTCATAGTCTGGGTCCCCAGCGAACCAGACGTCTTTGCTCGTCGCGTAGTATACGCCGACTGTCATGGCTATGCCCAGTATGAGCATAGCCAATAGAAACTCTAAAACTTCTTTTTTCTTACGTGTCATGATAACCTCCTAGTTAAAAGACGAGCCCTCTTACACGGGGCCGGACGCCGGCGACAGTGGGTGTAGTCTTGTCGCGGGATCTTAGCAGCGCTCTCAAAAAGAAAGCGCACTGTAGATCATATCGCTCGTGAAAGCTATATAATCTACAGTATATATTATAACAATCTGGGGGGTATTATTTAGGTCTGGGGTCAAGCCAGCGTGGCGTACAGGTCCGAGCCTTTGATGGTGTCCATGGTGCCGCATAGTTCCTCGTTGTCGAAAACGAAGGTGTGGTCCATGGTACCTATGAGATCCTGGTTGTCCGTCTCGACGCGGAGTAGCTCCTCGCCGTCGACTCGATAGGATTCAATTGAGGTGGGGTGGTGGTATTCTTCGGCGCCCGTGTCAGGATTGCGCGTGCAGATCAGATCCTCGGGGCTTATGTGTTTGCTGTTCTTCCATCCGTCTCGCGTCAGTACTTCCGTGTCCGTGGTGAGACACAGCTTCTTCTCGGCTAGATGATGGAACGCGGAAATGTACATAGAGCCGTCTCCCAGCCCTTTTATGGTCTTTCCGGTTGTAGGGTCGTAAACGTCCTTACCCTCGCTCAGGCCGTTCTTCTTGAGCTCGTTTGCCGCGAACCGCGCCCATCCCTCTTTGGGAGCTTCGGACGGCAGCACGTAAGGCTTGCCGGTCTTGGCGGCCACCTTGCCTAGCTGGAGTTCCATAAGCTGGTTCGGAGCCACTCGTGACAATACCACCATGGGGTTGAGCAGCATGTCGTACGGCGTGTCGTCTTCGGGATCTCTGGGCATCTCCTCGTCCGGCACGACTTTACCGATCACGCCTTTACTCGCGGCCAGGTTGGATAGCTTGTCTCCCACTTGGGCCGAGCCTTCCGTCTTGACGTTGACCTTCGCGCCTTTACTCGTCAGAGCCACGTCGGTTACTACTCCGGGTTCGGTATGGTCCCACACCACGGATTCATCTCTGAACGTGTTGCGCAGGACCTTGTGCAGGTTACCCAGCTCCGCGTCCTCGGCTGACAGCAGCTTGGGTCCGAGAGCTAAAATAATGGGATCGCCTTTTTTAACTATTGAACCGGGCTTGATCACGCCGGCCTCGTCTATGCTCTTCAGCTGGTCCTTTTTGAACTTGTCGGCGAACGCGCTGATGAACTTGTTGCGTGATATCTTGACGCCGTTGCGTTTGTCCTTGTCCATTCCGTATAGTCGTTGGGTGGCCAGCTTCTGAGCCGCCGATTCACTTATCACGTAGGCGTCCTCGAATGAGTTGTGGACGACTAGTCCGGCACCCACCGCGAATGTTGAGATCGGCTGCATATCCAGATCGTAGACGGCTCCGTTAGTGGGTATCTCCTTAACCGAGGTTACCACGTCAAACCACATCCCTGAATCCAGAATTGACCGTACATGGCATGGGAGTTTATCATAATACGGCATTAACTGCTCTCTGGAAATATATGGGCGCTCCTCGCTTAAATTAGCCTGGCGCCGCGTACCGCCATAGATCAAAGCGCGTACCGCTTTCATTTCCGCGGACGGTACTGGAATAGTGTCCCTACTGAATTTTAAAGTGCGGATTAATTTAAGCCTTATGGCCTCTTTCCTCGACAATGATATATTTGGAAACTTAGTTAAGCTATAGGCAAACACTTTAATTCTATACGAATGGTGGTTACCGTTAGCTGGTATCTTATAGCGTCTGGCTGTCGCGCGCACGCCTATACTCGATAATATTGCGGTAAGACCGTGAGCCAGTTCCTCTGAGACAGTGGTGGCTGTAACTTCCTTAGTAACAGTCCCGTCACCGCACCAGTACCCGTCTATAAATCCCTCAACCACCTCTTTAGAAGCCGACCACAGTACAGGCGCTACACGTTTGAATTGTGCCAAAGTCCCCGCCTGTGACGCTACAAACTGAGCTAGCGGAGCGCAGTAGATCACAACCGCTCCATGGTTGTCGCCGTCGCCGTTCCAAGTATGCTTAGCCTTCAGTCCGTACCGCGCGGCGAAGCTTATGATACGCTCAATTATGTAATCCTCCGTGGCTGCAATGCTTAAACCCTTAATGTAATTCTTACCATGTATAGCGCTACCCTCGGCTGTGTAAATTCCTAGAAACCATCCTAAGTCTTTATTAACGTCTATGTGCAGCGGGTCCGCCTTTCCGGCACTAGATACAAGGCCCAGACTTTCCGGGCCTGTCCCGAAAGGTAGCGGTAGAGGTACGATTGGGAGTAAACTCTCTCCAGGCACCAATGCGTCAGTGGTTATTTCCCGAAGGTACCCGTCCCCGCCCACAGTCATGCAGCTATGGCACGCGGTGGCTTTTAATTCCATACCATCTCTGGTGGTGACTTTAAGCATTGGGCTACCCGCCTCGTGCTTCATGTGACGTCTAACAGGAAGCAGTGCTCCGTCCAGTGTTTTAGTGTTTACAGCCGTGGCCTGGCTGTTTTCAGTATCCATGTCGGCTATACGTGTGAAGTGCCCTCCGCCATCAGCGTCAAACCAGCTTATCCACGTATCACCGCTTACGCTGTGTCCGCGGTACGGCACCACGGCGGTCTTGAGGTTGCGGCCCATGTTCAAAGCTCCCTTCTCGGGATCGGTGAAGTTGGAGTGGGCGACCATGTCGCCCTCGTCCACGACGTCGCCTTCTTTAACGGTGGAGTTGTAGGACACGGCGGTCATTCTGTTAAATGGAAAATCTTTGGTGAGCTCTACGACTTTGCGCTCGCCGTCCTCGCCGGTGATGGTGACGCTGTCTTTATTGACGTTGCTCACGATACCCTTGGCCGGCGCGCTTATGCTGCCGACCTTGCGTCCGTAATACTCGTTGAAACTCTGGTCCGTGCCTGGAACCTGCGACTGCACCAATGGAACCTCGCCTTTGACCATGGGCATGTACTGCGACCAGTATTTGGCCGAGTAGAACGCTCTACTGGGCATGAAGCTCGTTGGCATGGGCGCTAGGTTGACGGTGGGATTATACATGTGCGCGAAACTTGGAACGGTATAGTCGACTTCAGCCGGTTTGGCTTTGATCATCTCGCCGTCTTTAAGCGCGTGCACCCATTTGTCTTTGGGGTCGGAGCCGGGTAGCGCCATGATCTTGTTGGCCATGTCCTCCGGTTTCAGGAATACTTTTTTACCTTGATTGTCCAGGAACTCGGCGTAGATTTGTTTGTCATTGCCCTTGTAGGTCTT
>Ga0307928_10004215_pt1 | contig 10920 bp, 22 predicted proteins | sample AceLakmetagen232_FD_201815 | JGI IMG/M metagenome (GOLD analysis project Ga0307928, IMG submission 201815) | Saline water microbial communities from Ace Lake, Antarctica - #232 | ecosystem: Environmental > Aquatic > Non-marine Saline and Alkaline > Saline | place: Antarctica: Ace Lake...
TCTCGTTCATCCTGTTGGGAGCGGGGGCGGGAATCGAACCCGCGTAGTCTAGCTTATGAGACTAGACAGGTAGCCAACAACCTCCCCACTACTTACCTTGTTATGTCAAACGTAACAAAACGTAACAGTGTTACGTAACATGTTACAGTAGACATAATGTTATAGCTTATAGAGTATCATTGGGGATAAAGACTAGATAACCACCACCAACAGTACGAAAACCAAACATATCGTCAACCCACTCTTTAGGTTGGTATTTCCCTTCCTTCCTCAACGCCTCAAGCATGGCATCGGCACCAGCTTCAAAGGCCATTGGTGGCGTTTCTTCCCCTATTCCTTCAGGTATTCTCCATCCATCCGGTCTATACTTCATCCTATTCCCCCTTCTATTATAGTATTCTCCGGCTCTGTACCAGGTGTAACAAGCTGTTATAGTAGACATAATGTTAGCCAGTTAGGTAGTAAGTAAGCGTGCTTGTTTTCTTATTGTAGTATTTGATATTATAACTAACACCATTGATAACTATTCCGTAACCCTTATACGGGAACAGTTTGAACAGTAGGTTGTAATATTGGGTTTTTAGCCAATCTAGTATCTTATTTAATCCATCAGGCCTATACTTCATCAGTTCCCCCTTCTATTATAGTATTCTCCGGCTCTGTACCAGGTGTAACAGCCTCAATGGTGGCATGACCCGTAGTATTACTTTCCTCTTGTAAGCCCTCTGCTGTCGTTCCTGTGAGGTCAATCTGTACTGGGTCCACCACAATTCCAGTCTCTAGTTCCTTCCTCTTTGCAGCCAGCATAGCGAATAGTTGAGTAACCAGTCCCGCGCTTAACTCTTCACCACCGGTTATATCAAGACTCGTGGCTTGTACGGACTTACCTAATACAGCTTCCTTTATAGCTATAGCAGCCTCATAACGTAGCCTGTCTTTGTTTGTCCCTTCCATTGTTTCACCGATAAGGTCAATAGCACCGGGGAGTTTCAAGGTCAAACTCCTCATAGCATCAGAACGGGATAAAGACTTACGCTTACGGCCACTCTTACCTGCGACTCCGCTCATATTTAGGTATACTCCTTAAGCAAGAAAATAGAAACAAAATAGACACCTCATAGAGTAGTGTAACAAAAGCGTAACAAGTGTAACAAAGTAGTATTTTTCGAGGCTAGAAAGTGTTACGCTACATGTTACGGAGGTATATATACTAATAGGAAGGTACCCCTGGTGGGGAAGGGAAAGGAAGTTTGAAACCATGGGTTTCATAAAAGAAAACAAAACATACTAATCGTACGCTCTGAGAGGTGATTGAGTGGTAGAGGAAGTTAATAGATTTTAATATCGTTTTTCTTGTAACGGTATCGTTTATTCTTACGAGTAGAACCTGGAGGTGGTATATATCCTGGTGGAGGTGGTATTACCTTAACTGAACCGTTTCTATTTTCGTTAGCAGTATCCTCTTGGAAGTCAATGAATTGTCTTCGAATATCATGGGTACCCATTTATTAGCCCCTCCCCAGGTTACGAAGTAACGAATTAATTTTTGTGGTTTGCCAAGCCACTTTTATTCTAGCACGGATATTTGAAAAGTCAATAGGAAAAGCTGTAGCGTAACATGTTACGGAGTAAAAATAGCCTCAAATCTTTATGAAAAAATACTTTTGTTACGAAATGTTACGGAGGCAGCTGGAGGTCGGCAGCTGGAGGTCGGCAGCTGGAGGTCGGCAGATGGAGGTCGGCAGCTGGAGGTCGGCAGATGGAGGTCGGCAGCTGGGGGAACCGAACCGCCGACCACTCACAGAAGTGACCATCTAAGCCAGATTATACCATTTACACACGGATTGTCAATAGCCTGGGGGAAAGACGGATTTTACCAGCCTTGAGATAGTCCAAAATAAATATTGAAATTAGTCCCTTTACCTATTGACATTTGTATAACAACAGCATATAATGTTATACATAGGCAGTAAGACCAGACCCCGACAACGGAGCTGGCAGCCAGAGGGGGAACAAAAATGAGTGAGTATGACGACTAAGCAGCGCACCACGGCCACCGGCAAGCTGGACTATAAACTACTGACGCCGATGGGATACCATAGGTGTAACACCTGCGACACGATGGCACAATGCCGGAAGCACCGGCGCCGCTTAATTTGTGAAGTGTGCTATAGAAGGAAAAGAAAATGAAAGGAGGAAATATGTTTACTAAAGGTAAATGGAAGTTTGAAAAGTCTGACTTAACCATTAGAAGTGACGATTTCCAAAACGGGTCACAAATGGGAGACTATAAAGGTGTCATTATCGCAGACCTCAAACCAGCACTTGGTTGTGATTATTCTGATAACGTAGACTTGGAACATACGGGCAGGACATGGGCAGTCCCTCAAACCCTAGCCAATGCTAACCTTATAGCAGCAGCACCTGATATGTATCAAGCATTATGGGATATTGTCCATGCTGAAGATATTGGAATGGGGCGTAAGGCTAAGAAACTCAGAATAGATATAGCCCGTGATATTCTAAGAACTGTCCAAGTTTAAGTTTGTAATCGCCACTCTGGTTATACTTGATTCTGATGTTGCCATTCGGGTTAGAGTTGAATACCCAAGAACCGAGAACTTTGCCCTCAATGAGTCTCATCCTTCTCTTACAAATACCAAAGTCCCATTCAAGGGTATTGTTGGTGTAGTTGGAGTTTTCAGGGTCAATAGGTAGTCTTGTGGCATCAGTGTCCTTCGGCTTAACTTCAACACCGTCAAGGAATAGCTGTGCCTGAAAGGTTAGTTTATCACCTGTCTTCCTACTAAAGCAAGGGGGTAATCAATGACACCAGAGGAAAAACTGGCAACAGCAACGGCAGCGCTTGAGGAAATATCAGAGGGGAAAGGCGCCTACTCAAGAGACCACCTTAAACATGCGTCAAATACCATCGAGAACATGAAAGCGCTGGCAGTCGAAGCACTGGCAAAAATAAAGGAAGGAGAAGGAAACTAATGGTAGAGCATAAATACCCATCACCTATACCAGTAAGGAACCTGGACAAAGGAGTGTATCAACAGGCAAAGGAAGCCGCTAAGAAGGTCAAGCAAAATGTCGGGGTTTGGATTAGTGAAAGTATCCGGCAGCGATTGAACAGAGAGGGGAGGAAATAATCATGGATGAGGTTGTTATTAAGGCAGTCCAGAAAATAGCCAGCAGCCGTGCCAAGCATAACTTTGACTACGAGACAGTAGAATATATATGTGAGGCTATGGTGGAATTATCAGCAGCAATAGTGAAGAACGATTTTAAATCACTGCCAGAAAATAGTCAGCAAAAGACTTGATTTTTAATACATATGTGTTAAACTAAGTTATGAAGAACTTTACATCGTGTAAATGTAAGAAGTGTGGTTACGAGTGGTTGCCGAGGTCATTAAGCACACCTGCTCGTTGCCCCAAGTGTCAATCAAAGAGTTGGAGAATAAATAAAAAGGGGGAACAATCAGATGGAAGCTAAAGTAGAAATCCAGAAAGACTACATTGACAAGGTAATCGCCGCCGCTATGCTTGAAGCCCTTGGCGACAAAGAAGCCATCATCCAGCAAGTTATTGATGCGGCCATGAACCAGAGGAAAGACAGCTATTCCAAGGAAACATACTTCATGGCTGCGGTGAATCAGTCTGTCAGGGAAGCGGCTCAGGAGTCGTTCAAGGAATGGCTTACTGAAAACAAAGATACCGTCAAGGTAGCCCTCAAGAAGTACCTTTCCAGAAAAGAGGGCATGATTGATAATCTGGTAAAACAGGTTATGACCGGACTCATTGACCATATAAGAGTAACTGTCAATATTAATGATGACATCAGATAATCTATTCAAATAAAGAAGGGGGAACAATCAGATGGAGAAGGAAACAACCGGGTGCTTATCAGATAACATGGAAGCACCAGCACCACCGGCAGACCTCACCGCATTGACCGACCAGATTAAGGTTGTAGCCAAGGCCAGAGAAGTGGCAGAACTAGCAAAGAAAGCTAGGCATGATGCACAAGTAGCTTGGGAGGAATCAAATGCAAGTCTGTTTGAAGATGAAGGATTAGCATGTGGCGCGAGTGCTGGAGCCGAAGCCAGACTCCGGGAACTCACTATCGAAGCCTACCATGCCACAGGGCTCAAGCATCCAGCCGAAGGTGTTGGCATCCGGGAAGTCACCAAGCTGGCCTATGATGAAAAGGAAGCCTTGAAGTGGGCAATCGAGCATAAGCTGGCGCTGCAGCTTGATAAAAAGAAGTTCGCGGATTATGCCAAGGATGGCACCATCGAGTTTGTGGCCGTCACCACCGAGCCACAGGCCACCATCGCCACAGTATTAGTAACCACCGCGGAGTAGACTATGAAGAAGCTATTATGCTGGCTAGGTTATCACTATTGGGTCTACAATTCCCTTGACATTGAGGTAGGAACCGAGAGGGAGTGCGAGTGGTGTGGTCAGAAGGAAGTCTACACCCGTGAGATATTTACAGGTAAGTATATTTGGTACAGGATAAGATGATGGCAGACCGATTTTATGTAGAGAACTATAGCGAACTCACGGAGAAGGAAAAGATTAAACTCAGGAAGAAGTACGTTTGTGCTGATTGTGGTGAGTGGGTCAGCTATTGGATGGAATTTATCACTGACAAAGGCATTGTTAATAGTGGTAGAACTTATATTGCTTGCCACCATCACAAAGCAAACCAGCATGAGGGAGTAGCCAGAGAGTTTATACCACCAGACGAGAGAAATAATTTAGCAAGGAGAGAGTCAATGGATACAAGTTTAGTTAGCGTCAATCAAGCACTGGCAGAAAGGAATCTGCCAACCACAGGGACAATGAACGAGTCCCAAGCATTACAGGTGTGCCGGGTGTACTGGCCGAAAGCGCCAGATAATAACATCCAAGCCGCAGCCTACCTTTGCCGTGACTACGGCCTTCATCCTGGGGCCAACCACATCTACCTCATTCCCTATGCCATTAAAGACAGGGATAATAATGTTACCGGGTATAGATGGGAAATGATATGGAGTATCGCGGCCAAGCGCCTTGTGACCATGCGAGTCAAAGGCCAGTATTCCTATATCGATGATACCCCACGCATCATGTCAGAAGCGGAGCAAATTAAAATCTTTGGCGCCGTAGATAAGCAGAAGATAAGGGCCATCACCAAGCTACAGAATATGCAAGGGATGGAAGTATCTGGACATGGTGAGATAGGCACCGGCGCTTCATTAAAGGGTGGCGATAAAGGTAACTCCCTTTTGAACATGGCCATGGTAAGGTCAGAGAGCCGGGCATTAGACAGGCTACCTGGCAATATGTCACTGCCAGCGATGGAAGCCATCGATGCTGAATATGCTGAAACACCGGATGGCCGGCAAGTAGATGTTACCTCCGGGAAGATAATAGAGACTGAGTTAACAGACAAGCGCGGCGAGTTCGAGAAGGAAGGCCGGGATATACTAGCTGAGGTAATAGAAACGGCCAAGTCTAATCCACCGGCCGAGGCCAAGGCTAAACCACCAGTCAAGCAAGCACCACCGGAACCGCCTACAGAGACAACAGGGCAGGTGTTACACCCTATAGATGAGGAAGCACCACCGGAAGTAGAGGAAGAAGAAAAAGCACCGCCAGAATCGCCAGCACAAGTTAGTCCTATCGACCTCGACTGGCTGAAGGAACAGCTTGGCATCCTGCAAGGTAAGAAACTGCAAGGCTGGACTAATGCCGCAGTCATTGGTAAACTACAGGTCTACACAGGAAAGAATTGCAGTAAGGTAAGCGAGGCTGTAAGCTACCTCACCCAAGAGCAAGCCGGTAGATTTGTGGCAGATATAAATGAAACCGTAAGCATGGCCTAACAAAGTATTGCTGGTGTCCGTCAGTAAAGCCCTAAAGAAGGCTGACAACTATCGGAGAAGCGGCGGTGAGAAATATCCGAGCCAGCATAAGGGGGAACAATATGACAGACCCACCAGTAGCATTGATAGAAGATGGCAAGATAGTCAATGCTGAAGCTCTCAAGAAGTATTGGGCTGAACGGCATGACAGGGAATATCTTTGTCGCAGGGGACTAATGCGATTATGGATTGAGAACCAGAAGAATGAACCCGTAGCCTTGGCAGAAGTAGCACCTCAGCCATGGGATAAGAGGCAGCGATACCAGCTTGACCAGACCAGGGCAGAACTCATAAGCATCAAACATAAACTATTTGAAATGACTACTGGTAAGAAGCTGAATGGAAAGCCGGTACCAAAGCCTCAACAGAAATCAAGCTATCAAGGATTGGTGATGAACGATGATCGACCCTGAAATCACTTCCCAGATTGGTGGATATCTCTTTGACTTCCAAGATAGCGAGATAGTTGTTAAGGTAGGAAGGCTCGATACGCACAAGGACGGCAGGGTGACAGGTTCACTTACCATCAGTAAAAGCGATAAGACTATCCTCTTGCCACCGTCTACTTTCAACTTCGCATCAGACAGGACTCGCGCCGGAACAGCAAAAAGTCTTGGGGATAAGTACCCTGATACCAAAGCTAATTGGGTGGAACTATTTGATTACCTTGGCTTAAAGGTGCAGGAACTTGCCCGGCAGGGTGAGCCAGCCATGGAGATATGGGCAGATGATTATGCGGATGCGCCGGAGTTTTTACTGGAGCCGTTTATCTATAAGAACCAGAGCAATATCATATATGGGCAGAAAGGTGTTAGTAAGTCTACATTGACCTATGCCATGAGTATGTGTATGGCGCTTCCTTGGCCTGATAACCCACTTGAACTTACCGTACCGGATAGATCGGTGAGGTCTTTGGTGTTAGATTGGGAGACAGACGAAGCCACTTTCAGGTACTACTTATCACGATTGAAGCGCGGCATGGGGATTGAAACTGTACCAATATATTATCGCCGGTGTCAATTACCTTTGGTTGAGGAACTAGAAGAAATTGAGAAGATAATCCATGATTTAAAGATAGAAGTTATCTTTATTGATAGTCTAGCTGCCGCTGCCGGTGGAGAAAGAGGGGAACTAAACTCACAATCAGCATTGGCGTTTAACATGGCACTAAGGAAGCTGAAGCGTACCAGTGTTATCATTGGTCAGACTTCAAAGGACACGGAAGGAAAGAAAACAATATTTGGCAGTGGTATATTCACCTATTATGCCAGGAATATATTTGAACTATGCCGTAATGAGGATGCAGACTCAGACCGGGTACGCTTGGCCATGTTTCACCGGGAGTGTAACCTTGGGAAAAAGCATAAGCCAATAGGATTTTGCCTTGAGTTTGACGATGATAACAAGTCGCTATCTATCACGCGAGAAGCCGTGAAAGCGAGTGAATTTGTTAGTAAGTATACTGGCATCAACGCTGTTTACGAGTCACTAAAGAATGGGTCTAAAAATTATAAAGAGATAGCAGAAATAACAGGGCTGAAAGAGAGCAACATCAGGACATATTGCCAACGGCTAAAAGAACAGGATAAGGTGACCAAGATTGGTGATAGGTGGGGACTCAGAGCATACCACCAAGATGATATGCCATTCAGCTAATTACTAAGGGGAAAGGAGAAACAAATGACAGACGAAGAATTATTAGAAGCCTGGGACAATGCCTTTTTAGAACCTGTCTATCTTGACCACAAACCGACAGAAGATGAACTATTAGTCTTGAGATTAAGATATGTACTAAAGAAAGCGGGAGGCGGTTAATGAATAAAGAAACGGCTGAGAAACACTGGGAATACACTGAGAAGATAATACAGAAAATGGTTGATGTTATGCACCAATTATATGTAGAAGCCCTGATTCATGGAGCAAAGCATGGGAGGGAGGAATAAAATATGTCAAAACCAGAGGAAATAAGAAAGAATAGACCAGATGATTGGAATAACATTAAGTATAGAAAAGGATTGGAGATTGGGTGGACTACTGGTAAAACCACTATTGAGTTATCACCCGATGAATCATTTGAGGCAGGAGCAGATGCCTTGATAGAATCTGGCTATCGTCTACCCAAACTAGCCTCTCCACTTGATAGAAAACAGACCGAACAAATTACCGGCACAGAGTTTACCGATGAAGCATGGGAAGATATAGAAAAGATAATCCAAGTACTCCAACCACTACTAGCCTCTCCGGATATAAGGGAGAAGATAAAAGAGATATGCACTGGCGAAAGTTGTCGCAATATCCCACTGAATTTACCATGCGATTATGTGTTTCAGATAGACTCGCTTAGTTGTGAAGAATGTCGGGTAAACCAACTCGAAGCCCTACTCCAAGCAAAGGTAGAGGAAGCCAAGGAGCAGGAAGCTCAAAATATTATCAAGTGCATCAAGGATGCCAAAAGAGTTCACAATGATTGGAAGATAGATGATATAATCTACCTCTTAGAGTTCCGAGAAGATACAAGAAAGGCAGTTAAGGGGCAATCCCTACAAGGAGGTAGTTAAATGAAACCAGAGGAAATAATCAAATCAATAAATGACATTCTCGGTCAAACATCGGTCAGGTCGCCACGTTGGAGGAGAGTCGTCTTAGCACTAGAGGAATTACTATCAAGTGTTCAGCACGATTTAGATGTTAAAGAATGGGGTCTAGCCTCTCCAGATATAAGGGAGAAGATAGCCGAGTTAATACATGATGAATGGCAGAAATGGGCTGAGAATATAATGCCAGAATTAGAAAAACTGACAGAGAATCATGTTAAAAGCGGTTCGTTTATATGTAAATGCAAGACTTGCCAAAGAATGATAAGGTGGAAAGCCATGTTCGTGCATTACAGCGAATTACCAGAGGAAATAAAAGACTATGATAGACCTTGGGCTGACCAGATAACCCCGATACTCCAAGCAAAGGTAGAGGAAGCCAAGAAAATAAAGGTACTGAGTGATGAAGAGATAGAGGCTGAGGTTAATTTTGAAAGTGTAGCCAAGGCTCAGTTAGCCCATACCATTAAAGAGATTAAGGGGGTAAGTGATGGAAACTAAAGAAGAAAGAGCAAGCGCAGATAAGATGTATGGGGATAAAGTCAAGACAGAGGAAACATGGCTGGGTTTTATGCCGAGGGAAAGGAAGTGTATTGGCTTCGGTGAATTTAAGGGTAAATGCCCCAATATTGCTGGTACTAAATGGTCACCGTACTGGTGCGAGCGTTGTAATAAATTAAGGCTTGACCATATAGATCATAGTCTCAAGGAAATTACTAAACGCTTTGAAGAAAAGGCAGATGGTAAACCAGTTAAGTTGTTTGATGTTTAGCAACTGTAAAGGAGAAGTAGAGATGAACTGCGAAGGTTGCGTGTGGTATTACTACGAACCAGATACCAATTACAAGACGTGTCTACATGAATGTTATGATGAGGCAGAACCAGATAATTGCCCTGGGGAATATGCCGCTGAAGATGCTAAAGCAGATGCAAAATATGGAAGTTGTGATAAATACTAAGCACCATTAAAGAGATTAAGGGGGAGTAGATGAAAATACTAGCGATTGACCCAGGGACTCACTGCGGATACGCAAAGAGTCCTATAGAGAGTGGAACTTGGGACCTACGAGTAAAGCGTAATGAAGGCGGCGGCATGAGATACTTCAGGCTCAGGAACTATCTGGCTACGGCTTGTGATGGCATCGAGTTGGTAGTCTATGAGGAAGTAATGCGGCACCTTGGCACTGTCGCCGCCCACATCTATGGCGGTATCGTGGCCATCATTCAAGATCACTGTGAAATGCACGAAATCCAATATGTTGGTGTGCCGGTAGGGACCGTCAAGAAGTTCGCTACCGGAAAAGGTAATGCCAAGAAGGATGTTATGGTAGCAGCGGCAAAGGCTGAGTGGCCAGACATTGACATCAAGGATGATAACCAGGCCGATGCCTTATGGATACTGGCATGGGCCAAGAGTGAATATGGAGTTAGAGGGTAATATGACAGACAAGGAGAGGAATAATGGATAAGTTAGTAGAGAAGGTGGCAAGGCAGATATTCGAGGAGGAAAGAGGTATCCCAAGATATTGGCAACAAGTTAAACATAAATATACACATACTGCCGAACAAATCATCCCCATCATCGCCTTGGAGATATATAGGGATTTAGATGGGTGGGATGAAGAAGGACAAGAGAAAGTTTGGCAAAAGTATCTACAGGGAGATGAATAAAATGGATAAGGAGTCTCGTAGTGTTCAAAGAAGAATTGCAGCACAAAAAGGCGAACCAACCCCTGAGTTTGATAAGCCCTCTACTACTAACAGGGAAGCGGTGGCACAGAAGATTGCAGTTAATACATTAGGGAAACCATGGTGCAGTCTCAACGAACAAGAACAAGATTATATGCTATGGTTAGCCGATGAAATCCTCTCTCTAATAGAGCCGAACTGTGAGAAGTGCGAAGTGATGTTATCGGCTATGAATGTCCACCCTAAAACAATAGAGCCGAAGGTACTGAGTGAAGTAGCAAAAATAGGACTTGATTTAGTCAATACAGTATTGTACGAACATCCTGATGATGCTATAGCCCAAGCTCAAAAACAAGTGCTTGTTAAAGCTCTAGCCACTATAGAGGGGGAGTAGTGAAAAGATTATTATTAGCAATTAGCTTGGCAATATTAGCCATTGTTTTATTCTGTACGAATGGGACTGCCGAAGGGTATTACTTACCAGATGGAACAAGGGAGTTTCAGTTAGGGGATGGAATACAGCCTTCCCCACGTTACGGAAACTGCAACGATGGAACTATCTATTTACTGATTGCCCTTGAGAGCATGGGGTATCACCCTACAATCCAATACGGTAAAGCACCTGATACGCCGGAAGATGAACGCCATGTATGGTTAGAAATTGATGGATGGATATATGACAGGGCTTTTGTTCACCAGCAACTTGACCAATATAAA
>Ga0307928_10004216_pt1 | contig 10918 bp, 11 predicted proteins | sample AceLakmetagen232_FD_201815 | JGI IMG/M metagenome (GOLD analysis project Ga0307928, IMG submission 201815) | Saline water microbial communities from Ace Lake, Antarctica - #232 | ecosystem: Environmental > Aquatic > Non-marine Saline and Alkaline > Saline | place: Antarctica: Ace Lake...
CGTAGTTAGGGGATATTGTTTGCATCTTTAAACCCTTCCGGCCATACTGGCTTACCATCCTCAAAAGCAATCTCTGTAAGGTCGGCCCACGAAGTTGTTGTGACGCCTACAGAAACTGGTAGAGGTATATTATATTTTAATGCTGTTCTTTCCATAACCTCTTTGTACTTAGGCAGTATCTCTTCTACTTGTTCAAGAGGTACTTCGGAAACAATATCATCATGAATGTTAAGCAAAGGACACAGTTCTGGGTATTGACTTATGAGCTCTTCTTCGATAGCAGGTAGGCGTGACTTAACTTCGTCTGCTCCAGTACCCTGACACATCCTGTTGATAGCCATGTAACTCTCACCCGGATACAGATAGTGGCGTCTACCCTGTACTGTTTCGATATAGCCTCTATCGCGGATCTGTGTTGCTAACTGCGACTTAAATCTAGGTATCGTAGGACAAAGCATCTCTAGTTTACGCCTGTACTCCTTAGCATCCGATATAGACCCGTGTACTCGCCTTGCAATGACCTCATCGCCGGCGCCGTAGATATAACCGAATACCACCGCTTTAGAACGCACTCGTAAACCTTTATCTGTACTCTCAAACATTAACTGGGATATCTCGGCATGGATGTCATTACTAGGGTCACTTAAAATACCGCACAACACTTTGTCGTTAGTGTAATGAGCCAGCATAGCTACCTCTAACTTACTCTTATCCGCATGTATGTGCGCGAAACCAGGTCGTACTTTAAACACTTTCTTAATGTGTGGAGCTAAATCGATGCCTGTAAAGTCTACTTGTTCCTGTAGCTCTTCTTTAGTTAAGTGGCCACCCTCTGCTGGTATGTTTAACAGGTTAGGCTTAGAGGAGGAGAAACGTCCTGAGAGTGTGCCACAACTATCCAAGCCTGCATGTACCACACTGTCAACTTCGTGCTCTTGTATCTGGCTTAAAAAAGTGCCTGATAACTGTGAAGCCATCTTGCCTAGTAAAAGCATTGCTGCTACTGGGTGATGTAAGCCTCTTAATGCTTCAGCGTTCATAGAAGGTTGTTTTGTTTTCTTTGTCTTAATTGTAATCTGGTCTATAAAACCTGCCTTAGCTGCTAGCTCTCTTTGTTGCTTTGGAGAGTTCAGATTGAAGAAGTCATTATCCATAATACCCGCACAGTACTGTTGCACATGCTCTATAACAGTCTCCAGGTACATACGTTGCTCATGCACCTCCTCTAAGTCGATAAGGAACCCTCTACGCTCCATACGACTTACTATAGGAATGAGCCTGTGTTCTTGTTCCATAAGTAGTGGAAACGTTTTAGCTACTACAGGGTACAGACGATGGAATAGTTTAATCGTAAGAGATGTATCACCTATACATCTACGTTTAAGTAGATCAGGCGGCAAGTTCTTAAAGTTAGCTCCCTTATCTGCTTTCTTTATCTTGTTTGCTCTCATCCAGTCATCTATTTCTGCTACAACCTTCGGTGGCTCTTGAGGCAAGTATCTGCGCGATACCGAATCCAGATTCAATGCCTGTCGTCCATCTAATAAGTGTGCAAAAATACGAACATCCCATACTCGCCCTTTAACTGGACAACCAATCATAGCTAACATTTCACAATCAAACTTAGCATTAAAGAATACTTTATGCAAGTTTTCATCAGCGCATATTTCTTTTAACCCTTTAAAGTCATCGCGCCAGAAAACAATACGTCCAGAGTTGAAGACGCCACAAGCCGCAAATGGCTTGTGACCTCTCCAAACATATAGACCATTCGTTTCAGTATCAATCGCGACAAAATTTGTCGGTAGTGTCAATGATATCATAATCCTTTTGCTCCATAAGCTCTTATAAAGTTTAGCACCTCTTCACCTATATAAGCGTCCGAGATACTCTCTGCTGTTGCATGGTTTAGCCTACCCTTATAACCCATACGTGTATAAGCCTTACGTACGGGTTTAAGAGTATCTATACCAATTACACATCCGCGCTCACTGAATACACGAGTGGGGGTTTGTCGAGCTCCTAGAATATGGAACTCACATTCCTTGGCTCTGGGTATAGCCAGTACGTCCTTAAGGAACTCTTCACGAGCTTCTTCGTCAGGACCCCAGTGTAGGTAGCATTTACCTAAACCGTACACCCATTTTACGCCACTATCAATCGCCCATCTAAACTCCCCTAAGACTTCTTCTTTAGTACGTCCTTGAGGCACATACATCATACGGCCTTTAAACTTTATACTCTTTAGCCGAGCCATGAAGTCTAAGCTAGCCACTCGAGATATCTTTGGAGGTGTGTTAATAAGGTCAGGTAAAACTACACACCAGGGGTGTAGACAAGCAATAAGGGACAGGTAATCATCTGAATCGCATAGAGCGCCTTCATAAGCTCCATTATCCAAAATAACCTTAGTACCCGTAGTTATCAATTTCTCGGCATGCTCTAACGTTACATCATCTTCCATGAGACATTGCGCCAACCATAGCTGTGTCTTCCACATAAGCGTAAAGTGACTCTCTCGAATCATTCGATTAGTGGGTATCATAAAAAAGTCCATAAGACCTCCTAAAGTTTACTTCCAGCCTCTTCAACGAACTGTTGTCGTAAGGCTATGTTAGTTTCAAACTCCCCGCTATACGCAAGCGTGGTAGTATGCGAACCAGGTGACTTGACCCCGCGTAGAGTCATACACATGTGTTCAGCCCTCGCCCACACAATGGCGCCCTTAGGTTCAGCTATTTTAACCACCGCCGCAAGTGCTTGTTGTGTTAAGCGTTCTTGTATACTAATTCTCTTAGTATAGTACCTGAAGATACGTACTAGCTTACTCAAGCCTAGAGTGTGCTTATCAGGTAAGTAAGCTATTGCTGCTGTACCACAGAAAGGTACCAGGTGATGCTCACAAAACCCATAGAAAGGGAAGTGATGAACGGATACTATACCACCATAGGTTTCTTCTTTGAAAGAAGTTACCTTAGGTAGCTCACAAAAAGCACCATCGAGTACGTCACTGTATAAGCGAGCAACTCTATCTGGTGTGTCCTTCAAACCTTCACGATCTGGGTCTTCACCTAGCGCGCGTAGTATGTTACGAATACTAGCGCGAATTACTTCTTCATTTACTTTTGGTAAAGCCATTTTTCTTAACTCCTTATCTAAAATTTAATAACTTGTGCATTTGTACCGACAGACGTATGTTAGGATGCTTACGCCCTGCCACGATGTTCCTAATGACTTCTACAGCAGCTATATCTACCTTCTTGCCTTCAAATACAGGACTCAAGTATAGATACGGCTGCTCGAACCCATCGTTAATAGCTTCAGGTATGTGCCTATCTACATAGTCTATAGCTTCAAATATAGGGAAGTCACAACCCTCTTTTGTTACTAAGAGACGTATTTCATCAATAGGCTTTTCATGACACCCTGTTATGAGCTTCAAGTCTACGTGTACGTTCTTAGGCGATACGGTTACATAGTCGTACTCAGGAAAGATCATTCCAGGTCTTGTACCATTTGTTTCAAGACCTAGTTCCATCACACCTTGACCACTCTTCAACACCCTTAGAAACTCACGTGTAAGAGGTTGTAGCGTGGGCTCACCTCCAGTAAAGACTACATAAGTAGCTTTACTAGATTCGACACGCTTGAGTAGCTCTGGCTCACTATACCACATAGAGTTAGTCCAATCAGTATCGCAGAAGGCACAAGATAGATTACAGCCTGCAAAGCGTACAAAGAGAGTCCACTGACCTTGTCGACCTCCTTCACCTTGAAAGCTTTCAAATATCTCAACTACATTATAAGCAGCGTAGCCTCTTATACGACCGCATAACGCACACGGATGTGTTATGTGTGAGTAACACCCAGGATGTAAGCAAGGTTGCTTCTGTTCACATGCTTGCAAGTCCATACTAGCCTCCATAAGTTACTTGGTTACCTTCAGTCTCCATAACCGTTACGCTATGCACTTGTAGCCTAATTGAGTCGAGCAAGCCAACCTCGAAACACAGTATGCTATAAAAGTGCTTCGAGATGTTTTCGCACGTAGGACTGAAGTCACAATATGCATTGATCAACTTATGGTCAAACAAATCATGAAGTTTCTCTTTACAGATAGTCTTTAATTCCTTAAAGTCTATCACAAAACCTTCTGCAGATAACTCTTTACAAGCTATCCTCACGGTAGTCTTCCACGTATGCCCGTGTACGCTAGAGCAAGGATGGCCTACTGGCAGTCCCTCTAACGCATGAGCAGAGTCAAAACTAAATGTGTGCTCTAAAATCCATTGCATACTATTTACCTTTCTTTTTTAGTAATAACCGATACTAGTTTCCAGCAACGTAACTCATTCCTATTACGCAGTGTGCGACAAATACGCATAACTCCGTGTAAGAATAAATCCTTACGTAACCGCCTCTGGTTGCTCATTGGTACTCCCTTCTGCACTCTGTGCGTTTTTTATACCTCTTAAGAAATCTTTAAAAGCAGCTTTCTTAACATAGTAAGAATGCTCTTTAATTAAGGCACGTAATCTTACTAACTCTGATATTACACTACGCGCTTGATACTGATCCATGTTTGCATAGTCACATAGGTCACGCGGTGATAACTTTCTATGTTCTAATAGTCCATCTATTAAGCTTTGATAGTGCTCGCCTGCTCCTTCTAGTACCAACTTTACAGCTTCAGGATCTTCTAAGTGTTGCCTTTCCATCTCTACTCCTGACATCTGAAGGTACCCGCAAATAGGTTTAGAGTATATCTCCATCAAGTAATCGTAAGCAAATTGTATATGTTCCTTTTCAATCACTAAGATCGCACCATCAGGAGAGTTAAAGGTTCTGCCCGCTGCTGCACAGCCTATACGTGCAAGCTTAAACCTTACATCTTCAATTTGAATTAGCGGTATCTTAGAAGTAAACTGTCGCGCTAACTTCTGTGCTAACTTCATAGTAAAAGTAACTACCTCTTTACTAAATACTATCTGTGAAGCCTTGCGAGACCAAATCCACATTATAAGATTATGGCACAACTCCTCAGTATACTCAAGTTCACCTATAGCCTTATGCGATCTGTTTATCTCCTCACTAGGCACATCATTGTGCGCTACGTTTAAGACCATATCAAAGCGAGCTATATCTTCTGTAGCGCCTACTAGGTCTATAACAGCCTCTACACCATAGTTATAATCAGCAAGCACTCGAGCTGCATCTGATGCTGACGGTCTCGGATTTGCAAGCCATATCAAACGAGTACGTGCTGTAGTCTTCTCTGATACAATCTTAGTTATCTCTGCTAGTCCTTCAGAACGTATACGAGATAAGCGTCCTATGTCCTCGTGTGAAAGAGAACCTACTTCATCCATAATGATTAGACGTCTATCAGCCAGAGGTATCTTACCCCAGACCAACGTCCACTTATCGCCTAAATGTTGTATACCGCCCACCAAGCCTGCTAAAGATAAATTTTCGCCTGACACTACCTCGCCAGCCTTATAGTGCTTACATAACCCTTCTGTGACGTAGCCTTTACCCGTACGGGTGTCACCTAGGATAAGAAGCTCTAACCAGCCTTTCTTCAGTCTAGCGCCATCGAAGTCAAACGCAAGCGGCGAGTGGTATACTAAGTCCACCGCCGTGTGCAAATCTGGCCTTCCGTATATCTTAGTTACGTGAGCAGCTAGCTGTGAGGAGATTTCTAACAGCTTCTCTTTAACATTATCTGTACTGAATGTCTCACGTAGTTCTGTTTTTTGTTCTTCAGATAGATCAAAAGTATCTATATCTGTTTCTGCAGGTGTCGCCTCTGTAAGTATGTGTGTAGCCGCTTGGTCTTTAGGATGCGGTAATGTGTAACCAGTAAAGTCGTATACACGATTACTCTGTATACCATGTCCTATATAATAGCATTTACGGATAACATAAGTACCTAAGTCATTTGTTAAGTCAATCGCAGGTATTAGAAAGATTTCTTCTATATTAAACGTACTCTTAACCTTCACTTGCATCTCTGTTTTTCTATCTACCCCGAACCAAGCACGTAAGAATGCATTCAAGCTAACTCTTGTACATTGTATAAGCGATAGAATAGAGCCATCCCACACAGAGAAAGTATGCTCTATCACTTCTACATCGCCCTCAGCGGTGGTTAATTTAACAGTTATCTCACGAGGCGGCATGTAGGGAGCAATGCCTTTACCTGCTACGAGACACCTCATTGCTAATTTCTTAAAGTAATACTTACTGTGTGATGCTAGACTTAAAGGTATTAGCTCTGTTGTAGTCGCGCAATCTTCTAATTCTACTACCTTATGTACTGATGTGCTAGTCAGTAAGGCATCGAACTGCTCCTGTGTACGTTTCTCCTTCATGAAGTAGTCAGTGACGTCTCCACCTACATACTCCTTAGGTAGCGTTAGGTGTACAACATACACTTCAGCGCCGCACTCTGTTAGGAGTTCTGCTCGTTCATAGGCAGTGCGTATACCTAGATCTTTGTCACCATTAGCATCTTCTTTATCATTCACATCATAAACAATGTATACCTTACGACCTACAAAGTAAGAGTTAAAGATAGAGTCCCAGGAAGTAACGCCTCCTGTCACAGTTAAAGCATTATAGCCCTTTTGCCTTAGTAGCATACAGTCCCACTCACCCTCACAAAGAAAGACAGATGAAGTCTCATCAGTCTTTAGGAAGGCGGGCAGTGGATACAATCTAGGCTTGCCAAAGCCTTCGGCAAAGGATAGCATCTTAGGTACTGACTTACGTCCGTATCTTCTAATGTTCACAAGTGTGTTATCTTCATCGAAAATAGGTATAGTGATTCGCATCTCGTCACAGCCTATTTGATACTCGCTTAACGTCGCAGCACTTAGGCCTCGCTCGACATTTAAGTACGTCAGGAAGTCATTACGAGTAGCTAAGCGTTCAACGTTTGCAGCGACCATAGAAGAACTTAGTAGTCTCTTAGCACCCTTCTTACGTGTAGTAGTCTTAGGTCCTGTAGACTTAAAATCTTTTTGAGCCAATGCAATTGCATCAACACGCGATACTTCTCGTGTGCAAGCTAGAAAATCAAAAGCGTCACCTTTTTCTGCACAACCCTTACAGTTATACAAGCCGTCAATACTAACTGAGCACGACTTACTTTGTGACTCTCCTGACTCGTGAAACGGACAATATACATTACGATTAGTATTGGTACCAAAAGATACACCAAATATCTTTTCTAGGTCAACACCTCGTAGCATAGTCCGCAGTTGCTTGCTCTGTATCATATGGTACCCTTTCGTCTGTAGGTAATAGTTGTAGTAAGAGTATGAGGTGGCTTCGATCCACCTGGCTACGACTGCGAGCCATTCCAATCATACTCTAGAAGAAAGCTGCTTAGAATTTCTTCTTGTCACCAGCAGGCGCGGTCGTAGAAGGGTCTACGCCCTTGATTGCCTTCTGGAAGTAGATGTTGTAGAAGTCGCCGTTCTGCTTGGCTACTACTACTGCCTTGGTGTCTTTCAGCTGAAGCAAGATCGCTGGAAGTTTCTCCAGTGTGACACCTTGAGTGTCAACGCCCAAGCGTTTGAGCTGCTCGAGAGTCATCTTAGTTTGCTGTGGCGAGCTCATGCCGTCGTACTTCATAAGTGTAGCGTCCTTTTTAGGACCGACCAACACTTTGAGCTTGTACGTAAGCTGGAGCTTGCCGCTACCCTGTGACTTGCCAAATGAGGCATCAGAGATAGCTACTTGGAAAGTACCTACAGGGTTACCCTCCATTGCTGACTTCTTACCTTCACCGAACATTGCTGCTGCCTCGGCTGCTTCTTCGGCTGAACCGAATAGGCTCTGATCATATGATTCTTCTGCCATTTGTGTACTCCTTTCAAAGAGTAAAAAAGAAATAGAAATTTACTATCACCCTTAGTGATAGACTAAACTTACTCTGATACTACTGGATCTACTGTACTGTTTGCTGCGAATGCTTCGGCACGCTCTACACAACTACCACACTTACCACAAGGCTCTAGTTGGTCCTTGTAGCAAGTACGTGTAAGCTCATAAGGAACTAATAAGCCTAAACCACACTTAACAATATACGCTTTGTCCTCTTCAAGAAAAGGGGTAAGAACCTGCACTTTGCCTTCAGTAGACCAAAACACTGCAGAAGATAAAGCAGTAATAAAGGCCGGTCTACAGTCAGGATAGATAGCATGGTCACCTGCATGCACACCTAGAGCAATTGCATCACAACCTCTAGACTCAGCTATACCCGCAAGGATAGAGCCAAAGATGAGATTGCGACCCGGTACTACAGTCTGCTTCATACTCTCATCTGCATAATGGCCTTCAGGTATTTCTCCACCGCCAATCATTAAGCTAGACTTAAAGTCTTTCATAAAACCTTCGAGGTTTAAAAGAGTAAAAGATACATCATAATAGGCTGCAAGAGCAGATGCACAACGATTCTCAAACTTGTTATGCTTAGAGCCGTAGTAGAATCCTACGGTCTCAACGTCATGGTCTAGATTCTGATAGTATGCTAATACTGTAGCAGAGTCTAAACCGCCCGATAAAGCTATAAGCGTTTTAGGCATCTTTCTTTTCCTCCGAAGCGGGTGATCCTTCTTCAGGTACTTCTACTTCTGTTTCTGTTTCTTCTGCTTGTTCAACGGCTGCTAGCTCTTCGTCATCGCTGAGTACATCTGTTTCTGGGAAGTACCTAATCAACTCATCGTAGTCTAAAGGTATCTGTTTAGGCAATCTTCCTGTACGATCTCCTGCGACCAGGTTGTTCTTAGGCTGGCATTGTAAGACTCTCTCTTCAATAATCCTACCCGTTACTTCCTTTGTCTCAGGGTCCAGTTCAGGGATCTCGTCCATATACGCATACAGAATGATGTCACATAATGCGTGTATTACCCGGTATCCGGTGGTCATGATCGCGGGTTGTATCCGATCTACACTGGCGGCCTTCGATTTGATGGTCAACTCCTTTGAGTGACATACAAAGATAAACCCGTAAGGCCATCTACTTATCTTAGCCATGACTCTTTGGAACTCATCAGCTAATGCAGACCAACCTTTACCCCAGTCCAAGTCACTCATAGACGACACACCTAGGGTAGTACAGATGTAGTCATGACACATCTTAAAGAGCAGTTCACCTGTATCAATAACGATAGTACGTATAGGTGTACCATCTCCAAAGACCTTAGGCTTGTGTTCTTCAATATACGCACAAACTTCTAAAAACTCGTCCCAGCTGCGTATCTGGGTAGGTGGATGTACTTCCAGCCAGTCCAAACCTTCTTCAGTAGCCAAGAACCAAGCACCAGGGAACCTCGATGCGAAGGTAGACTTACCAATTTTAGGTGGTCCGTACAGAAGTATCTTTGCGCGCGTAACATCCATACGCGGCTTCTGTTTTGCTCCAGGTACAATGTTCACAGGAGCTTCAAAAGGCTTTTCTTTTTCGCTTGTCATATCAATCCTTTCGCCTTCTATCAAAATGACGGCCTCTATTACGCGATACGTATCCCGCATAGTAAGTCGCTGCTAACTTTTGCGTATTATTCTTCTGTGTATACTTTCGTGTTCTCTTAGGAAGGTAGTATGTAGCGTACAAAAACCTAATCCTGTATCCAAAGCCCTTATGCAACCACCTACCCCTAACTTTCATACGTGTAAAAAAGGCTATGATAGAATACATTAGGCTGCCTCCTCCTCTAACTCTTCATGCACAGGTTTGAAGCAGAACAAGTCTGTCTCTGGCATATCTAGTACAGCTTGAGGGTCTGCCACGTCGGCTCTACGCTGGCAGAGAGCTTTGTAAGGACAGCCGCCCCATTCAGAACAAGCTGAGGTATTCAGTGTTACATTAGCAGGACTTAGATTATCCATACGTTCAATGACACGAATCCAGTTAGAGTACTGTCTGTCTAAATCTCTCTCATCAATTAAGATAGGAGGCATAGTGAAGTACTTCTCTGGGTCACCATACATTGCTTCGACCATTTTTTGTTTCAGAGCATCCCAGGTAGCACCAGCACGATGAGCAGGCTTACCTATAACATTATAGTAGACCATTTCTATCGGCAAACCCCAAGCTGATCGAGCTTTGTAGATATACCACATAAGCTGTCTGTCAAGAGCCAAGCCATCAATCCAATTGAAAGCAGTAAGACTACCTTTAGTCTTATGCTCCATTAGGGCGTGCATACCTCCTGAGTCCGTTACGTGTGCATCCAACTTACCTGCCATGCGATCAAGAAGAGGTGAAGAAGTAGTCGCACCCTCTTTAGCTCTAAACGTTGATTCTGTTTCAACTACATGAAAGTCTCTTTCGATAGCATCATAGTAGTGAAAGTGCCAAGCCATTACACAAGCATGTGCTTGTGCTCGACCTTTATTAAGCTTCTCACTCATGCTACCGACCAAGGCGGCGTCGCTCTCTTCGGCCTTGTCAAATATAGAATCCACCGCTTTCAGTGATTCTTGCAGCACTTGAAGAGTATCTTTACTTCGGTTGATAGGCATCAGTAAGATCTCAAGACCTTTGTGCACTGCAGTTCCAACTATCAGAGGTATACTAATACCTCGTGAAGCTAACTGCATACGATACCGTAACACAAACTTCTGTTCGCATGATTGAAAGCAACCCAAAGACGATTGAGTTATTTCTATCAGAGGCTTTTCATATACCTTAGATGGCTCATAAGGTACGTCCTGTAATATGAGGGACATAAGCATCTCCTGTATAGAGGGTTATTAAATCCAGATAAGAGCTTTAATCTCTACCTGGCGTTTACCTTTAGGTAAGTCTGCCATAGCTTTATTGACTGGGTCCAACAGCTGTGCCATCACGGTGGATAAAGTAGCCCGAGGGAAAGAATTTAAGTTCTCTTCGAGTCTCAGCACC
>Ga0307928_10004217_pt1 | contig 10918 bp, 11 predicted proteins | sample AceLakmetagen232_FD_201815 | JGI IMG/M metagenome (GOLD analysis project Ga0307928, IMG submission 201815) | Saline water microbial communities from Ace Lake, Antarctica - #232 | ecosystem: Environmental > Aquatic > Non-marine Saline and Alkaline > Saline | place: Antarctica: Ace Lake...
TATCAATGACTTATAAGCCTAATTAGATTGAAAAATATATGTATTTGGCTAATCGTTCCATATATTGGATATAAGCCACGTTATGCCATTGCCTTGCATTGGTATGTCTAATCAGTAAAAGCAGGAATACTACATTATGTTGTATAAATACTACACGGTTCCTAACATAGTTTGATTAGATTGTCAAGTTTATTTGAATATAAATATAAAACAAGGCGAAAAATATATCTCAAGTATAGTGTCGGATTAATACTACATTGTTGTAAATATACTACACCCCATACCCTACTATTACAGTCAAGTATATAACCAACTGTTTTAGTAGGACATTATGCAACACCCTATGGGACAATGTGGCGTGTTTGTTTGTTTCCTACCCCCACGCATTTCTCTAATATTTTTAGAAAACATATGGAAGGTTATTGCTAAACACTGTGGTTGAATCCTGTCACCGAATGCTGTACCTTGTTTAACCTTAACAATAACCTTAAGTGATACTACTAGTTCTCCTGGAGACTGAGGGGGAGAAGAAGCAATAGTATCAAGTAAGGATACTGAGTATGTGTTAACCTGTGTAAGTTACCGATTAAAAACATACTTGTATTCAAACTAGTTATTAACATAGGGGAGGAGAAGTAGTAGTCAGTACTTAAACTATTACTACTTCTAATACATATTAATAACTTATGTATATAACAATAACTATTACTATATCAGGGAGCTATTGTTTCTATACATCGAGTAGGGGCTTAGAACATACTTACCTTCAATCAATGGTCATTTACTATATCGATACAGTCAACAGACTACAAGTAAGCCCCACTCGTATTAAAAACCAAGTAGTCCTCGTGTATCGATACGGTGTTCCCCATCTAAGGTGTATAGCGTATGTGCGTTAAGCCCCCACTACATCAGTACAGCTGATTGATTTCCAGTGACATCGTATCGGGGATAATGATATTATTCATTATATAAGGGTTACTTTAAAATAATCCTTAAGAATCAATGACTTATAGCAGGGAATAACTGTCTAAATAGTTAGTTCCTCTAGCCCTACCACCTGCTCCTACTCCGTGCATAAACCTTTCTAAATCAGCATCAAGCTGTTCTTCTTTGTACCTAGCAAGGGCATCCTCACTGCTCACACCTACTGACTCAACAATGAATCCTAAGGCAATAGCTAGTGCGTCCAGACGGTCATCGTGACCTAGGCTACCCCTATCCTTAGATATGTGTGTTAGTTGGTGTATGAGAGAATATGGAAGCCTGGTGTAGTCTGCTACAGCTTCTTTCACATCCTTTCTAACTAAACTAGCATCAATAACTAGCTTATGACTATTCAATAGGGGTTCAAGTACATCAACAATACGCATTTCCTTCTGCTTATGGTTACGAACCTCTTCAATAGAACAAGGATAGATTGACCTTAACACTGGTTTAAGTAGCTCAGAGAACATACCATCACCAAAGTTACTCTCGACAACCATTAACTTACAGCTATGTTGCTTAGCAATGGTAGCCATACGTGTTAGGTTCTCAGGAGTGTAACCACCTTGTAAGCCACCTACCTCGCTTATATATATTTTTCCGTGGAGTTGCTTAATAACAGCATAACCTGTTTCATCCTTACCTCTACCAGAAGGGTCAATAGACATAATGGCATATTCATAAGGAACATACTCACTGTCTACGTGCCCTGCTCTGTAGAACTGGTCTCCTGTGAAGCCTATGTTAGGTATATCATCCATATAGGAAGAACGAGAACTAGAGTAGCTAATAGATATAGGACCTTTGTTATCATCTAAGTCGTGAACAATGAAGTCACTAGTCTTAAGTGGGTACTTGTCAGCATCACTAAGAGTAGTATCTAGTTGATACTGCAGCCTAAACCAGCTACGACCAATAGAAGCTTCTCTCTCTACCAAGTCTTGGTGTGTAAACCTTGAGTCAGTACAGTCTCCTGCTTCTACATCACCCTTCTCGATAGGAGTAGTAATGTAGGAAGCTAGTGTACCTTGATATACTTCTATATCTTCAGGGTAGCGAGCAGGATATACTACAGTTCTAAAGCCTTTATCTCTCATCTTGTTATAAATAGACTCACCTGATTGAGGTGTTCCTAACATAATAATCTGAGCCTTGTCAGTAGTCTGTAGAATAGCATCATACTCAGCCACAGTAGCAAGTAGTTTAGCTCTCATCTGTTCAGTAGCAGAGTTCTGCATACCTTCTACGTCATCAGAAATCAATATAGAGGCACGATTACCCTGTAACTGGGATGTAATACCTAGTGACTTAACACTTGGTTGTACTGTTACCTCACACCCTGTGACATCGAATGACTTCACAGAGTTTCTCATATCAGCACTAGGCTGTAAGTGTTCTAATATAGGAAGGTCGTAAATCAACCTCCTAATGAACTGTGCAATAGCGTCTGAGTGAGCACCTGACTGAGATACAATAAGTACCTTCTCGTTAGGGTTTCTCAGTAAACGCCAAGTAACATAAGCACCACAGATGTAAGTCTTACCTACACCACGGAACGCCTCCAGAAGGAAACGCTTATCACCAGTCATTAACTGTGATGCTATATCTGTTTGAATGGGGGTGGGACAAGGTAGGTTAATACCCTCCCACACGTAATTAAGATAGGTTCTGAAGTCATTAACTAATGCTTTCAGTTCTTCTCTTGTTAGTTGTTTGTCATATATTGACATACTCAGTCTCCTTTAAACTTAATTGAATTGAATGATATCGTCCAGTAACTCCTCAGCGGAATTATCCTTCATCTCTTCTACCAAACTCATCATTGGCTTACTTTCTACTACGTCAGCTGTAATCTCATTCTGTTTAAGGAAGTTGTTTATAGCGGTAAGCTCAGCAGGAGATATTTCCCCCGACTGAAGCTTGTTGACATAGTGAGAAGCAAGCAAATCGTGAATACTATTAAGTGTCTCTATATTTGCTTTACTCATTGTTACTCCTTGTTATTTACCTGCGGCCCATTCATTAAGAGCCTTCAAACCATCTCCAATAATAGGAGTAGTATATAAAGGTAGTCCACTATTCATCATAATGTTTCTACCATATACAGTCTTCCAGGCATTACTGTTAGCATCTGTAGGGTCTAAGTCAACAGCGTGTAATGCTTTCATCAAGTCATTAAGCCTATTGACAGTTGGTCCTCCAAATGTTTGCATAATATGACTAGCTTTATAGTCACTACCTAATGCCTCACCAGTAAATACGCTAGACATTGTATTTAAAGCAACACTCATAGGAGCAAGTATAGAGTTAGTGTTTAACATTCTAACAGTCATATTCTTAAAGCCATCAGTAGTAGATAAATCATACTTCCTATCAGCTTCATCTTTAAACCCAGCTTGTACTTGTAACTCTTCTTTAGTAGAAGTAATCAATCCAGTGAATAAAGCAGAGGTAACAATACCTACTACCATCGCTGCATTCCTCTCATCAAACCCACGTAGCAATAAAGCTTCATAAGCGTGTAGAGGATAAGACATAAACTGTGTCATCATATGTAATGGATAGTTATTAGGATTACTCCACCAAACTGGTAGATGTTCCTTGTTACCCATTAGGATGTTTAAGTCACTAGCATTAGATAAACCCCTGTCAATCATTGCTCTGTTCTCATCACCTAGCTTAGTAAGGTCGTAATCTAACAAGTCACCTTTACCTCTAGAACCACCTGACCAAGTAAACACCTCATCAGCTTGCGCTTGAATCTCTCTTAGCTTCTTAACATCAAACTGAAGTCGTGTTAGTTTCTTAAGGTCAGCATTCATTATACCTGTAGCTTCAAAGTCATCTAAAGCCTTAAGTAATCTAGGGTTATAGAATAGGTCATCAAGGAATGATAGACCAATAGCATTTCTAGCAGCAGTTGTAACTGTAGATAGAGGTAGTGTATTAGACACAAACTCAGTAGCCTTAGCAAGCTTCTCATTTAACCAAGAAGTCTGCATATAGCCCTCTTCAAGGTCGTTAGCTACTCGTGATACAAGGCTATGATTAGTCTTATCAAACCCGTGCACAGCTAGTTGAATCTTAGCCATAGCAGCATTCAATGATTCTTCTTCTCTGTAAAGCTTCTTAAAGTCTTTAAGCGATTGTTTAATAGACTTCATACCTACTTTGAAACCAGCCATAGCAATAGGAAGTGCTAACTCACCCATAGCAGCAGTAGCCGCAAAGCCACCACCAATAGTAGCGAAGTTTAAGTCCATCACACCCTTCTTCATCATCTGACCCCAAGCAGGTAAGTCAGACTTCATCTGTGTTCCCCACATCAAGCGTACATTACGTTCAAAGTAGTCAGCCATCTTAGCTGCTTCTTTAGCGTCCCCTGTTTCATCCAGTACTCGTTGCTTTAACTGCTTAACAGTTGCCTTAAGTTCTTCTTCTGTGTGGAAGCCAAGTGCTTTATGTGTGCCTACTCTTCCAGATACTCTATAAGCCATCTTAGATAATACGTCACCAGCATTTCTATTAAGAAGGTTAAGTACATCTGCCTCATCAATATCAATTGAACGTCTCTTAAGTGAGTTAGTATGTCCTAGCCAGTCATCACCAGTAACACTATCGTATAGACGGCCTGCTGCTTTATCAGCATCTGCTTCACTTAAGCTAAATGACTTACGCTCAGCCCTCAGAGCCTTAAGCTCATTACGTATAGTATCTCTTGACTTACGTTCAGCAGTACCAGCCTTTGTCTTCTTAGGTAGTTTGTCTCTTATTTTAATCTTCTCAGCAATCTTACGGTCGATATCAAGCAGTGCTTTAACACCTTCTCTTGATTTAAACTCACGCATAGCTTTACTTACTTGTTTAACTACTGCAAGTCTGCCCATCTTCTCAAATACCCTACCATTCCACTCACGTTGTAGGTAGTTCTTACGAGTAGGCATCCCTACATCATCCATAGCAGTACCAGTCTTCTCAATAGCTCTTTGGAAAGCATCTACTGCCTTACCTAAGTCACCGTCAATAGTCTCGCCTCTTAATCTACGTGCCGTTGAATCATAGACAAGCTCATTAAACTTACCTTCATTCATATGTCCGAATGCTTTACGATATACTTCCTTAATAGTACCCTGCTCTTTGTTTATAAAGGACTGGATAGTACGAGAAACATATTGAGCTGTATCGCCTAAGTAGGTAGCTCCTATCTCTGTACCCATAGCACCACTTACTTGTAGCCTTGAAGCTACTTGTCGTGCTGAGTTAGAAGAAGAACTATACATACTACCTAATAATGAGTAACTAAAGCTTGACCCCTCAGGAATAGTGCCTTCAAAGGTTACTAAGTTACCATCTTTATCAATAATCTTAATATCATTACTAGTGTTAAGAGCGTGTCCAGGAGGAATGACAGTACCTTCTTCTGGCATCACAAGACCCTTAGGCTGTATGTCGCCAATACGTCTACCAAAGACACCGTTAGCAGCACCACCAAACACAGCAGAGAAGGCTGTTATATTAGCCTGCATCTCTTGGTCTACTAGTCCTGAATAACTCTGTCTAACTTCCTCATCAACATAACCAGTAAGACCAGATACAGCAGCACCTACTCCTACTCTACCTAAAGCAGACATACCACCAGTCCAAGCCATTAATCCCAATTCAGGAACATTAATAGGGTTGGTTAGGAAGGCAGGAACAGCAGAAACAAAGTTAAGTAGTCCGTGGTTAGCACTTAATACTTCTTGTGTACTTCTGTCCCAAGATACTCTAGATACTAGGTTGTCATAAGCGTCTTGTGAGTTAAGCTTACCATCTTCAGTAGCTTGACTAATAGACATAAAGCTTAAACCATCTTGTCTCTGTTGGTCTAGTGAAGGTATCTTCCATTCCTTATCAGTAGGGAAGTCCATTTGATGTAATACATTACCTTGTTTGTCCTGTGCTTGCGCAAAGTCAAAGAATGGATTCATCTGTGACCACGTTGCCTTCCAAGTACTTATGTTAGGATACTTATCCTCAATACTTGCTTTACGTTGGTTCTCTTTAGCCGAGGCGTTTGAATAAACGTACATATATTCTCCTAATTATGTTACAGGGATAGTAAATGGATTACTATTTCCTTCTTGTGACACCCCAAACTCAAAGGCAGTCTTACCCATTAGATTCCTAAAGCCATTTCCAAAGAAAGGCATATCAGTATAAGCGGGACTCCAATCATAAGAATCCTCAATCTGTAAGCCTGTGCTAGTTTCACTCACATTAAACTGTCCTAGTGTGTTTGATACTTGACCTATAGGAGAAAATAACATATCCTTCCAACCATCAACCTTACCATATTTAGCAAGGTCTTCTTTAGTCACAGGGCCAGGGCCTTCCGATTTAACAATGTGGTTTAATAGCTCTTGCGTGTCCTCAGGGAAATCTCCCATAGCTACACTAGTATTATTATCTATAAAACTAGAGAGATACTTACGTATTGCCACTGTCTCACGAACTGCATCCACCTTAATAAAATCAGTTATATCTTTATTAACATCCCACATAGTTACCACCCATATTTATATTTAATACCATCCCCTTTAATGATAAACTTACTACCATCGTTAGGAGCTTTGTCTGCACGAGACTCACTAAAGAAGATACCATTACGTACCTCCCATTGTTTACCTGTTTGACCTAACCTACAGGCACTTAGGAGTGCTCCTGTCTTACCTGCACAAGTGTCGACAACATCTTGAGAGCCTGCAGCTAGTAAATCAGCTTCAGTTTGAGTCTCTAGACTAGTCATACCTCCAACAAGGGAAGTACCAGCATCGAGGTTCAAAGCATTTGTTTTAGTAGTCATATGACCTCCTGTTATTTAGATAGAATTGGAATAAACTTAGTATCATAAGGACTAATTACAGATTCTGTAGCAGTTTTATCAACCTCATCACCTAGATTAAAGAACTCTTTAAGCGTACCAATAACATCTGTGTTAGCGTATGGACTCTTAATAGGCTTACTAAGTCTTTCAGTCTTAGCTACCTCTGATTTCTCTACTCTGCCTTTAAAGTCAGTTGATTCTGCGCCTTTGTAATCCTCAATAGCTTTAAGGTGTCCATCGAATCTAACCATTCCTTGATTAAGGTCATCATTACTTAGAATAATACCAACATAAGGCTGTCTATCACCAACTACCCATTTGTTATCAGTCCACTCTTTAGTCGTAAGTTCTAATTTCCACTCATTCTTACCGTGTCTTCTAATTCTGATGGGTTGGAAGTCGTCTGTTACACCCTCACCATAGTTAAGTGTAAAGTAATCACCTTTCCTTCCCTTAGAGCCATAACGCTTTGGCACTAACTCCATACCTAGTCCTGTTACAATCTCATCAGTTAAAGCTGTAGAGCTGTTAGCAAATAAGTGATGTAATAGACCTTGAGTATAGCCTGAGTTAGAGGCATCAACTGCATTAATCTTCTTCCAAGCACCACTCTTAGGTGTAAATATACGACCTCCAAAGAAGTCAGTGATTTGATGTTGCTCACCAGCTTGCATCTCTGCTTTAGGAGAACTAGCTCTGTGACTCATACCTTCACCATAGGCTTCAAAGAATGAAGTCTTATCAAAACCTATCTCGTGGAAGTCAAAGTCCATAGCAAACTTAGTAATGTCTGCTACTTCCTGAGGGCCAGCCCAAGGCATTGACTCTCGAGCGGCTGCCATATAGCTATTCTTAGATTCAGCATAGCTGTCAGCACCGAATTTAACTTTATAAGCCTCTTGAGTTACTTCTGGTAGGTTACCTTTAGACATTTCAACAATATGTTCGGGTAAGATACCTACTCTATATGCTTTCATAGCTAATTCAAAACCAGCACCACTTGCTTTAAGTAATACATCTCTAGTAGCAGAACCTGTATCAGTAGACCATAGGGTATCTGACATCTCTGCTAACATAGCAATAGCTTCACCTGGGTGTTGAGCATCTAAAGCCCCTTTCCACTTAGCTGCGAAGCCATTAGCGATAGGAGTAATAGTTTTAGCCTGATAATCAGGGTTCTTAATTAAGAAGTCTGCAAGTAATCGTGCATTCTCTTGTCTAATACCAGGGTCAGGGTCAGTGATAGAGTTTGTCCACCACGTTGCTGTCTGTTGTATTAAACCTGCTGTAATATTGTTTGAAAGAGTTGTGTCTTCCGACTCCACACCAGTTTTAGCACTATTTAGCATAGAGGTTACATCACCTTGCCCAAGAGCAATAGAAGTAAGTATGTCCTTCTTAAACTTAACACCTTTAATCTTAGCTAATGAGGTACGAGCTGATTTAAGTAAAGCAACACCTTCAGTAGTATTTAACTCAGCAATTGCACCTACACCATCTGAACCTTCTTGCTCTAACGCCTCTTTTAATAAGGCGTCAAAATCAGTAATAGGGTTTGTAACACCTTTCTTTAATATCCTAGATTCAATGACGTCTGCCATAGTAGGTAATGTTTTACCATCCTCACTACGCTCTAACAACCATTCCTTTCTTGTTAGGTGTTTAGCTTTCATCTCATCTGAAATATCTCTTACTTCTTCCGAGTACATTGTTGTATATGAATCGTATGTCTTCTCAAATTTAGAAGCTACGTCTGCTAGATGGCCTGACTTACCTTTAGCCCAAATAGCTGAAATCTGACTATCGGCAAAGAGTGTTTTAAGGTTTTCTTTCACTTCCCCAAAGTCAGTGTTACCATCTTTAATGTTCTTAAATTGTTGTTGTTCCTTCTCAGCACGATGTTCTACATTAGCCCTAGCTGTTGCTGTTGCTGCCATAGATTGGTACTTACCAGTAATAGAGGCTAAGAAGGTTTCTTTATATGTACGTGATAGTGAATCATCTGCTTCATCATCTGAGCCCAATAGGCTTACAGCGCTCTCCATCTCTTTCATAAGGTAGAAAGGCATATCTTTAGCCTTTATGCCGATGCTTCCATCTTCATTCTCAGCTTGCTCTGCTCTATACTCTACGTCTTTAATATGATTAGTAGCAGAAGCCAGTCCTTGAGTCTTCTGTTCTCTTACTTGTTGTTGATAATCATCTGTAGCGTGGTATGCGCTTATACCAGACTTAGCAGCATTTAGGAACTTACCCGCCCAGTCAACGTCTCTGCCGCCTGTACTGACGAACCCAGCATCAATAAATCTAGATTGTCCTGCTTCTACATCGCCTAGATTCGCCTCTACAGCCGCAGCTGCTCTGATTTGATTTCTTTGTTGCTTCATAAATTATCCTATTATAATGATTTACCCATTGATGCACCTGAGAAACCAGCTGCTACAGCATCTAATGTACCTTCTAATGCACTCTTCTTCTTAGCCTGTGCTTGATTAATACCACTACGAGCTTGATTAAACTTAGCCTCGGCTTGTTTACCGTAGTCTCTTAATGTCGCCTCACCTTTAGATATTATAGTACCTTCTGTGAAAGCCTTCTGTTGTAGTATATTAGTATAGGCATATAAAGCACTAGCACCAGCGGTCTTAAAATTAGCAGTCTGAGCTATGCGCTGTGCCTGTTGCTTCATACTACTACGTTCTATCTTAGTTAAGGCTATACCTACAACCTCTTTAGATTCCTTACCCTGGTTACCTAGGTTTACATAGCTTGCCTTAGTGTCACCTACTATCTGTAGCTGCTGGGCTAAAGCATTCTTATTAGCCGAGCGTGTGCCCATTATACTACTAGCGCCCATTACTGCCGCACCTGTCATCATCCAAGACATATTATTCTCCTGTATCGCCTATAGCGATTGTATTATCAATTAATCCTAATTCTTCAAAGGTCTCTGCTATGACATCCTTCTCAATTAGAGGTAGTTTATCCTCTGAATTGTGTTCTGTTATGTGTACATTAGTCCAAGACACATCCTCTTCAATATAAGCTGCCTTCTGTACACCAGGTTCACTTACCCAAATATGAGGTGCTTCAATAGTAACCTTCTCACCATCAATGATAGTAGTAAACTTACCTTGTGATATTATATTTAAAGTTCTACCTTTATGTATCTTACCCACAGCTACTGTTCCTTTGGGAAGTCTCATCTCCCTAGCATAAAGGAATAGTCCTGATTTAGTATCGGGTACGAAGTAATGGTTATGTTCTGCCTTAACCTCGTCATACTCACCACTAGCTATAGACTCTTTCATAGAAGCTAAGAGTTCTTTTATTTTAGCTCTCTCTTCAATTAATGTGATGTCATTCCTATTAGCCAACATATGTATATAACCCCTCGTGTCCTTCTACAGGCTCACAATGATTTCTAAAGTATTCAAACTTCTTTAACATAAAATAGGTAGTAGAACCAAACGCTATCTTATGCTTCTTCCAAAGTTTAAACAGTGTTCTTCTATTACCTTCTGCGTGGACTAGGTATTTACCTTCCAGTCCAATTAGAGGATATGCCTCAGTTACAACAAAGTAACTAGTGTCCTCTATAATTAATTCAGTCTCCAGTCTCATAACTACTCCTTGTATTTAATCTTAGCTTGATTATAACCACGTCTCTTAGTCAACCAGGGTACAACTACATTAGTAACCAGTAGGAATGCAATAAAGGCGTAGAGTAAGTCTGTTCCCCAAGACTGAGCCACGAATGCCACTGCTTGTTCTTTAGTCTCTATATCGGAAACCTTAGGACTGTCAGGTATTATCTCATCGTATGCCATAGCTGTAGCCAATGTAGCAACTCCAGCAAGGGGACTAATAACATAAGCAATTCCTGCAGAAGCCCCTGACTTACCTAGGTTACGTAGCTCTAAGGAACTACAGCTACTGAGTGTCAGTGCTATGAATAGTATTGTTAATCGTTTCATATCATTATCCAGTTAATTGGGAGAGTCCAAGGGTCGAACAGAAAGAACCTAGCTGTGTTATCTGCTAGTTCTACCCATATCATTTATA
>Ga0307928_10004218_pt1 | contig 10917 bp, 21 predicted proteins | sample AceLakmetagen232_FD_201815 | JGI IMG/M metagenome (GOLD analysis project Ga0307928, IMG submission 201815) | Saline water microbial communities from Ace Lake, Antarctica - #232 | ecosystem: Environmental > Aquatic > Non-marine Saline and Alkaline > Saline | place: Antarctica: Ace Lake...
CATTAACAGGCATCAGGTCCTTATATTATTATATCTTATATATAAATCATTTATATCAGTTTTATACATTTTATACACAAAAGTTTATAATATTTAAAACAAACTTACTAATAAACTGGTCCTCAGGCTATACTACCAAAGGTTTTCTTTAAAGAAAAGTTTTATATTATTCTTAACAAAGTCCAATCTCCTCACAATCAGTCAGGTAAGAAAAGTCAGGGTGCTTCAACATATTCTCAACCTCAAAACCAATCAAAATAACATCATTATTTATTTCACAAATATAATGCGGGTATTCATTTCTATTGTCTGCTATTTGTCTAATGGTTTTATTGTCCTCTATTTCTAATGATATATCATTATACCCTATGGTAAGATCACACCAACCAACCTTTTTCACAACATTTAACAAAACCTTCTCGATTATATCAGGTTCAAACTTAACATATCTATATTTCAGGTAAGGTAAGTCATTTATAACACTTAATAAAAAGCCTGCTATACCATTATTGCTTACTATTTCATAAATATATTTATGAAACTCCTCCGAAAAGTCCTCCATAATGGCTTCAGTCAATTCTGTATCTGTAATTTCTATTAAACCACACTGGACTTTTGCTTTTTCTATGTTTTCAGGCTCCCAATAACTCTCAATTTTACCTGGTATATTAAACCACTCATAGTATTTCTCACTTATAAGGTCGATCATACATATATCATCAAAGAATATGTCCTCATCACCAAAGGTAAGGGCCACCAACTCCTTTTCAGCCTTACCAACACTCAAATAATGATCATTAAAATAAACACCACACCTATCTATAAACTCCTCAACGTCCATTTTGTCTAAAAAGTCATAAACACTCTTAACCATTTCTTTTCTATTCATATTATTTATTTTATTTTATTTCTACAAATATAAGGTTTTTAATTTAATAAAAAAATTCCATTTAACTTTTTATTTGATTAATCTTTTCTTTTCTACCATCAGCGATCCAATCATCGATCCTTTCATAAACCTTCATAATTCTTATAGTATCTATTGGTTCATAATATATTGTATCATTTGTCTCTGGCTCACAGAAAATCTGTCTATACATACTCACTGGTTCAGTATATTCTGTATATTCTGGTGCCTTCATATAATAAAAGGTTCCAACCACTAAAAATATGGCTATATAATTCAACATAAGTTTTTTTATTTTTTATATAAGGCACAGGCGACTATACCTACTATAATAATTATTGGTGCGATCATTTATTCTATATTTCTTTTTTCAGCCCAATTTATAACATAAGATAAGAATATGACGCCCATTTTTCTCTGGGTCTGGTTCTCCTTCAATCTTAATTTATATAAATCATTTTTAGTCAATTTATAACCCTGGTCTGTATAATTTATGGCTGGCTTCAACTCAAAGCGGTAATCACCGAGAAAACCTCTATCTACCTTAATTATATACATACCTCAACCACAGGGGCTTCTCCTGCTTCATTTGTTTTACTTATATTAACATATTCATTAAAAAGGTTCTCATAGTATTCATATAGTCTATAATTCTCAACACTATTCTCAAAACCTTCTGGTTCGATCATACCATAATCATCATTATAGTATTCATATTCATTTTTCATATTATTCTATTTAATTTTTTCAACCTGTTTCTGGTTCTATATTTAAAATATAAGGTTTTCATATAAGCATCTATCTGGTTTTCAGGATCTTCTACCTTATGTCCTTTAACATATGACCTCATAAACACTCTGGCTTCTATATTGTCCTTTTTATTCAATATAAAATTAGTTTTAGTTTCATAAAACTCCAAAGTATAGAAGGTTTCTCCTTTTTCTCCATAATATAAACTTTCATTGTTTTCATTTATTTTTAATCTACTAATATACATTTGATTATTCATAATTTATTATTTTATTTTATAGGTTCAACATCATTGTCCTCAAAAAAAGAATAATCTTCTCTATCAAACTCGGTCCAAAACATTTTACATACATTTTCCTCACCAACTATTTCAATAAACTTTTTATTAAAATCTTTTTGGTTCATTTTATTATTGTCTCTTTTTTCAACTAATCTGTTTAATCTTGCTATTCTTTTCATATTATTATATTTATTATTTTTTCAACTTTTATACATTTACTCAAAAAACATTTCTACATAAACACAATTCTATATATTAAAAAATTATACCGAAAATCACATTTTTATTTTAATATAGGCTCGCTCAAAAACTAATCTATTCAGTATCAAACAACTATCTATCATTGCCTTTAAAGAAAAGTTTTAAAAAGAAAAAAGGACTAAAAAATTAATTCCAGTCCTACATAAAAAGTTTCTGCTATGGCTTAACTTACTACCTTTTATATTATTTCTATATCATTTTTCTCAATATAAGATTAAAAAAGTCGCTATTATTCTTTTTTCTATTATTAATTTTCTCAATCTTTTTTATATTCTCCTCACTATTCAGATCCTCAAATATAATTTTATTAACTCTTTTTTTGTTTTCTTTTGATATAGTTTGATATATTAAATTAATTATATCGCTCATATTCTCACAATCAGTTTCACTTAACTCTGTATCATAAACTATTAACAACATTTTAATCATATGATCCGAAAAGGTTTTTATTTCAACCATTATAATTCTTTTATTTTATTCATTTGATCTATATCAGCCTTTTTTACTAACACACAACCAACATCTTTACCATATGACTTTAATTTATCTTTTAAAATGGCTCGTCTTATAGTATTTACAGCGACTCCTAATATATCTGCTGCTTCTTTTATTGTATAGTATTCATTATTCATTATTTATTATTATTTTTTTATAGTATCTAACCTTCTCTTTAATTTAATCAGGTCCTTTAAATGATATATTTTCTGTTTTATACAATATATTTCAGTATCTTTTGTATCTATTTCATTTATTTTGATATATTCATTATTCTTTTCAATATAACAATCTATATCATTGCTCCTAATCATTTTCCTTATATAATTTACACTTACATTGGCTATTCTTGCCGCATCCTCTATATTAACATAAAACCTCTTAACCTTCATTATATCTGCCTTAACAGGCTCTACTTTTATAGTTTCTACCTCTACTTTTATATCTTTTATAGGTTTCTTTTTATCTTTTTTATTCTGTTTCAATAAATCTCCTATCATTTGTCCCATTTAATTTTATTATTTTTTATTACCACTTATATTTAACATTTTCCTTATCTATCAGTTCCTTAAATTCCTCTAATTCATATCTACTTACATATACAGGGACTATGATAGGTTCAATATAAGTAAGTTTTATATATTTTACATATTCACCATAAACTAATTCATATAAGGTCAATAACTGGTCCTCAATCATTTCTAAAATTATACTTACATTACAATTCATATAGATTGCTGCTTCATAGATTTTCATATAATCTTTCATATCAGTTTCATTATTTCTTTTCTGTCTAAATATAAGGCTTTTATGATTAATCTATCAAATATATCATATTTACCAAAGGCCTTCTTAAAATAATCATATTCATACAGGCTCAATGTTTCATTTTGTATCATTTTCCTTATATATTTTGGTTCTCTATTAATTAATTCTGCTGCTTCATTTATTCTCAAAAAGTTTTTCATAATTAATTATTATTTTATTAAAATGGATCCTATAAGGTCAAAGAAGGGGGTTTAACAAAACCCAAAAACCTTATATTCACCATTTTTTATGACTGGTATAAAAATTATGATATAAAAATATAGTCAGCCATATTATTTCTTACATATTATAGAAAAAGTTTCTATCTATTTTATTAATTTCCCTTTTTATATCATTTATACTTATCTCCTTTGATTCATATTTACTAAAATAATGGACCAATCTAATTAATTCTGATTTTGCTGTCCTTATATTTTTACCTAAACCGCCGTCCTTACTCGAAAACATATGGATCAACTCAACCAATAACATTAATAATAAACCTAATTTTTCATTTTTTATTTCAACTCTATTCATTTCTTTCAACATATCAAAGGTATAGGTCAATATAAAACTTTCAGTCCCAAAACCACCTAATAATATACTCAATCTACCATTAGAAGCAATCGAAGCAATAAACTCCTTTAATTCTTTCATTTTATTTCTCAATAAATTACAATCTTCAACCTCATCACTTATGTTCCAAAACTTAACAACATCATCATTAGTCAATTCATCTGCTTTTTCATTATTATTAAACATTTTTGTAAGAAAAGGATTGTCCTTCAACATATCTTTCATATACTCTGCCTTAAAAGCATCATATACTACTTTTATACTATCTTCAACTAATAAACCATTTGTCTTATATGTTTTATCAAAGTCAGTCTTAAACTCCTTATATTCACTTACCTTACTTACTATTTGATCATATACACCTTCTAATGGATCTTTATTTAAAGTATATTGTATCTTTTTGATTAATTCTATTTCCTCATTTAAATCTTTAACTTTTATTTCTTTTGTCTCACTTACTCTTTTTCTTAAACCACTTTTTTTCTCACTCATAATTTCTTATTATTTTTTTAATTTTGTTTCATTATTATATATTTAATCTTTTTAGTCATATTTTTCTATTTTATAACTTTTATAACTTTTATACACACTATCTATTTCAGTATCAGGCTACTAACCTATTAAAATTAAATAAAATTAATTATAATTAAACCTATCATCATACAATTTACCAATATACTTAATTTATTCATTTTATTATTATGTTTATATTTGGTTTTATGACCTGCCTGGTTTCTATAATTTGTATAATATATAATTATATCTGCTTCATTTTTATATTTAGTATAATATATTTTTATGTCTGCTTGGTTTTCATATTTTACATATTTCCATATACCTTTTCCTAAACCACTATTATATTCTGTCCTATACACAATCAGGTCTGCCTGGTTCATATATTTGCCTTCATATACAATAATGTCTGCTCTATTCTTAAAGTCTGTCCTATAAACTCTCTGGCTCATACAGGCTACACTCAATAACACCATCATTATTAACATTATTATTCTATTTTTCATATTATTCTATTTAATTTTTTTATTCTCAAATCTTTTATTTTCCTTTTTTCTCTTTTTAAATCTAAAATATATAATCTTAACTCTGGATCAACTATTCTTCTGGTTTCTTTACCTTGGTCATCAATTCTAATTTCATATTGTATATTTTTCATTTTCGCCTTAATTCTTTTTAATCTATTCATATTATTCTATTTAATTTTTTTGTCCTCAAATAATTTTTATATTCCTTCATATAATATATTCCTTCAACTAAACCAAAACCACAAATATAACCATTATTGTTTAGGTTTTCAGGATCTTCTAATCTATCTTTTCCTATTCTATAAAAGAAATAATCATATAAACTCTGTATATCAGCCTCACTATATTTATTCATAATCAGCCACTCAAAGTATTCATATTTTTTCATTGAAAACTCTATTTAATTTTTTTGTCCTTACATAATTTTTATAATCATAAAAAGCCTTATATAAAACATCTGCTCTGTCCTCACTATTATTCTGCTCCCTAATTATAACATCAAATAAACTATAAATATATTCTTTAAATGATATATCTACCTCTATTTTTTCTTTTGCTTTTAAAATTATTTCATTTTTCTCTAATCTGTTTTCTACATCATCAACATAAAAGGACCAATGGACCGCATTATGAATATATTGATCCCTTCTTACTTTTTCTTTTCTCATATTCTCAATATAAGAGGCTTCTATTTCTGCTTTATATTTTATTTCATTATACTCCATATCTACCTCTTTTTTTATTTTATTTAATTCACCAATTATTTTATTCATAATTCAGGACCCTTTCCAATTTTATATATCTCAAATAATTATTATAATTTATATCAGCCTTAATTATTTCGTCAGCCCATTTACTCTCAACACTTTCAGGATCACTAAACTCAATATATTTATAATCAGGCCTTTCCCACCTTTTACCTGGATCACATAAGTCATAGATTATATTAATATATTTATAATAATGTTTATTGTCCTCCATTTTTTCCAATATACCATCGAGTTTTATTTGTTTATTTATATTATTTGTATAAGATCCTATATCTATCAAACAATCTACAAACCACTCCCTATTACCTATATTATTCATTAATTTGTCTATCTTTTTCTTATATAGTATATCTTTTATTTTACCTTCATAGGTTTTTTCATATATTTTTCTTTTCTCTATCATTTTTTCCATTTCATTTTATTATTTTTTCTACTTATCTAATTATCAATACTTTATATAACTATCTAACTATCAGTTAATTAAACATTTTCTTATGTTTATCTTTTATTTTATTTCCTAAAACATTTTCTTTACCACCTATTCTATCAAAAAAAGTTTCAGTCATTATTCTATCTGGGGCTACATTTGGTATTAATTTACAACTCCAAACCCTACTACTACCTTTTCTTTTTTGTTTAATTCCCAAATTATTTAATAATTTACTAATTTTTCCATTATTGGTCTTATAGTCTCTTACTCTAATGGCTACAAAATCTTTTATTTCTTCAAAAGCCATTTCGCCTGCTTCATCATATTCAAAGTATTCATTTATTATACCCTCCTCATCACTTATAACTCTATTTTTCTCACTTATATCTGTAATTAATTCACTCAAATCGGCATCATTATGCCTCTTACCTTCCTTATACAATTTATAAATATAACCCCATACTTTTTCAAAGTCTATTGTATCAAAAAGGTCTTGATTTCTACTTTTTACCTCAACACCAATAAACCGCTCTGCTTTTGTATCATCATAAAACAAAGTATCATCATTGCTGGATCCTATAAAACTACATACTCTTTTTTTCTGTTTATTTCTTTTCGCATAAGATAGTCTCTGGTCTATAAAAGCCATACTGGTAATGTTTTTTATTTGGTCTAATTTACCTCTATTCAACTGCGAGCACTCCTCGTCAATAATGAATAATTTTGTCCCCATATTTACCATACTATCTTTATGGGCTATGTCCCAATTAAAATTGGCCGTGCTCAATTTATAAAATGGTTTTAACATATGATTAATCATATAGGTTTTACCTACATTTGTAATTCCTTTAAATATTAACATAAACTTAAATATATCATTATTAAAAACATTATTAAAAACTCCTAACATCCAAAACCCCATTATTGCTTCAAAATCTATCGGGTCCAAATCTGTCTCGATATGATCAACAAACTTTTCAAACTCCTCACCATCATCACATTTTAATGTTTTTAATTTATCTAATATAGGATTATAATTTTTTCCCATACCTGTAATTCTACCGTCTAATTTTGTCGCATTAAATAATAATGTCGGGTATTCAAAATTAATCGCCATACATATTTCACTCTGTATCTTTTCATCGACTATTTGTTTTTTACCTTCCCATTTTATTTCTAATTCCTCGGTCAAATCATTCCATTTTATATCTAGGTCCATATTCTCCAATATATTGTATAAGGTTTTTTCATCATACTTAAAAAACTTACATAATTCCTTATTGCTTACTGGGTCTATTGTTCCGTTCCCAACTAATTTACTTATAGTCAATCTTAAATTATACTTACATTTGTTTTTTTCAAAACCATTGTATAATGTTTTAAACTGGGCTTCAGCCTTACTTTTATTATAAGTCGATCCTAACATACTAAACTTATCGAAATAAAATAATGACGTTGCTTGGTCTTTTTCAAAGTATTTGATTAAACCATACCCAAAAGCGATCCAATTTTCATATTTGTCTATAAAACTACAAAACCCTTTTATATCAAAATTAACAATATATTTATAATATAATTCCATACCCACCACTATTGGTGCGTCATTAGTCATACTCAAATAATTATTTTTTTCTATACTATGTTTATCTGTTTTTATTCTATCTATTGTTGGTCCCTTGTCTAATTCTCCACACTTTTCATTAATATAAACATCTGGATCATGACTTAAATAACATAATCTTACTATGTCCTTACAGGCTTCATCTATTATTATATTTCTTTTATTAAAATAACCACTATAATATTTAAAATAAATCAAATGCTGCGCTATATCATCTTTGTCCTCATATATCTTAATCTTATAAAATAATTTTAAACCATAAGAAGGACTTTTAAAAGCCATTAATAAAAACTTATTTTTCTCTATTTGCTCCTTTAATAATTTATCTACCTCAACCTTACTTATATTGTCTATGTCTATACATATGATTCCATTATGGCTCTTTACATTATTCATAACTCTACCTGCTCCCAAATCTTCAAATATGGCCGAAGGTGCTATGGCTGGTAATAAACATTTAATCTTTTTCTTTTGATCTTTTAATTTGCTTAATTTATCTGTATCTGTCTCATTTTCAATCTGTTCCGTCAATTTCCTTATATTCTTAATTCGGGCAATCATTTGGTTTTTCGGATCGTCCTCTACATTTATATTTGTATCTACACCTTTTATATTGTCTATTATATTTTTCAAAGTATATTGGTCTTGAATAAACTTATCAGTATATTTATACATCAGGCTCCATTTTGTATCTAACATTTTATTTATATTATTTTTATTTAATCACAAAGATTAATTTTTTATTTTTCAATCTTACTTATATCAGTTTCTAATGAATAAAAGTTTTCTAATTCTGCTTTATCAAACTTAAACCTTTTATTCTTACCCATATAACCCTTAATAAACTCTTTTTTAACAAACTTATATAATTGTCTATACGAGTTTATTTGTAATATACTCATTGCTTCTTTTGGTCCTACTAATTCTAAATCTTTTGTCTCTATCATCTCTTATTGTATTATTTTTTTTGGTCTATTTCAACCTTACAAATATATATATAAAACATTTATAGTCATAAAAAGCCATAAAAGGTCATAAAAACTATTATTGTATTGATTATCAATAACATAAGCATTAAATATAAATAAAAATAATAAAAATAAAATGATATAAGTAAGTATATGATTGATTATAAGGTGATTATGACTATTATATTATTCCTCGGGCACACGGGCACACACCATAAGTGCTGTGCCCGAGATATGGGCCTTTGGTGGTCTATCATTGGGCACACCACACACTAAAACCTCTTTTAAACTATATATTTAATAATATATTATTTATTTATAGATCATGTTTTATGATCATATATAAGGGTTCTATTTGTCCTAAAAGTGCTAGGTCTGCCCAAAACCTTCTGGCTCTAAACCCATATCTCGGGCACACCTATTTATGACTATGCCCGAGTGCGCCCTCTGCCCAACACTAACATATTCATTATTAACATTTTATCTTTTTTACTTGTTTTAATGTCTTAATTTTTTCAAAATAAAATATGGTTTTAAATCTTAAAATTATAAAAAAATATGGTTTTCATCAGGATCTTTTTATGCGCTTCATAGTTTTCTTAATGAATAAAAAAATATAAACTTTTCAATAAAAAAAATCTATATATATGATATACATTTTGTCTAATTATTTATAATTAAAACATTTTAAAGGCTTCTCTATTTATAGGGAAGCCTTTTTTTATTTTAAATTCATACCATATACATATGATTGTTTATTCATATTATTAAAATGGTGGCACCATTATTATATTCTTGCTACTTTATCTTAAACTAACACTTTAACTCAACACACTTAAATAACTATGGGTCAGTTCTTTATGGCTATTTAATTTACATAATATACACAATATACACACACAATCTTAAAAAGGTGAATCTATTGAAACATAGACAATAACATAGACATATAGTCCGAGCCCCATTTTGGACCAGATCCCAGGCTATATTTGGTTTTTCAATCATACCCTATTTCAGGATCACTATTATTAAAAAGGTGCCACCCTTCAACCACCCATAATCTATCAAAGATTATTGTATAATTGTTTGATATACAATGACTTATATAACTATCTCAAAATCAAACACATAAAAAAAGGACCATATAATTTAATATATGATCCTCACCAAATAAAACAACTCTTTTATTCCTTCATAATGACTTTGCTTCTATGTTTCAAGGGCATTTTCATACTATCAGGTAATATATATCTTATAAACTCACTAATTTCTATATCAGTCAGGTATTCCTCATATTGATCCAATATATCATCGCTGCTGGTGCCTCCTTCATACACCTCACAGAGTTTCTCAACCAAAGGCAACCTACAACAACCCTTATATTCAACCCTCTTACAATGACTTAAAACAAACCCACAGACTATTTCATTTTTATTATTCATATTGATCCACCTCCTTATACTCACGTAATTCCTTATAATCAAAGTCAAATGGCGAGGCTCCGGTTTTCTCTATAATATAATGGTTCAGTGCTGCTCCAATGTCCTCAAAACTTTCTATATCTATTTCACTTATATCAGCCACCAAATTATCAGGGCAATCATAAGATATATTTGTAATGATATATTTAATTTGTATATCATCATTTATATTATTCATATTTATTTCTGTTTCAGCCTCACTCCATTTTTCTAATGGTTCTATATATTCTAATTTATTCATATTCATTTTGTTTTATTTTTTATATAAGGACCCATTAACAGGCATCAGGTCCTTATATTATTATATCTTATATATAAATCATTTATATCAGTTTTATACATTTTATACACAAAAGTTTATAATATTTAAAACAAACTTACTAATAAACTGGTCCTCCAGGCTATAAAGAAAAGTTTTATATTATTCTTAACAAAGTCCAATCTCCTCACAATCAGTCAGGTAAGAAAAGTCAGGGTGCTTCAACATATTCTCAACCTCAAAACCAATCAAAATAACATCATTATTTATTT
>Ga0307928_10004220_pt1 | contig 10916 bp, 22 predicted proteins | sample AceLakmetagen232_FD_201815 | JGI IMG/M metagenome (GOLD analysis project Ga0307928, IMG submission 201815) | Saline water microbial communities from Ace Lake, Antarctica - #232 | ecosystem: Environmental > Aquatic > Non-marine Saline and Alkaline > Saline | place: Antarctica: Ace Lake...
CCAAAATATAGCTTCCCGCTTGACGTATCTCTCTAGTTCTTCGTCCATGCTATCCATACTACTTTGTTCTTTCATGGCTATTCTCCCTCCATATTTTTCAGCAAATATTTTAGTCCTTCTTTGACTTCTATTAGGTCTGGTATTGACCGCCGGCATATTTTCTGATACATATATTTCTTCTTGAGGCGGTTAAATTCTTCCTCTCCAATTATCTCAATTACTTTATCGCGGAATTGTTCAGGGTGACTTTTCTGGAGGCAATGGACTTTCCAAGTTAGGGTGATACCGTTTTCTATGGCATACCTTCCCCACCTGTGAGTTTTCTCAATGACATGGTGTGCTGATAGTTGCTCGTCTGAGTTGGTTGACCTGCATACGTTATGATTCCTTGCCCGGACGCACAGACTCCAGAGTTCCAAACAATCTGCATCGAGCTTTTGGCGAATTGTTTTGTGCTTGTATTTTCTCTTTGGCTTTGGGTCTGGCTTAAATACCTGTTCAGTCTTCTTTGCCATCAATCCCTACCTTTCCAATCTAATTCAGCTACAAATCCAGCCATGATATCATGCAAATACATTGACCCGCCCTGCTCTGACATATCGAGTTCAACCATAGTGTCGCCGCTGATATTTATTTCCTCCAAGTAAATAGCCGCCTTATCTTTCAATTTATCCTGTTCTTCGCTCATATCTCCCCCTATTCAATCAAGTCTCTTCCGTTAATGTTCAGGGCTTCTCCCCTATCTAAAATAGTTTTGTATAAACTGAACCTTGTCACGGTAGAATATAAAAACGTGCCTTTCCATATATCTCTTTCCTACCTTTCGATAAAGTTTGTCCATTATTCTACCCCCTTTAGTAAAACTCCAACTCATCCTCCGACAACTCCTTGCTGTAAACAAAGTGCTGAATATCTTTTTCGTGGTACGTTATAACACCATTATACGTTCTTACGTAAACATCGTGGTCTCCATCATCCCAAGACTTTACAATAACGCCTATGTTGCTACCGTCCAAAACAACAACGTTGCCAAATTGAAAGTTGTTCATTATTCTTCCCCCTCGTATATCTCCTTATCATTCTTATCATTGCGACCTGTGTACTGCCCCACGGTTTCGGGGTCAACTTCAATCCATTGATAGCTTGTAGCCCATAGCCAACACTTCCCCCTTGCACTCTGGGTATATATTTAGGAAATCAGTTATTCCAGTTCCATACACCCATTCCCCGTTATCAATTCGTTTTCCCCTGAGTTTATATTTTCAATTTCCTTAACAGCCCCGGCATGTCCAATCATAATCGGCTTCGGAATATAATCTGGATAAGCAGAGTTGCTAAGCTCAATCGTACCGGCCAAATAAGCCGGATGATCTCTTTCAGATGAACCCTTGGATAAGGTCAAGAATAAGGCAACAAACTCCTTTTGCTTCCACTTAAGTTCCTTATTCGGAGTCTGCCCCAGAGCATACCAACCGCCCATACCCTCAATAACGGAATGAATTACCGGATTCGAGAATTTGACACTCTGATATGTACCTATCCGCTTCACAGCATTAAGCACCTCCAGCCACGAGGTAAGCGCCTTATCCTCCACGTTTCCTTCAATAGCTGCGATGATCTCCGCTGGTTTAGGTAAGGATGGAAAGACCCGAGTTTTAATAAGCTCACTAATCGCACGGTTTACCTGCTCTAAGGTATAACTTTCCAGCGCCCTCCAGTATATCTCCACACGCAAGACGGAGATTGTGTTCCCGCTATCGAACACCTCTGCAAGTCCCTTCATCAATCCGATAAATTGCTTGTCCTCTGATCTAACCATGAATCCAGCCCTCCTTGCCGCTGCTTGTGGTAACTCCCGTTAAGAATCTTCGTCATGTTGCTTGGTTTTATCATCCAGAGAAGATCGCCACTCCAATCTTTATCTCTGCCCATCAGGAAATCAGACCTTTTCACATACTCAAAGTATGCCTCCCACCAACCCATGTCCTGTCTCTTCACATCCTCGCGCCACCTTGCCCGGAGCGTCTTTTGGCAAGATTCTGGCCAGATCATAACTTGTGGTAGCTCAGGAAGGATTTGATGATAAAGAGCGATAATGTCAGTATGTGGACAGATCATACTATCGGGAGGTGAACACCGACCAAGCACCTCTACGGTAGTTCTTTTCTCTTCTTTACTTTCTTCTTCTTTATTCTTCTTTACTTTACTATAGGGATAGATTCCGGAAGATACCGGGGCTAAGGCGATTTCTTCCGGAAGTTTTGCACCTGCAAGTTGATTTCTTCCGGAAGTTATCTCATAGAACTGAATTATCTCCTGCAAGGTAATGCAGTTGTTGGAACGCTTACGATAAGCCTCTTGGATACTATCTAGGAAATCCGAAGATGCTAAAACCCCAAATCTCTCCCAAAGCTCCCGGTCAAGTTTTCCGGTTGCTACCATCATCTGAATCATATCAAGTGCGCTTTCAGGATCACACTTTGTACTAGCGATTAAATACATCTGGTCAGATTCATCCTTTATTTGAAAGTGGTGATCTGGAGTCCGAGACAAGAAACGAAATAAGTTAGTGAAGAACCCTGTTCCCTTGCTTTGATATTTAGCCTCTAAAATATACAGAGTCCTGCCATCCTTGATAAAGAAAGGGAAATAATCTATATCGTGTCTCTCTTTTCGGCCCACAGAACACCCCCTTCTGCCTGCATCCACCCCTTACAAACCCCTACACACTGACGGTTGTAATCAGACATAATAAAACTCTTCCCGTATTCCCAAGCTGTCCTACCTGTCCGCCCATAACCACAGGCGAAATCACCAACACAGTCATACCGTATTGCTATATCTTTTATTATCTCTTCATCAGTACCATTGGCCCATTCAACGCCTTCTCCATAAACCGCACAAAAGGCTTTAGTGCCCCTGATTTTCGTAACGAACCATCCCACCTTTGAGACACAATGGGTCATAGCAACCTTCCCGGCTATAAGTAAGGCAGGTTTTCCGGAAGCCACAACCAACTTATCGATATGGGTGATGAAGTGCTTATAAGTTGCCTCCTCTTTAACTCCAGCACGCTCATTAAAAACCTTAAAGCCCTGCGGAAATGGGAGTTCAGTGTAAAGAATTCCACAACGTTCATAAACGGAAGGTAACTGATGTAAAGTTAATAAGTGAAGTTGAAAAACCAGACTATCGTTTTTACCATAGAAGCTGGCAGGAGCTGTGATAACCTTTTCACCATCAGCAAGTGCCGTATGGTACAGCTGACCCTTTTTCATGAAGATACCTCCAAAAAAAGCTATGCAGGAAAGCGTGGAGAGGTGGGCCTAGGGCAAGGACGTTCCCCGATCGCGATCCCGCATAACAAATTGTTGCAAATATGTTTGGAGTGGCTTGTGTGATTTATATGATTTATCCTTACCCATGATTAAAGAGTACAGGAAAACCAGCCCTATGTCAACCAACAAACCGAATTGTTACGAATTAAAGCAGTTTAGCTAACTCATTCATCTTCGAATGAAAGGACAAATTCCAGAGCGCCTTCTCCTCATCCGTCTTCTGGTAGAAGCATTCCCGGTCAGCATATCTCAGAGCCTCCGGGATCAGCTTATTCCGAGCGATGACATATTTAGGATTAAAATCTTTAGTAGGTTCCAGTAGGGAAACGTTCCTATCTTCATCTTCCAATATCAGCTCTCCGGGAAATCTCTTCCGGGTTTTCTCAACCTCCCCGGACTCAATATACACACTTTTAATCTTCAGCTTCCTGCTCATGGTATTTTTTCCTTTCATGAAACGTTAGTTGGCCTATCCAATTTCCAGAGCTTTCTTTGCAATGTAATATGGACAATGCAGATTAACTCGGCAGTAACCTTCACATCGGTTATCTCCCCCGGGCCTCTTAATGATCTCCGATTTCTTTTTTATCTTTGTTGGGTTCCTCTCCATCCACTTTTCCAGAGCTTCTATCGAAGGCTCCTGTTTCGTAGCACGTTTTGCATCCTTAGCTATAAGCGCGTACATATCTGGCCTTGCCCACCGCTCAGCGGGGGAACACGGTTCCATTTCCTCGAATGGTTTTCTGTGCTGTGCAATTCTGTCTAAAATATAATTATGGGTTTCGTCTATCGTCCACACCGGAACGTCAATAGCAAAGTGGGGTTTTTTGGGATAGTTCTTTTCGAACTTCGCCTTCCGAGCGACCCAGTTCATGAGGTACATATTGGCTGTGAGCTTATTGACATGCATACCGAATATATGGAACATCATATACCGATAAGGGTTCAACTGCTTTGCCAACTCCAGTTTTCGTTCATCATCCATGTACCAGTAGGCCTCCACGGTTTGCATCTTATGATCTTCGATGACCCCCGGCCCCACCACGTCGATTCTCCCTGATATCCAAGCCCCATTCACCTCCATACCCACCTTCACTTCAGGCAGGACGTTAAATAAGGGAATATCTTCCAGAGCCTTATGCATCATCTGACCCCGGAAAGCGAAGAACCTATCCACAACATCCTCTTCCACCTCCTCCCGGTGATCTTTCATGAGCCTTATTCGCCATGGAGCGGAGCCCAGAGTTGTCACACCATAAGACTCCCTCCCGCTACTACTGCTCACATATTGGTCATCCAGACCTTGAACCAACCGCTCAAACACCTTTGGCATCCCCAACTTATTTGTTAAAGCCACAACAAAACCTCCCAGACCTACCGTCTGCCAACGTTACCATGCCTTAATGCCCACAAAAACCCGAACAGATATAAGCACCCCAGATACAGGTGCAAACCCGTTAGAACGGCTTTTAAGAGCGCCTCACGCGGAATAGGGTTTATTCCCCTAAGTAACAGTTCCACCAACCTACCCTATAAACCATAAACCAAGGGCCAAAGTCCTTCCACGTTTCACCATAGTGCCGATCAGATTCTCGCTCCATCTTCTCAAAACCCGCTATAATTATTTTTTCTTCCCGATATTCTCCGTAATCTCTATCCATTAAAAATGTCTCCCTTATAAAAGTTAAAGGATGGGCAGATGCGGGATTTAGTCCCACTGATGGGCTGAACCCGCGAAGCTCCCAACGGAGTTCCTTCAAAGGAATCCTTTTGTATAGGAACCGATGAACCGACTTCCCCGGGGCTGACGACTTCTCCTCGTCAGGACGAAGACCGTTGACATCATTCTGCCACCTACCCTCCCCCAAATAGTGACTGAATCGCTCAGCGCATTTCCAACCGATTAGCGACACCCTGTTACAAGGCTGCAGCACCCTCAGTCCGGTATGACGCCCTAGTAGCAGACACATACTTGTTCTCACATCCATCCCTGAATAAAGAGCCTGTCCTGAACCTCATCCCTAATCTTTACAAAGGTTTTCTTGGGAATATAGAACCCAGCCTCTTTAGCCTCCTGAACGTCTTTTTCGAAAAACCACTCCTTTTGCCAGAACCTCTGCGGGGTCATTGAATCACCTCTGACCATCCAAACTTTCTTCATCTCTCCTCCTCCTGTTGCTCATCGAAATCACTCTGACTCAGAACAGGCGCACCACAGCAATCAGAGGCATCCATATACCTTATGTCTTGACCACTGAACCCCATATATTCATACCCACCTATGCCACATTCCTCCGTGACAACCTCACAAGGTTTCAAACACTCGCTACAGTAGAACTCACTCATAAACCTCTCCTCTATAATGGAGCCTCAATTCCTTGTCACCAACAGTGACATAAAGCCTTGTCCCTTTTAACTGATAATCATGGTTGAAACCCATGTCCATCTTGGCCTCAAAGATTGCTTGCTCCCTTCTTGAAATCTCAGTGACTTGTGAAAACCTGTCTATCCAATACCAAACACTCAGGCTCAGCACGATGAAGACCACTATTACGAATCCGAATTCCTTCACAAACCTGTCCATTCGCGACTCCTCCTATTTCCAGTGTTCGCAACCCTCCCGCTCACCCGGAGGCTTTCTCCCGTTAAACCACTTCTCATTATAGTCACAATAGGCAGAGGGCCACCCCTTCGGATTGCCGTCCTTGAACCTATACCACTTACAAGTAGCGCATACCCTTTCTCTGTTTTGCTCTACCATAGCGGGAACCAGAGAGAGAGGAACAATAGCCCCCAGACTCCAGCACAGAAGCCTATCCAGAAGTATGACCACTTCATCCACCACACCCATTTCCGGTGGCCTCTCATTATCTCATCAGCGATAACGTCTCCCCACAGGAGTTTATCATCCACCATAATTATATTCCTCCGATGACTCGTTGTATGGATTGAACTTCATCCAGAGAGAGAATCACAACCCCACGTTCCTCTTCGAAGCTTTCGCTCTTGACAGCCATCTCTAAGCAAGCCTTCAGACTAAAAGCTCCTGTAGCATCCAGCTTCCTAATGAGAGCGTCCCGGGTCTCCCCCGGGTTCATGGTAACAAAGCCCCTAGTTCTCACCTGAATCCTGAACTTGCCGGCACTGTTAATCAACTCTGTTTGCGTCATCTTAGACCTCCTCCGGCTCCGGGAAGGACTTAATGAACTCGTCATCCAGAGCCTCTTTTATTTTCTCCTCAAAGGGGTTGCGAAGATTAACAGATTCCCCTTCAAACCTATAGAATAATGCCAACTCGACATTCTTCATTGTGATTATTCCAGCGTAAGATATTCCCAGGCTAACAGGTGTTTTATCGAACAGCGGAAGGAACCTCTCAAAGTCTTCCCGGGAAACATTGTGTATCGCCAAATTGACAGAATCCCCTGTAACACTCATGCTTGCCGTACTGTTATTCATAGCTCCCCCTACTCCTGATTAGGATGATTTTTATACAGACAGTTGACAACCAACTTACACTCCACTCCCGCCATCGACCTCGTCTGGAAGAACTTGCAGGATTTCGGGTCACCTTCACACTCAGTCATGTTGAATCTTATAAAGTGTTCATAAGCTGCCTTAGCCTGCGTATCCGACATGAGTGCTATTTTATCTTCCCCGGGAATAAGCACACCGTCAGACCCCTTAGCAACCGACAATCGCTTCAGCATTACCGGTAATGCATCATCCGGGAGAACGTACCCCATGCTCTTCATGTTGAAGATGAAGTCAGCGGTGGCCTTTTCGAGCTCTTTCCTGAGTCCAGTTAGGTCTTCTACTGGTTCTTTAGGAGCCGAACCCGCTTTAAGCTCAAGCGCCGCTGCAATCTCAGGCGCATTGGCTATCTCCACCCGGAGAATTCCAGCCAGTTCTAGGATCATTTGACCCGCTTCAAGGTGGGGCTGGTTGGCATCAAGAATCATTCCCAGCTTTACCTCTATAAGCTTTGTCACGACATCCTTCGCATACGCCATAGTCATAGTATGCAACGAGAGCAGGGCTTGCGTCTTCGGGTCAGTTCTGGGCGCATAAGCAGCCTTTGAGTAGCCCTTAGCCCCTCCCTCTCTAGGGAAGTTAAGAAACCATGTTCCGCCCTTCTCGACGCCATCATACTCAACAATATCCCCAGCCTTATACTCTTTGATCTTGGGATCAAAACAGAGATACCTCGGCAATGGATTCCCCTCCGGCGTTGTCAGCTGAACAATCCAATACTCTCCTGTCCCACCCCGCTTTATTTTTGCTTGTGCGCTTACTAATTTTGATTTCATTTCTCACCTTCCCCGTTCTGAGGTAATCCCATTAAAGTCCATACAGAGTCCTCAACGAACCCCACCCTTGATTTTAGAATATCATCGCCATCCCGGACAGATATAAGCATAATCCCCATCCTCATAAGCTCTTTGCATTTATCGCAGGGGTTCTTATCCCATACTGCGTGTTTGGGAGCCTCAACGTCTTGCGGTAGTCTTCCCGCCAAAACTATTTCATTCTTCTCCTCGCCACAAAAGTAACAAATTGGTATGGCTAGATTCACCCCATGCTCTTTCGACAATCTTATAGATTTTTCTCTCATATTGCCCACCTCTCCTCCAACTTATCCACTGTTGCCGATTCGTCTTCCTCTGCCAGTTCGAGAGGCTTCTTTGATTCGATAAACTCCTTATAGATCGCGGGGTCCATTGAAACCGTTCCCAGCATGTCACTCTCAAGCACTATCGTGACTTCCATGTTCGTAATAAATTCTTCAATCATCAGCCCGTTCCTCCCTGCCCTTTTGATTAGAAAGCATCCTTCCCTTAAACCTGTCACAGATTCCAGACCGCAAATCGACAGGCTCACCCGTAAGCCCACAAACGCTATGACCGGCGTAATCCTTATGAGAACACCGACCACAGCACTTTTCAAACTTCTGATTCGTATAATTAAACGCCATCAGTTTTTACCTTACCGTGATAATAATGCTTCCCAACAGCAAGCTTGTTGCGCCGTGGAAGATTCCAGTAAGGACTTTTGCATTTTGGGCAAGCCATCGGTATCGTGTTTCCCTTGCCCTTCCATGTATGCCCACATCTTAAACAGTTATTAACCATTTTCTACCTCCTGAGATTTTCTACATAAAAGATTATAGCCCCCTTCTCGCTCGCAGAATGGGGGCAAGGCGGTCTTTAACGGGGAACCGCCTATACCCGCACCCTTATCAGGCCTCTTGAGCCACCTCGGGCTCTACAGGCGAAACAAGGCTATTCAACATTTCAACCAGCTCCGGATTCGCAGGAGGGTCAACAAGAGTGAAACCCTCGGCTGTGGAACCGGGTCCGACGATCTTTTTCTCAAAGGCTATCGGGTAAATTTTCCTATACAGGGTGAGGCTATAAACCCTCGCGTGAAGTTCCTCATCCAGCGTATTATCCAGCTCTGTTGATTGGAACCGGACATAGTGAGCGAACTCATGCAAGAGAGTAATGATGGATAGCTTCCCGTCCATGTTTATCGTATTAGTAGCGCCATCGTAAGACGACCCACCGGATGATCCGCCCGAGAACACATTCGTCATTGAGAAGAGCGGTCGGGTGTGGCCATAGGAATCTGCCATACGGTTAATAAGCTCCTGCATACCCGCGAATCGAGAGCGCGTCCTCTCTTCAAACGTTCCGGTTCCTTTCTCCCTGTGTAAGAGTTTGAAGTTTCTAAGGCCCACCAAAGTTTCTTCCGGAAATTCCATCGTCTCGTCAATATGCTCCATAACGTATTCAGGCTTACTCATTTTTTCTTCCTCCATACTTCTGTTAAAAACTGATTAGAAATCTTAGCTTGCTCCTTGCCCTTGCAAGCACCTATACCTCGTTGGGATCAACATAAACCACTAAATCCTGAGCCTCTTCATCAAATCTATCTTCTTTGGTATCAGGTATGCTCTCTTCGAACAGAGCGCATATTCTGTTATTGTACATCTTGCCTCTCTTGTGACAGGTGAGCGGTTCGGAGAAGAATCTACAGTGTTCACATTTGAAGGCCTGAACAATAGGTTCGTCGTCTAGACGCGGTACGAAGTCCAGCCTGCACCGGATGTAATCCTTCATTTCCCCCCTAATCTTGCACTCCATACCTCCCATAAAGTTCTCGCAGTCTTCGCACGTTGTTGGACGCGAGAAGTTATAAGGGTCTGGTTTATCCGGAAGCGAAAGGAACTCATAGTTAGGACAGGCAAAAGTGTCCTTGAGTTTGCCCAGTTTTGAACACTCCATGCCCAGTAAGTAATGCTTACAATTTATGCAGGACTTTCCGCCATACGAACGGTTCGCCCATGACCCACCATAACCCATTTCCGTCTGCATTCGAGTATTCCAGCCAGATGTATAACTCGCCTGACGCCCTCCGGTATATGTAATCCTTTTCCAACCAGAATTTGAGTACAAGATACCATCGTCTCCTTCAACCCAAGTGCCGTATTTTCGATAACCATCCTTGTCCAACAGCAACCAGCGATCACCTGTCCAGAAGTCGAAAATCGTGTCATCAATAAAACTCGCCATTATTGCACCCGCCCTTGAATCATTCATCTTCCCGTCTGGTTTCACTTTCGTAGCCAGAATAGCAGACAGCAAGGCTTGCTTCCAATCTCGCACAGTCCCGTTATGGAACAGCAACTTTCCATCACCCTCCCATTTTTGGACAAGGGGGGATTCCGGAGTGCATAGGAACGGTTGCGTCAGCTCCTTACAGACAGACCCAGAAGAGCTTATCCTGAAATGAGCAATGTGGGGAACCGGAACCGTTGCATAAGCCTTCCAAGCTCCTTTGATTTCCATATAACCCTTTTTCATGGAGACCTTTTCACCATCCCACCACGCGAACCCAGCCCCATGCCGATTGCCATTAAAACAAGTTTCGAACTCCGGATAGCTCAGAGCCCTATTCTCACAAATTGCTATGATACACATTACACACCCCCTACCAGTACAAAACCAACAAACATTGAAATACATACAAAGGTCACTCTCATAGTCACCTCTGAAACCTTGCCCTTTTCCCATTATAACCCAACGAGAATCCAGCCCAATACAAGCGCAACTGCTGTTGCAAAACCCATTCTTTTTTCTCCTTAATTTACACGACCCACCCCGAAGGATAGGCCGTGCTTTTATTACTCCATTTCATCAATCAAGGTATCCTCACACTCGCCCACATAGCTCGGGTTAGTCTGAGCCATCGCCTCTGCCGTAAGTCGCTCTGCAATCGCGGAAGGCCTCCGGAAAGTTGGTGCTGGAACCCCCTGAGCCATTCTCTCGATCTGCGCTTCACGTACATTTGGCTCAGCACTAACATTCTCAACAAAAGCCCTTGTGGAAAGACTCCTAAGCGACTGAGCTGGGATTGCACCTAGAGCCGGAATAGGCTCAACGATATCCTCCTCATGAAGCAAGAGATACGAGTTGGCTATCTGGATAGCGTGTCTCTGCGCTGCCAAAACATCCACACTCAGCCGAACAGAAGCAGGGACTCCTAAGGAACCTTGGTTGAACCAGTCATTTCCCA
>Ga0307928_10004221_pt1 | contig 10916 bp, 16 predicted proteins | sample AceLakmetagen232_FD_201815 | JGI IMG/M metagenome (GOLD analysis project Ga0307928, IMG submission 201815) | Saline water microbial communities from Ace Lake, Antarctica - #232 | ecosystem: Environmental > Aquatic > Non-marine Saline and Alkaline > Saline | place: Antarctica: Ace Lake...
ACACGCAGAACGGCAACGTTAGTTACGACACAGCCGGCGAACCCGGCGCGAACACAACGGAGGACGACGATGGACGACCAGAAGATGATCATTTCCTACGCTCGCGACACCGACACGGTGTCCGTCGAGTGCCGCAACGTCACGAACGCGGAGGCGCTCGGCCTGCTTGAGCGCGCGAAGCACCAGACGCTCGGCGCGGTCTCTGCGCGGCCTGGCTGGAACATGGTGGCCGGGGCGGCGGCCGACGGGGAGGGCGAATGAACCCCGACCCACTGTTCCTCTGCAACCCGAAACTCGCCTGCCCCGACTGCGGCGGCGGCCGGAAGCAGCGCCGCGGCTGCCCGGCCTGCCGCGGGTCGGGCTTCGCGCGAATGTCACTCGCCGGCCTGTGGTCGCCGTCCGCGGCGTTCCTCGTCTGCGGCGGACCGTCCCTGAACCGGTTCCGCTACGAACGACTGGCCGACCGCGGCATTGCCTCGCTGGCGATCAACAACGCGGCGGGCCTGGTGCCGTGCCGCGCGTGGACGTTCGGCGACCCGCAGAGCAAGTTCCACCACGGCCTATTCATGGACCCCGCGGTGCTGACATTCGCGCCGACCGGCAAACTCCGGAAACAGCCGCGCGTGAAACTGCCCGACGGCACGTTCCGGACCCTGGACGTCGAGGTTCGCAACTGCCCGGGGACCGTCGGTTACAGTCGGACCGGCAAGTTCGATGCCGCGACATTCCTCACCGACTGGACGGCGCACTGGGGCCACGGCGGCGGCAGCGGCAAGGATCGGCCGTTCACACTGCTCGAGACAATGTTGCTCGGTCTGCGGCTGCTGCATTACCTCGGCTGCCCGCGCGTGTACCTGCTCGGCGTCGACTTCCACATGCCGAAGGTCGGCGGGCAGTACGCATTCGGCCAGAGCAAGAAGGCGCGCAACCGCCGCTACGGGAAAGCGAACCGACTGCTCGCCGAACTGCGGCCGGTCTTCGACGCGGCGGGGTTCACGGTCTACAACTGCAACAGCGAAAGCCAATGCACGGCGTTCGAACACCGAACCTTCGACGACGCACTGACAGACTGCCGCGGGTTGGTCCCGACCCGCGAGCCGTGGGACTTGAGCGAGTGGTACTGCAAGGACGTGGAACGAGCCGGCCGCGAACGGTGGCCGGACCCGGTTGGCGTAGAACAGGCGAGGGCAATGACGGAGGGTTGAGAGATGCGCAAGCGCGGCGTCTGGTACGATCCCGATAAACTCAACGGCTGGCAACTCGGCAAGCGGCCGCACGCTGGCGAGCACTGGGTGCTCACCAATGACGGCGTGCGGTGCATAGTGCACCGGCGGTTGCTCGTCAAGTGGTCGGTGAGCGGCGAATGGGCGGTTATGTGGCACCCGCAACCGGTGACCGAGGCGGACTATCACGCCTACAATCCGCCGGCGGCACCGGAGGACATCGAGATACAAGAGGCGGAGAAAACACCGGAGGACGACCAATGAAGAAGCACACACCGAAAGACATCGGCGGCGGGGTGACGGTTGAGTACACGAACCCGTTCAGCGAATGCGGGTATCTGGACTATTGCTACAGGATCAAGGGCACCGCGTGTTCGAACGTGTGGTCTGACGCTTGGACCCCGGCGCAACTCAGGCGGGCGGCCGATGACATGGAGCGGCGACTGCGCAAACACCACGCATGACAGAACCCAAGCCCAACTACGACGCATACCTCGAACGCCAGCGCCGGCACATGGCGACGCAGCGGGCGACCGGCCGCGACCTGGAGATTGCGGTGCCGGAAGACATCGACCGGCGGTTGCGTTGCCGGACCAGCTTCCGGCGGTTCTGCGAGACGTACCACGCGAGCACGTTCTGCAAGGCGTGGAGCCAGGACCACCTTGAGATCATCGACACCGCCGAGGATTGCGTGTTCAACGACCGCGACTTCGGACTGGCGGCCGACCGCGGTAAGGGCAAATCCAGCCTAATGCGCGCGCTCGCTGAATGGGTGATCCTGTACCGGCATCGGCGGTTCGCAATGATCTTCGGCGCAACGGGCGGGGCGGCCAAGCAGCACATCGACAACGTCAAGTACCAGCTCGGATACAACGAAGCGCTGGCCGCCGACTTCCCCGACGTGTGCGGGCCGATCCGCGCGCTGAAGGGTTCGTCGCGGCGTTGCGACACCCAGACGATAGCGGGCGACCTATCGCGGATCAAGTGGGGCGTTGACTTCGTGCGGCTGGCGCTGTTCGACCCGACGACGGTCTGGCCGGAAGATGTTGCCGCGGCACTGGCCGGCACGCTGCCGGCTGGTGCGTGCGTGAGGTGCATAAGCATCGACAGCAACGAAATACGCGGCACGAACATCGAAGACCAGCGGCCGGACTTCCTCATCTACGACGACATCGAAAGCCGCGACAGCGTCAAGAGCGCAATGCAGACCGAAGACCGGCACGTCAAGATTGAGAACGATTGCGCGGGCCTCGCCGGCCAGGGCGAGCAGATGACGCAGTTCTTTATCGGGACCATCATGGCCGAGGGCACGTTGACCGACCAGTACACCGACCCGCGGCAGAAACCGAGCTGGAACGGCCGCCGCTACCGGTTCTTGATCGACGAACCCGACAACGGCGACCTGTGGGACGAATACATCACGATCCGCAGTGATGCCGAGAACGCGGGCCGCGACGCGGCCAATACGTTCTACGGCGCGCACCGGGCTGAAATGGACGCGGGCGCGCGCGTGAGTTGGGCGGAAAGCTACAACCCGCAGAAGGGCCAACTGTCGGCGCTCCAGAACTACTACGACCAACTCGCGGACAAGGGCTTGATGTTCGTGGCGTGCGAGTTGCAGAATGACCCCGGGATGGTCGAGGCCAACGAACCGGACGTGCTGACCCGCGAAGAGGTCTGCAACAAGATCAACACGCTCCAGCGCGGGACCGTCCCCGAAAGCTGCACGCGGCTGACGGCGTTCATCGACGTTCACAAGCACGAACTGTATTGGATCGTCGTCGGTTGGGACGAGGCGTTCAGCGGTTGGATTTGCGACTACGGGCGCTACCCGAAGCAGCACAACCAGACGCTCGCGGACCTGTACCCGAAACACCGCATGGAAGGCGCGATCCGCGCGGCGCTGGAACACGTCGAGATTGATCTGTGCGAGAACCGGACCTACACGCGCGCGGACGCGACGACGCTCGAAATCGAACGCGGCTTTGCAGATAGCGGCTGGGAACCTGAAACCGTCTACGGCTGGACTCGCGAGTGCCGGCATAAGACCGTGTGGTTCCCGAGCAAGGGTTGGGCTGCGCGTGCCGGCCAGGAATGGCGCGAGGGCAACAAGACCGGCTTTGTCCACGGCGAGCACTGGCGCGTCGGCCCGCCGCCGAACGCGGGCGCGAACGTCCGCCTCTGCACCTACGACGCGAACTACTGGAAACGGTTCGCGCATCGCCGGTTCAAGACCCCGCGCGGCGAGGGCGGGTGCATGACGCTGTTCGGCACCAAGCCGGACCAACACCGGCTGTTCGCGGATCATATGGTCAGCGAGCGCGCGTTGACGATCCACCACATCTATGGCAGTCAAGAGGTCTGGCAAAAGCGGCAACCGAGCCTTGAGAACCATTGGCTGGACTGCGTGACCGGCGCGACCGTCGCCGCGTCAAGCCTCGGCCTGAAGTTGAAGGAGTCGACACCCGCAACGGCGAAGCGTGGGAGCAAGCGCGCGCGCGCAAAGGTAACGCACTACGAGGTGTAATATGACGGAACCGAAGGGCAACAAGTGGGCCGAACCGGAGAAACTCATGGAGGACTGGACTCCTGACGGTATTGATCCACCGGAGAGTTCCGCGAGCTCGGAGAGTAGCGAAGAGAGCGAATCGTCTGACGACATCGACGTGGGCGGCGACGGTTGGCCCGACGACTTGCGCGTAATTGGGAACAAGGGGTACATCCAGTGCCAAACTTGCGGAAAAATGGTTTGCGTAAATAAGCTATTTTGGGGGAGCCTTCATTTTTGCAACCGATAGGAGGAAAGAGCATGGCAGAACCGAAGACGACAGCCGCGAAACCATCACTGAAGAATCGACACCCGCAACGGCGAAGCGCGGCAGCAAGCAGTCGCGCGCAAAGGTAACGCACTACGAGGTGTAGCATGGCAGAACCGCGAAAAATGAAGTTGGCCGGCATCGAGGGGCGTATGGACAATGCGATGAACGACGACGACGGGCGCTTGGACTCTGGCAGTTCGGAGAGCAGCGACGAGTTCGACTGTTCGGACGACCCACGGGAGCGCGGCGGGTACTGGCCGGATGTGCGCGTAATCGGGAACAGGGGCTACGCCAAATGCCGGAGGTGCGGAAAGCTGGTCTGTGTAAACAAGTTGCTTCTGGGCAGCCTTCATTTCTGCAAGCGATAGGAGGAAAGAGCATGGCAGAACCGAAGACGACAGCCGCGAAACCATCACCAAAGAAACCGACGGCCAGCCGCCGCAAGCGCCGCGTGCAGTCGGCCAAGCGTCGCCCGTCGCTGTGGCATCCCGACGAAAAGCCGAAGCGGTGCGGGCGGTGCAAGAGCACGGAGCGCAGTGTCGAGACCAGCCGCGAGTTCGCCGGGCCGGAGCGCCGCGTGCGATACTGTACGTGCAGGGGTTGCGGCGGGCGGTTCTGCACGGTGCAAGTGACGGAGGAGGCGTACAAATGAGCAACGAAACGGAGGGCGTGACGATGGCAAGGCAAGCGAAAACCGCGTGCCCGTTCTGTCGCAATGTGGGCGGAGTGTGCATGCATATCGACGAATGCGCGGACATACACTACGGCCAGTGGTACGTCGTGTGCGGCAAGGTGACATGCGAAGCGACCGGGCCGTTGCGAAGCAGTCGGCGAGAAGCCGTGCGGGCGTGGGACGCGCGCGCAGTGTTGAATAATCCTACGCGATAGACAACGGGAGGGCGAAACAATGGAAAATCATGACGCATACGGCAACCTGATACAGGAGACGACAGGGCAAGAGGTGGAAGCGCTGAGGGCCGAAGTGGCCGAGATTCGCAACACCATGCAGTACATCATAGACGAGGTGGTCGGAAGCGATGTATCGGTAGACTTAGAGGGGTCACTGGAGGGCCGGTGGACAAACAATGGCAGGCGGAGCCCCGCGAGTGTCGGATAATCCTACACAATAGCACAACCTCTGCGCGGTGCCCTTACGGATGGCGCCACGGCGTTGTATAATAGACAACAGAGAAACGGGCGCGTCTAGCTACCGCGCTTGGATGATTCGGGCCGTGCGGGGCCGTACACCGCGCGGCTTTTTCTTTGCCGCGCCGACAGAGCGGCAGACATGGCTGACAACAGCAGCAGCTCTTCCAGTTCCTCTTCTTCTTCCACTTCGTCCGGCGAGATCGAGTCTCCTGTAGCTCTACTCGAAGCAATCGAGACTGCCATTATGACGGTGACTCGCATGCAGTCATACCGTCTTGGCGACCGCACAGTGACGTACGCCGATCTCGCCGAACTTCGTAAACTCCGCAGCGAACTCAAGAGCGAGGTTGCGGAATATCAGCAGACGCGGCCGCTGGTGTCAACCATCGACTTTCGGGGGCTATTTAGCTGATGGCCATACACCCACTCAAGGCGGCGCGCGCGGCATGGCAGGCGGCCAAGCCGTACATGTTCGGCTACCACGCGGTCCTTGACAAACACCGGCGCACCGCGCCGCGGACCCGCGTCCAGTCGGAAGACAAAGAGCTGGACGTCACCGACCGGCGCAAGCTGATCGCGACAACGCAAGAGGCGCGGCGGAACTTCGCGCTCGCCGCGTGGATGATCCGCCACCACCTCGACTTTGTGAGCGGTTTCCAGTTCCAGGCCCTGACCCCCGACGAAGACTTCAACCGCCGCCTTGAATCGCTGGTCCGCTGGCGCAGCCGCGCGACGAATTGCGACATCACCGGCCGACACCGGCTCGACCGGTTCGTCCGTCTCATGGAATCGAGCCGGACCGTTGACGGCGACGTGGGCGTCATCATGCTCCGCGACGGCCGGTTGCAGGCAATCGAGGGCGACCGCATCGCCAAGCCGACGGGCGGCGGACTGCCCGGCGAACTGCGCGGCGTGCCACTGACGCACGGCATCCAGCTTTCGAAGGTCGGCCGGCCACTGCGGTATTGCATCTGCAACCGCAAGGAAACGGGCACCGAGAGCAGCGCCGGCGGTACGGATCTCGTATTCTCGAAACTCGTTCCGGCCAAAAACTTCCGGCTGATCGGCTACTTCGACCGCTTCGACCAGTGGCGCGGCATATCGCCGCTCGCCAGTGCGGTAACGACGCTCCAGGACACCTATGAGACATTCGAATACGTGCGCATCAAGCAGAAGTTGCACGCGCTGATGGGCGTATTCTTCAAGCGCGAGGTTGGCGCTGCTGGCGACGGGTTCAACTACACCGACCCCGACACCGGTGACGACACCGACGGCTCGACCGATCGCTACGAGTTCGATCTGAAAAACGGTCTGATCAAGGTCGAGGGCGACCCTGGCGACAGCGTGGAGATGTTCGAATCCAAGACGCCGAGCGGTGAGTTCATATCCTACTCGCAACTGATGGTCCGTATCGCACTGCTCGCGCTGGACATCCCCTACACGTTCTACGACGCGGCTGGCGCAACCTACAGCGCGCAGCGGCAGAACCTCATCACCTACATGAAGAGCGTTCGCGCCAAGCAAGCGGACCTCCGCGAGTTCCTCCGCGACATGAGCGCTTGGGACATTGCGCGGTGGGCCAAACTGCCGGGCGACGACGGCCGGCCGATGCTCGAACTGCCCGACGTCCGCGTCAACGGCAAATCCTTTACGCTGAAGCCGCGCGAAATCGAGTATGAATGGATCAGCGACGGCGTGCCATGGATCGACCCGCTCAAGGAAGTGCAGGCCGACGGCCTGGCGGTGAGCTACGGATTCCGTACCCGCGACGATGTATGCCGCGAGCGGTACGGCACGCGTTACGCCGATGTAGTGGACCGGCTCGGCAAGGAAGAGCAGTCCGCGACCATCGCCAGCGCGACCATCGCGATAGGGCAGCCCGGGCAGGTTACGACCCGCGACGAAGAAAAGGGCAACGAGGCGAACGCGACCGACAGCGGAGGGCAGGACTGATGGCATTGACATTCGGAATTGACCCCGCTATCGTCGCCGCGCTCGGCATTGACAAGGGCATCGTGACAGATGTTCACGTCGTGTATAAGGCCAATGACTTTTTGCGAGCCTATGTGAACATCACGGTTGACGACCAGGCCGTTACCGACGAAATCGTGAAGGCCATGGAGGGCCGTGGGTTCATCGTCAACCTTGCGACCGATTGCGCAACCGAGCTAACACCGACCGAGGGCGCCGAGGAACCATGCAATGGATAACCGAGAAACCGACACCGACACAATGGCGCGGGAAGGGTTCCGAGACGTCCCGGCCGGCGCGTGCTGTTTCGCTGGTGGAATTGTCGAGGCGGGCGACAACGGCGCCGACGCCAAGACGACGCCGGTGCGGCTGGTGGCCCGAAGCGCCGGCGCCATCGAGCATTGGTACTGGGGCAACGTCGTCCACGATATGGCGGGAATGCACCTGCATAAATCCCGTGTCGCCCTGGACTACGTCCACGACCCCGGCGACATCATCGGCTACCTCAACCATCACGAGATAACCGCGCGCGGATTGGAAATGAGCGGCGCGCTCACCCCGTGGAAAGACAACGACCGCGCCAGCGAGATCGCATACAAGAGCAAGAACGGCGTGCCGTATGAGGCGAGTATCAACTTCGGCGGCGACGGCATCCGCATCCAGGAACTGGGCGCTGGTGAGTTCGCGACCGTCAACGGCGGCGAGTTCGAGGGGCCGGGCGTGATCATTCGCGAGTGGCCGTTGCGCGGCGTGGCGATTTGCCCGTATGGCGCCGATGCGAACACGGAGAGCGCGACCTTCGCGCGAGACGACAAGATCAGGGTTGCGCAATGGCAGCCCGCCAATACCGGAGATAGGGACATGGCAGACACGACAGACATCACCGAAGAGACCGTCGAAGCCGTGACGGAAGAGGCGACCGAACTGGCCGCTGTTGAATCCGTCGCCGCAGAGGTCGAAGCGGATACCGAGACCGCGGCTCCGGACGTGCGGCGCGCGTTCGTTGCCGAACTGGAATCACTCGTCACCGAAGTCGGCGCCGAGACCGCGTGCGAAGTGCTGCTGAACGGCGGCGGCATGGAAGACGCGCGCGCGCTGATGATGAAGCGGCTGGCCGAAGAGAACGAGCAACTGCGGGCGCAGATCGCGACCCGCGCCGACACCGAAACGACCGGCGAAGACCCGGCCGAGTTCAGCGACGGCGAACCCGCCGACCCCGACCCGGCCGCGACGGCCGAGGCGCGCGAGACCCTGATCACGCAATACGCAATGTCGCACGGGTTGACCCCGGGCCAGGCGCGATTCGCCATGGACGCCGAGGAACAGCGTAACGCGAAAGCGAGCAAGTAACAATTTGAGCAGAGCCGGCGGTGTAGCTAACCGCTGGTCGGGAAACCGGAGCCGTGCGGGGCCGCATCCTTGCACGGCTCTTTGCTTTTTCAAGACAAGAAGGAACCGAGATCATGGCAGACCCAACACTCCTGGACGTCGCGAGACTGAACAACGCCGACAGTGTCGTGGGGCTCATTGAAGAGTCCGTCGCAACAACCCCCGAAATGGCGCAGTTCTCAGCACGTAGCATCAAGGGCATCAGCTTCGAACAGGTCATCCGCACGGCGCTGCCCGACGTCGGCTTTCGTGACGCGAACGAAGGCGTCGCCGCGGTGAAATCCACCTACGTCCGCCGGCGCAGTGAATGCTCGCTCCTTGACGCGTCCGTCGAAGTTGACAAGAAGGTTGCCGACCGTTACGAAGACGGCCCCGACGCCTTCATGGCGATTGAGGCGAGCGGACTGATGGAAGCCGGCATGCGCTCGGTTGCCAGTCAGATTTGGTACGGCCGCGACACGACCGTCAGCACCTCGACCGCCGCCAGTCCGCTGAAGGGTTTCCACGGCATGGTCGAGTTCTACGACACGACCGACATGGTCGTCAATGCCGGCGGTGGCGGCGCCACGCGCTCCAGTGTGTGGTTCGTCAAGTACGGCCCGAAGTACGTCCAACTCCTGCTCGGCGAGGCCGGCCAGTTCGACGTCGGCGAGACTATGTCCGTTCGCCTGACCGACGGCACCGACAACCCCTACGACGGTTTCCGCAAGCCGTTGACTGCGTACATCGGGCTGCACTGCCCGAACCCGCGGAACTCCGTGGTTCGCATCCGCAACCTGACGGCCGCGAACCCGCTGACCGACACGCTGATGTACAACGCCATGGAACTGTTCCCGGCCGGCCTCGCGCCGGACGCCTGCTTCATGACGCGCCGCAGCTTGTTTCAGCTTCGCGCGAGCCGCACGGCGACGAACGCCACCGGCCAGCCGGCGCCGATCCCGACCGAGTTCATGGGCGTCCCGATGTACCCGACCGACTCCCTTGTGAACACAGAAACCGCCTAATCGGCGATATGACAGACAACAGGAGACACGACGATGAGTAACGAGTGGGCGCACAGAATGGAAGACGCGTCTGTCAGTCCGGCGGCTTTCGCCCTCGGCACGGCAGCCAACAGCACGCGGTCGGCGCAAGTCGACCTCGGCACGGCCAGTGACAGCGGGTTGAACCCGCGCCTTGAGGACATGGAGTTCTCGATTGTGGGGCCGGCTATGACGGTTGCGCAGTTGGCCAACGGCCAGACCGTCACCTACGCCATCCAGCACAGCGAGACCGCACTCGCGGGTTGGGTCGCACTGAGCGGCACGATCCTCACGCAGACCGGCGCTGGTGGTGTTGGCGCGGCAACGTCGACTACCCGCTACCGGCTCCCGACGGCCACGCACAGGTACATCAACCTGATCGCGACGACCTCGGCCGGAGGCGGCGACCCGAGCCCCGTTTCGGCGGAACTCAAGGTCTTGTTCTAGAAGGATTCGGGGAGGGCGTTTTCCCCGTTCCCAGCGGGGCGCCGTTGCCCTCCGGCGTCCCGCACTTTCTCAATCACAAAGCGACGACGAATACAGAAAGGTGCGTAAAAAATGGGCACCACCCGCCTCACCGGCAACCAAGGCTGGAATAACGCGGCCGGCTATTACTGGGTTCACGACGGACCAACCCCGTACCGTGACGACGCGCAGAAGCTCAAGCAGGACCGCATCGACCTGATGTTGCAGTACCTGGCGCGTACCGGTCACTACCCCGGCGACACGACCCACCCCGGCGTCAACCACGACAGCGTCGACACTGCCGGCATTGGCCGGCCGTTTCGCACGGGCGCCGTCTGGACAAACAGCCGCGGTGAAGCGTGGTCGTGCATCGACCACACCGAAGGCGCCGCTATCTGGCAGGGCATCGTTGCCGCCGCCGCTGAATGGTCCAGCTCCAGCAGTTCCAACAGCAGCAGCAGCACTTCCAGCCTCTCCAGCTCCAGCACCGTAAACCTCAGCACGTCCTCGCAGTCGACCGATTCGTCCTCGACAAACAGCAGCAGTTCGAGCATGACCGAGCCGCTCACCACGTCCTCGCAGTCGACCAGTTCGACGCTCGGCGAAACGACCAGCAGCAGCACGGCCGGACTCAGTACGTCCTCGCCGTCAAGCACCAGCACGGAAGGCGAGACCACCTCGCAGTCCAGCACATCGCTGAGTTCGTCAAGCAGCAGCTCGACGCAGGACCACATGAGCACGAGTTCTGAAAACTCGTCCAGCTCGACAGCGGCCATGAGCACCAGCTCGCCGTCCACGGAAGGGTTCAGCACGAGTTCGCTCAACTCGTCCAGTTCGTCGACGGCGGGGCTGTCCACCAGCTCGCAGTCGACCAGTTC
>Ga0307928_10004222_pt1 | contig 10915 bp, 12 predicted proteins | sample AceLakmetagen232_FD_201815 | JGI IMG/M metagenome (GOLD analysis project Ga0307928, IMG submission 201815) | Saline water microbial communities from Ace Lake, Antarctica - #232 | ecosystem: Environmental > Aquatic > Non-marine Saline and Alkaline > Saline | place: Antarctica: Ace Lake...
TGTTCTTGCATTAGCAACATTATTAAAGCTTGCAAATTTTGTGTATGTTTCTATGTCGTTTACGTCTGTTATGGTAATAGGTGTGAGTCCTGAGGTGTAACTCTGCATAACAAGGTCCATATACGTACTAGGGAGTGCTCTATTCAATGCTCTCCCTGGCCAACCATAGATAATAGATTGGATGTATCCACGTGGGAAGAAGCCACCAGAAACATATTTAGCCACAGCGTGAACTGTTACTTTATTGATTGTAATGTTTTCATGTGGTGGTGGGTTTGTTCCATCCATAAGGTCTTGGTAATACAGTCTATTAGAAGTATAAAGGACATACAAGATAAATTTTGAGTAAGATGTATCTCCATCATTTGTTAAGTTAGCTTGCCAATGTGTCGCAGCTCCTACTACCGACCATCCAATAGTTATACCGCCCCACTGACCATTCGGTGCTAAGATTGTTATACCACTAGGCATTATGTCGCACCCCCATCGGGTAATATCCATTGTGCACCATCATCAATGTTAAGATTTCCATCATCAGAATTAAAAATAACCCTTCCTTCATTGCCAGCCGCACCCCTTGTAATATCTGTGTAAGGTTTAAGATATAAATCAGAAAATCTTTTGCTTGCATTTCCCAAACTCATCTTTCCGTCGGTGTTTGGTTTTAAATCTCTTAGCGTGCCATCACCAAGTTCTGTATCTCCTACAACTCCAATCGTAACAAGAGTGTCCGCTTCTATTGTTAACTCTCCGTCAGCATTAGAATGAATGAAAATACCTGTATCTCTAAATTGTAATTTTATATCAGTTTGAAATTCTTGTACATTAGACCAATCATTTGTTCCATCAAGTAGTGGGACTGTATTACCAACAGTGCCAACATGTTTACCATCTAGCATATCAGCATTAAGATTAGATACTAAAGTTTGACTAGATACTATTATTGGAGCAGTGCCTATATGAGGCATAGATACTATTTGACCAGATACAGTTAAATTGCCTGATATTGAAGAATTACCTGTAGCATGTAATCCACCAGCAAATAGATTATAATTATTGATATCTATAGATTGATTAGCATTTGAACCATCTAATTCAAGATAAATGTTTGTTGCATTTGAGGAAAATTTAGTCAGGTTACTACTAGCCCAAATAGCACTACTAGAAGCTTTGCTTATATAAGCATCTAATCTAGTTGAATCATAATATTGGGTATGATCATCATCAGATAAACCACCTAAACTTCCATGATCTGATGCAGCAGTTCCTCTACCAAATGAAGTAGTTCTCCAATCAACATAATCATCATCTTCATCTGTAGTCACTATTCTACCTTTTACAGCATTACCATAACCATTTTTAGTTTCAAAAATAACAGTAGCTATAGCTCTAATCTCTGGACCAGGAAGATTACCAAGTAATAAATTATTAACTTCTGTAGTAGCCCCTTCACGAGCATCCTTCTTCTTATCATAAGTATCTTGACCCATTATGACAATCATAGGATTATCTTTTTCAGTTGTACCAAATACGTGACTTAATGCAAAATCCTTATCATCTACTTCAGATAATGACCATGTTCCAGCAATATTCTCATTCCATGCTAAACGACCAGTACCTGCTGTTCTTACTGAAAACCCAGCATTGGTTTCTTTAAACCATATCCCAGAAGTACCACTTCTATAATATATAGGTAATCCTGTAGTTGAATTAATTGTTGTAGAAGTAATAGCTATATCCTCGTCAACAACTGTACCTGTATCAACCCCAAATTGAGCATCTCCCGCTACATCCCCAGATTCATTAGATGATATAGAATTTAATGCTAGACCATCAAAGTATCTTAAACCTTCTGTATAATGTAGATATACATGAGTCCTACCATCCATGATAATTCCATGACGTTCTTCACCAACATAAGGTGCTGTTTGAGAACTCTTGTTCCAATAGATGATAGAAACAAGTGGTTTAGATTGAAAGATAGTCCATTCATCTATTAATGATGGATTTACTTGTTCTGTTATATTACCATTGGCACTAAAATAGATATAATGTAATCCATTTGTATCAGTTATTATTATATTTGATGATGATGTAGTTTTCTTTGATGCTTGATAGTAATAATCAAATGTTGAATTATTAGCTGAAATAGCAAACTTTCTATTTACATCTTCCCAATATAATGTAGAGGTATCTCTAGTTATGAATCCAGTTGGTTCATATGTACCATTGTATACACCCCAGACTTGACTACTAATACTTCGACCTAATGATGAAGGATACCATAATCCATCTAGTTGACCAGATGTGAAATGAATTGCTGAATTACTACTGTGTCCTGCATAATTAGATGAATCCGCAAATCTACTTATCGCAGTAGAACTTGCTATATATAATTCATGGTCAAATGAATCCTTTACCCTTTGACCAGATTGATAAGCACTAGTATATTCATTTCCAGATGCCAATATATTTTCATATCTATTAGAAGAAGTATTCACCCAATTATATGCTTGAGTCCAATTTGCATCTTCAGTTGTAGAAACATGCACAGAAGCATTTCCAGAATGTCCTACATATCCTGTAGCTCCAGACCAAGCTGTACCTGATGCACCTATTGGTTCATATACATTATCAAACCAAGTTTTTAGATTACTTGAAGGTGAATGAATTGATTTATTAGATGAATGACCTATATAATTACTAGACACAGAATAGAATCCAGAAGCACCACTCCATGCTACATCACTAGATGAAGCAGTTCCGCTTTCTTGATATAGAGCATTTAGCCAACCTAATAAATTAGAAGATGGAAAATGAATGTCAGCATTTGATGAATGTCCAATACCATGTGAAGATGGATAGAAATTAGTATCTACATAATGCTTACTTGTAGCCGCTGAAGGATAGATTGGGTCTGCTAACCCAGATATAGTATTTCCTTTAAAGAATGATTGTCCACTCAAATAAGTATCACCAGAAACTTGGAATTTGTAATTCCCTAAATCCCAACCATCTGGACCTAATCTAACTTCTGGACCTGGATAATAGATACCATTAGATGATATCCATAATAATCCACTAGCAGCACCTGGCACTAAAAATGGAGGACTTAATGACATAATTTATCCCTAATCATTAATTACCTTTACGACTTTGCCTATCTTATCTTTATATTTAACTATATGACCTTCTTTTAAATCTTCAATTGTAAGTGGAATTATATAATCCTCATCATCTGATTTAGACAGGATTGCTTCAGTTGGAACAAAGTCTACACTCCCAGATGGTTTCGGAGTTTTATCTTCTCCTTTTTCTCCATGAGCTTTTTTCCATTGAGAATAGCATACAGCAACACGCTGTTTCTGTTCTGGATACTCCCTTTTCATAATAGAATCACTTACACACGAATTTATAAATTCTGACTCACTCTGCCCCTTTCGTGGTGATAGTAACGGTATTTAGTCCACTCTCCTCAATAATCTAAACATATTAATATTCATTTTTAATGATATATGCATGCCAATGATCAGATATTCTATTATTTTGTAATCGTAATCTGACATTTTGACCAAAGACTTTTCTACATCTATATAAGATTCTTCCCCAGCATTCTCTAGTTATTTCTGTTAGATGCTCACCAAGAACAATCATTGGAGTTTCATCCCCACTATCCATAATAACAAATTCTGAATCTGAAACTTGATCTATTGTTTCTGGATAATATAATTTAGTCTTGATATTTTCTTTTGGATTTGAAAACAGCAAACAATTTGGACAATCTATTATTCTTAATTTAGCATCCATCTAACTTTGTTGCTCCAAATATCTAATTGTCTTTCCATCTTTATCTTTCAACATAAGATAATTACCTATTCTTAATGCTCCATTAAATGAGCAATGCCAACAATGCATGCCATGATTTTCACATCCTTTATTTATAAAGGAGCAAGTTACTTCAGTCATATTATCTACTTCTTAACTATCACAGATTCAGAGCAAGCTGGAAAACATGTTATTGCTGCTCCAAGAAAACAGATTTCCTCAGCAAAACACTTATCTTCACTATAGTCATGTCTATCAACTGTAATAATCTCAGCTGAAACCCAATTGACTAATTCACAATATATTTTTTCTATTGTGTCTTTTCCTTTTGATAGATTCTTATTAATCCACAAATCTCCCTTAACAACCCCATCTTCAAATCTAGGATTTTCTATTCTGCCAATTCTATTGTTAGTATCTTGATAATGATCTAGGTTTAAATAATTAGATTCCCAATTATCTGAACCTTTTTGTAATTCCTTGCTACTGTAAACTATTGGACGCATTGAAACTGAATCACTCCAAGTCCCAGGAGCAAGAATCACAGCTCCCTTAAATATTTGCCACCTATCACCATGTGTTCCGTCTTTATGAAAATGATTATCATAACTTAAGTTCATATAATGACAATGACTTGACATGACTCTCTTTTCTTTCTTAATCATTTTTAACACTCAAACCCATTTACCATCATATCAAACAAATTTTCATAATTGTTGTCTCCCCATGTAACTTCCTTGTGACAATCATAACATAATGTTATCCCATTTTCTAAATCAAAAACCATATCTGGATATTTACAAAACGGTTTAATGTGATGACCATTCAATGTTCCACCATACTGACCACACAATTGGCATGTATAATCATCTCTCTCAAATATTTCTTTTCTCCACTTCATTGCTCTGGATGAGCATCTAATTTTATTTGTACCATAATTCTTTAATTTGGTTCTATCTGAAATCCATTTCCAATTATTTTCACCACTTAAATTTTCACTCATCCATGCATATTGACAATCATTTGAACAAAAACGATTATTATATCTGTCTGGTACATTGCATTTTAATCTTTCAAATTCAACTTTACACCAATCACAGGTTAATTTGATTCTCCCACCAGTTTTTGGTCTTGTTTTACCTGCACTATCTTTATGTCCACACTCTGAAGAACAGTACTTCCTATCCTCACATTTTCCAGCTATGAATTCTTTACTACAATATTCACAAGTATAATTTGTTTGATTCCTCCCATCCATCCAATTAGCTGAATTTTCACCAACCATATACTCTTTTCTGCATCTATCCGAACATGTTAATATTTTATGTTGTTTTATATACCATGAATTACGTTTAAATGATTTGTTGCATACTGGACATATTAATTTAACCATTAGTCAGCACTCACCTCTGAAGGTGTTCTAATCTCTTCACCATCAATTGTATCAGTTATTAATTCATCTCCCCCTTCCTTTGGTTCAAGTGAAAACATTGATCTTATTTCATTAATTGTTATCGGTTTCTTTCCTTCTGGAAATCCTCTTAATAGATTACCTAACCATTTAGCAATTCCTTCCTCATCTGCACTAGTCACACCTTTGAATTTAATAGTAACCTCATTTTCTTTAAATCCATTATTAATTAAGTTGGGATTAAAGAGTTCCAATCTTATCTGATTCTCAATCTTGTGTTGGAATGACCTTATCATTCTCTCATGGAGAATCTCTCTTATTTTAGCTGATGCTTCAGTTGAGCCCTGACCTAGCCCCAATGCCTCTGGCATAGCAAGTATTCCTATCAATACTTTTGTTAAAAACATATCAGAATACTTCTCAACTCCTGGAACACCTTTAGAATCAACTGTCTCTATATCTATAACTCCTGGTATTATGAATTCATTATTAGAAGTTATATTTTCTAAATCAGTTTTAATTTTATCAAATACTGCCTTTGGAGGAATCTCCTCTGGGGTACCAACCCGTATCTTAAATTTAGGTGTACCATGTCTAACAATAGCATTAAATAAAGATTCATCAACATTCACCATTCTTTCTATTGCTTCTTTTGATGGTTCTATAATAGACAGACCATACTGACTACTTGGATTACGGAAGAATTTTAAATGAATCATTTCATCTGGTTTTAACTTTGCTTTCCTTATCTGACCCCCAATTTTTTGTTGATAAAACAAAGTTCTATTAAATTCATCAATATTAACAATAACAGTTGTAGGATCAACCACCCTTAATTTTGCAATATCACCACTTTTGTCTTTTTGAATTTCTATGAATCCATCACCATATATCAATGTGTCAGTAATAGCATCAAGTAACACTTCCTCCAAATCAACTTTCCTAACAAAATCTTGAATTAATTGTTGAGCATTTTCATTATCAGAATTAATCTGATTCCCAACCATCACTATGTCCCATGTAGTTGTATTTATTGCAGCAAACACAGAACCATCACCTGAATAATAATTCCAATAAGTTTCTAATGCCCGTTTATCTCTCTTGTATTTATCAATTCCATGTAATTTAAATCCAGATGTCCCAATAACAAATTTAGGATTCCCAAACTCATCCAAATACTTTGTATCTTTAGAAGAAAGTATCTTCAATCTCCTCAAACCATCACTAACCGAATCTTTTAAAGCCATTTATCCTCTCTATTTCTTTTCATCTTTCTCTTTCTTGAGTCCAGATAATTCTATCTCTACAGTAGTAACCCATCTTTCTCTATCATCTTCTGGGTTCTTAAATTGTTCACTACCTACAACAATATTATACACTGGATTTTCAAGATAATCTCTAATAAGAATTGCAAGAACATTTAATGCAGTAATTGAATTCTTACCACGAGCCTTCAATACTATCTTATCTTCTTTACCTAAACCAAAGAAACATGCAGATATATAATTCTTAATTTCTTTCTGGCCTATAAATATCACTTCATCTGTAATTTTGTTCACCTCCATCTAACCTATCTTAGTAAAATTATATCTATTACCAACAGATTTAACATTATCACTTTTCTTAGAACAGTCTTTCGTCATTGATGCGACTTCCTCCCAATTTATCTTAGAGCCTTCATCCTCAAATTCTTGTGAAGCAATTACAGCAAATGAAAGCCCATCCGCAAAATCCTCATTTGCTCCTCTCGGGTATGAAAGTAATTCATCAATCAACGGAGCAAACTTCTCATCACCACTAATAAATATCCTTCCCGTTTCGAACAAGACAGATAATCTTTGAATCCTAGACATCTTATCATTGACAATAGAAGACTTTATTGGAATTATAGGAAGAGTTCCCATTTCCATAAATTGATCAACTATTATCTTACCTTGTGCAGCCTGTTCAACACCTATCTTGCTTGGATTCCATTTCTTATCTAAATCTCTAATCAACTCAAATTGTCCAAACATAGATAATTGTTTAGTCCGAACTCCATCAATAATATACACTAATCCATCCTTAATTGCAATCACAACAATTGTAAAGTAATCAGAATCTTCACCCTTAGAAGCTAAATCCACACCCATGAATGTTTGATATGGGCGTTCAGGAACCTTATAATTAGACAATGCAGATTGAATCCAATCATATTTAATTGGAGCATCCATATCAGAAATAAACTCATTCTGATACTGCATCATAAACGAAACATTACCATCTGCTTTTCTTATTCTAGCAAGTTCTTCATATGGAACTTTCCAATCCCATAATACTTTTGGCTCCTTATCATCAGGCAATGTCTTAATATAATCTTTTATAATATTTTTTGCTTCATCCACATCTAAACCATGCCAATTTAATTCAGTGACAAATTTATATAATTCTTCTGGCTCATATAATAAAGCTCTATATTTATTATATTTATATCCTGGTTTTTTACTTATATATGAATATATATCAGCCTGATTCCAAATTGTCCCTATCACAATAAGTTTTCCATATGGTTCATTCTCAAGCATTGGCATTATCTCACTATCCAACTGTTTCTCTAGCGTTCTCCTTCTTGTTTCTGTTCTAGAATTCTCTTTATCAGTTATATCATCAAGAATAATTATGTCATAGTGTCCACCAACAATCCCTCCTGTAACTCCAACAACCTTTAATGTTGGATCTTTTTTTGGTGATGCTTTCTTAACTCGAAGCGTATCTCTTGACCATTCTATATTACTCTTCTGTTCACCAAATATGTCAATTAGTTTTGTATTTTGCACCAAATTATTTTGTATCAATGACATTGTTGAATTAGCCATATCCTGATTAATGGTAACTATTAGAATTCTAATGTCTGGATTTTTAACTATGTTCCAAAGTATATATGTTGCAACTGTATAACTTTTGGAATGCCCACGGGGAGCTAATAATAAATTAAATCTATTTTTCTCAAAAGAATTTACCCATTCCTTATGAAATGGTTTGCACTTAAGACCAATAATTTCAGTAGAAAACGCTTCAAAGTCCTCTGAGTACCTTATCTTATCTTTTATGAATTGTAGTTCTTTACCATAAGAATTCATTGTCATAACCAATTAAATTTAAATAATTAAAGAAATAACATTTATACATTTAATAGTTGAAGATTAACTATCTTATTAATCTACCTAGGACCCAAATTTGACTTTGAAGCCAAAGCCGAATACAAGTTTAAGTAGATATAATAGACCAAGGGCTGGTAAAATGTATCCACCCAAATCTTTGATTTGAGACAGATAACCATCATTTCCTGCCATAGTATACCTCCATATACTTTCAATAACATATTAATACATACCATATTTTGTACTACGCAAAGTGAACATCGTATGTTTTGTTGCTTTCAATGAATCTTCTCGGCATGTTTCTTATGTTATAATTGAATCACCGAATCCACCGAAGGACTGAAATAATAAGTCTAAAACTAAATCTCTACTTCCTTTGTATCATTCTTATGCTTCCACCAATTTAGAAATCCTGCAATTGCTGCAATTGCAAAAGTTAATATTACAGAATATTGTGGATACTCCAGCATAAGTTCTGGAATACCTTCATCAGCTAAATATACACCAATAGCAACAAGTGCTACTATTATCATTTGTTTTATTACTTTCTCCAGAGTCTTAGAAAGTTCATATGATGGTTCAATCTTTGTAATTACTTTCTTTTTAGCCATTATTCATCCTCCATAAGTTATATCAATTGTATCAACATTAAGTACATTATTTATTAGCAAACAATTCCTCTATCAATTCATCAGCTTTCTTTTTGCAATCATCACAAAGTTCTTTCCTAAGCTTGATAATATCTCCAGAGAAATTATTTATTAGAATTTTAATATCTTGTTCTTTATTGGCATTTACTTCACCAATATTCTTCACCTGTCCAAATGTGCTGTGAAGCAATGATTCCCAATTCCTTCTTTCCTCTGGCAATCCTTTAAATGCTAAAGTAAGTGCTTTAGACATATCACCAATATCCCCACTCTTCCTAGCATTATCAACCATCTCTCTAACAATCTCCATAAACTTACTAGTTCTTTTAATTATCTTTCTTATTTCTTTATGGAACTCTTTATCAAGAGCGGCAATGGGATTCTCACCTTCATCCATCATCTGTTCAACAAGAGACTTCTCATAACTAGCTAATCCTCTTTTGATTGCCATATGAGAATACCCTCCATCATCAGGATATTTTCTATTCATACAATTGGCTATCTCTATCCAACCTTTTCCATCCTTTCGTAAAGACTTTGCTTCTTCTTCATGTTCATTAATATTCAATTTGCTTTTTTTTGTCAATGTCTTTTCTCCTTATTTTTATTATATAACTCTCTCTAATTAAAGTTATTGCCCACCTACAATCCCGTCTTTGCATGACTCCCCTGATTCACAATTAAATCATTTTTAAGAGAGTAAAACCATTTTATTCCTCTCTCATATATTATGTTCCACAAACATAACTTTTGTAAATTGCACTACCTCCCCTTCCGTTGGAGTATCGAAAGCTATATATAGGACTACTTTGTATTTGATGGAAAGCTTTATATAGAAGTTAGGGGTGTTTTTGATAGGCATTTCGTTAATCCCCCGCCAAATGCATATGGGGATTGTGCATGGGGAGAGAAGCATTTTGTGGCAAAGATACATGGGGAAGAGGGGCTATTTCGGCTTATAGTTAACTATTTTGTAAATGACTAAGCAGTAAATATACCTCCCCCATACGTATTAATCCTTCTTTATGTTAAGCTTAATCAAACGACAAACACATCGTGCAACAGATACAACAGCATACAACACCAGAAGCATATACACCCATACACAACACCACAGCATCACTGAGGAAGGCCATAGACACCCCTCTAAGGCAATAACTATTCACCTGAATACCAATGGCAAGGGTACAGCCTGCCTCTCACAGCGTGGCTTATACGCCTTCCTATGATAAGAACCCAATTAAGCCCATAGAGCCACCGTATGAGCACCAGCACCACCCCCTTACCTAACCATAGGCCCTGGATCCAAGTGCCTTGTAGACCCATAAGAATCAATCCTCGTGCATCATAGGAGTACAACAGTATACCTATTACCTACTTATCACCCATGCTATAAGGAGAAGAGCATACTTAGACCAATAACATAATACGATTGTATATGCAACATTTATCATAATAGAATGTGTAGTAACCTTTTTATGTGTATAACTAATACCCCCTATCATGCTAATTAACATAGAACTAAAAGAAATTAAAGATATTCCTTTATACTACATGCATGAATGTGAATCAGATATTATACAAGGCCAACCCAAGAGAGGAGTATACTTCTTACTTAAAGAAGACTATACTCTAACTAGAATAGATGTTAGATATATAGGACAAAGTGAACACATACAGAATAGGATTAAACAACACATATCAGATAGATTTACATTTAATGCTTTTAGCTATATTGAATTCAAATCAGATATAGATAGATATATTGCAGAACTAATCTATATTAGTATGTATAAGCCTGATATGAATAAATATCCCAAGAACCTTAAAGAGAATAGCATTATAATGAAGTATAAGTAAGCCTGAATTAAAAATAAGTATACATAACT
>Ga0307928_10004223_pt1 | contig 10914 bp, 22 predicted proteins | sample AceLakmetagen232_FD_201815 | JGI IMG/M metagenome (GOLD analysis project Ga0307928, IMG submission 201815) | Saline water microbial communities from Ace Lake, Antarctica - #232 | ecosystem: Environmental > Aquatic > Non-marine Saline and Alkaline > Saline | place: Antarctica: Ace Lake...
ATTAACTAAATCAGAAACATTGTTTCCATCAAATAATATGTTAGCAACATCAGCCAAATAAATAGGGTCAGACTCATCAGTCAAATAACTCCCAGCAATTTGGAAATAAGTATAAGCATCTTGACCAGCAAGATAATTTGCATCATTAACTAAATCAGAAACATTGTTTCCATCAAATAATATGTTAGCAACATCAGCCAAATAAATAGGGTCAGACTCATCAGTCAAATAACTCCCAGCAATTTGGAAATAAGTATAAGCATCTTGACCAATTAAATAATTTGCATCATTAACTAAATCAGAAACATTATCCTCAATTTGTAAATAATTTAAATCCCTGTTTAAATCTCCATACCCAGCAGTTTCATAATTAGAATCAACATAATTAGCAATCAATAAATAATCTTCAAAACTATAACCAGCTGTCGCATAATTAGAATCAACATAATTAGCAACTAATAAATAATCTTCAAAACTATAACCAGCTGTCGCATAATTAGAATCAACATAATTAGCAATCAATAAATAATCTTCAAAACTATAACCAGCTGTCGCATAATTAGAATCAACATAATTAGCAATCAATAAATAATCTTCAAAACTATAACCAGCTGTCGCATAATTAGAATCAACATAATTAGCAACTAATAAATAATCTTCAAAACTATAACCAGCTGTCGCATAATTAGAATCAACATAATTAGCAATCAATAAATAATCTTCAAAACTATAACCAGCTGTCGCATAATTAGAATCAACATAATCAGCTAACAATAAATAATCAGTAAAACTATAACCAGCAGTTTCATAATTAGAATCAATGTAAGCAGAAGTCAATAAATAATCTTCAAAACTATACCCTGCTGTCGCATAATTAGAATCAATGTAACTTGTTAAATAATCTCCAATTGGTTGTGCATAAGCAACAACATCATCAAAGTCTTGGTAATTTGAATCATTAGTTAAACGAGAAACATTATTCCCATCAAACACAATGTTCGCAACATTTGCTAAAAAAATAGGGTCAGACTCATCAGTAATATAATCTCCAATTAATTGATATCTTAAATCTCCATAAGTATTGAAATCTGAAATGTGTAAATAATATTGGCTAAAATTAGCATCTAATAAAGTCCAACTGGTTGCCCAATCAAAATCCAATCCATCAGCACCATTATTATAATCAACACCAAAAACAGGAGTCAAACCATCAACACCATCAATTCCATCAGCACCATTATTATAATCAACACCAAAAATAGGAGTGTAACCATCAGCACCATCAGCACCATCAGCACCATTATTATAATCAACACCAAAAACAGGAGTAACACCATCAACACCATCTACCCCATCAACACCATTATTATAATCAACACCAAAAACAGGAGTAACACCATCAACACCATCAATTCCATCAGCACCATTATTATAATCAACACCAAAAACAGGTGTATAACCATCAGCACCATCAGCACCTGCATCCCCAGTCGCACCATCAGCACCATTATTATAATCAACACCAAAAACAGGAGTCAAACCATCAACACCATCAATTCCATCAGCACCATTATTATAATCAACACCAAAAACAGGAGTCAAACCATCAACACCAGTAGCACCAGTAGCACCAGTAGCACCAGTAGCACCAGTAGCACCATTATTATAATCTAAACCAAAAACAGGAGTATAACCATCAGCACCATCAACACCATCAATTCCTTCAACTGCTGAAATAGTTAAAGATTCATCACCACCAACATTATTTTGAACAAAAGAAACACCTGAACCAGCAACAAGTTTAGACAACAAATAATCAGGAGTAATATCAGTAGCACTCAACGCAACAATATTATTACTGTCAGTTCCTGAACCTTGAATAACAACAGTTGTCGTTCCAGTTGAAGGAACAGCAATATCGCCTTCAGCAATATATCTATTATCAGTTCCACTAAGAGTAACAAAACCAGTAGCAGGAGAAGTTGAAGAAACATTTCCTTGATAAGCAAACATCACAATTACAAGAGCAATTATTCCAACTGCTAATAAGGTATATTTAATATTTTCTTCCATCAAAAATTCACTCAAGGTTACTTGATATATAAATACCTATTCATCTATTTAATTGTTTCTTTTATTTGTTTTTTACCCTTTCACCAGTAATTCTATCAATTGGAATACAATTAGGACTTCCAAACACATTCCCATTAGAATCTTCTTGAATAATCATGTTAGGCATCCACCTAATTTCTTGAGTGCTTCTTAAATCACATTCAGTTCCAGCATAAGCAACTTTTATTAAAAGTGCTTCATCAACCCCTAACTCTTGATTCAAAGAACTTCCTACAAAAAAACCAATTCCAATCCCAACTAACAACATACAAAAAATGCTCATTAAAAAATAAAATTTACTTTTTTTATTAGATTTTTGTTTGCCTTTATTGTCATCAAAAAGATTTCCAATATATTTTCCATCTACTTCTTCACTCATATTTAATTCCCCCTACAAAGATTCAATTAACTTTTTTTATTAGATTTCTGTTTGCCATTATTTTCATCTCTTAAAACAAAATAAATGATAAACTTCTTCTCTATTCATTTTCTTTAATTCTTCAATAGTTACTATTTGCTTTTCAAATTTATCATAACTCTTTTCATCAGGCACATACCATAATTCATTAAAACCATTCTTTTCAAGCAAACAAAATAATTCATGAACTTTATCTTTTAAATAATTTTCATGCACTTCTAAAAAAATATTGTCAAAATCATTTAATCTATCTTTAAAAGAAAGTAAAACTTCCAATTCTGCACCCTCAACATCCATTCTAAGAACATTACATTTTAATTTATAATCTTCTAAAAACTTTTTACCATTTAAAGAAGTTGCTTTAATTTCAGTATATTCATGAGATTCATTCATTCTATTAATTGCAGATAAATTACCAGCTTTAGCTTCAAAAAAATTAATTAATCCATTAGTCTTGCTAATAGCAAGATTATAATTTTTTACATTATCCAAATTATTTACTAAAGTATTTAATTCAAGAAAAGCAAAATTTCTTTGACTGGGTTCAATTCCAATAACACTATTAACAATTTCTGCTTCTTGTATAACATAAAAACCAATATTAGCTCCTAAATCAAGAATATTATCACTTGGTTTAATACTACTTAAAAAATATTTTAAAGCATTTTCTTCTCTAATTCCATCAACATAAATATTTTTATGCAAACCATTATCTTTAGAATCTAAATACATTATTTGACCATTATAAATATTTTTCTTTTTAATTCTTCTTCCATATTTAAACATTGCTTTTTTTACTAATTTAATCGCTTCCACTATACCATCTCCTTTACACATAGTTTTTGTTACAAATAACTAAATTATTTTTTTTGAACTTAATTTTATTAGTAATTAAATTCATCCTTTTGTCTTTTTTGTTTGTATGAGCACCACTAAACCCAATATTACTTATTAAATTTTTTTTAGGAACAACAGCAAAACCACTATTGATTAAACAAGCAAAAGCCCATTGTATATCCCAAGTATCAATTTTGTTTAATTTAATTGAATTAAAATCATTTGCTTTTCTTTTTCTATACCAATAATTATCTATTGATGATAAAATAAGAGATTTGTTTTCTTTATTCCAAGCACTAATTTTGAAATCATATTTATCCCAAGCTCTTTTCCAAGTAGCCCATCCCCAAATAGAAATATGTTTAGAAAAAAAATAAGATTCTTTTGTAATATTTTTATTTTGAAATAAATTTAATCCTGAAATGTGCATAATTCTATAATCAAATTCATATTCAATTAAAGCATCTTCACAAAACTTAAAAAAACTTTGATTAGGCACACAATCATCTTCTAAAATAATCCCCATTTCTATATTATTAAAAAACCAAGTAATTGCTTCAGATATTGCTAACCCACACCCTTTATTTATTTTATTGAATTTAGTGAAAATTTCACAATTCCAATTAACCATATTTAATATTTCATTTCTTAAATTATCAATTTTTTTAATGTCATTTGTATTTTTTGCTCCATCACTTGCGATAAATAATTGCTTTGGTTTATATTTTTTAATTTGTTTAAAAACTTTTAGAGCTTCTTTTGGTCTATTATAAATTAAAAACAATACTGGAACAGTCATTCTAAACACCAAAATTCTTTAGATTTATCAAAATATTTTATCATATTAAGAATCCTTGACTTACCTAATTGCCATGAAGCATAACCTACTTCAATTGACATTTTAGAATTTCTTGCTAAATATTTCCAATTACTCAAATCTATTATAGGATTATTTTTAGAATACAAAATCCCATTATACCCATCTATAATATATTCATTATGAGTTGCTTCATCATTAGCAATAACACAAATTCCTTTTGCCATTAATTCAAGAAAACCATGCCCAATCCCTTCACTTAATCTTGGAGCAATTGCAATTCCACACCCTTTATGAAACGCATCAGCTTCTTTTTTAGACAACCAAACATCTTTATATTTAACAATTAATTCTAAATCACAAGCTAATTTTTTAGCAAAATCTAAACCAATCCCATTTTTTCGTTCCCAAAAAAATACTTTCTTATAATGATTACATTTAGGTTTTGGTTTTGGAAAATATTGCACATTTAAACAATCTAAATGATTATAGTATTTCGCATCAGCGTTACTAAAACAAAGCACTTTAAAATTAAATAAAAAATTGGTTAAAGTAATACTTAAATTAATCATGTTTCTTTCAACAAAAGAATAATATATTTCTTGGTCGTGCATTGGCACAAACAAAATATTTTTACATTTCAGTTTAAGTAAAACAAAAATGTTTGGGATTCTTTGAAAAAATAAAACAATATTGGGATTGTAACTATTAATATGGTTTAATTTTTGTTTATCAAACTTCTTAAAACCATTACCCCAAAATCTTTCAACTTTATTTTCTTTTTTCAGAACATCTACAAAAAAATCAGTTGAACCAGTTTTTTTATGGCACAAATCATCAACAAACGCTATTTTCATTTAAAGCACCCTCAACATTATTTTTTTTACTATTTTTCTTGTTTTGTTACCCATTATTCCAGTTAAATTATTTCTTATAATTAATTTAAGTTTAATTAAATGGAATTTAATGATATTATTTTTACCTTCTAAATAATATTTCATATAAAATTTTGTTCCAGCTTGAAAATGAAGAATCTTGAAAGGAATAAAAAGATAATCATTAGGATAAAAATTATTCATATACCCATGAGGTTTTCCATTAATAAAATATATTTTTTTCATACCCTTTTTCATAACACACCCATTTTGGTTAAGCAAAATACCTGCATCATAAACCCCATTCAAATTAATATCAGTTATTTCACCAACATTAAAAATATTATTTTCTTTTAAAACCTTCCAAAAACTCATATCAGTAATTGAATTGCTTTTATCTGAATCAAATTTATTATCATAAAAATCAAGAACTATTTTTCTATATTCTCTTAAAACATTTATATCTGAAATATAAGTAAAACCAGCACTTGCTTCTCTTGCTAACCAAACATCTTTAGATTTTAAATAATCTAAATCATTCATTAAATTACTTGTAACTAAAACATCAGAATCAAAAGTCATTACTTGTTTTAAATTATTTTGTTCCATAAAATCAAGCAAAACAAACCAGCGTTTAATACAAAACAATTCTAATATTGGGGGAACAGATGATTTATGTTTATATATTTTTTCTAATTCTTGAACATATTTAGAATATTTTAATAATTGTTTTTGATTTATATTATCATAAATTTGAGTAGAATTTTCTATTAATAAATTAATATTAAAATTAGGACTATTCTTTTTTATTGATTCAATACAATACTTTAAATAATATGAATCCCCCCTGTGCATCAACACTAATTCATTCATAAAAAACCACTTGCTATTCTTAATTTTATATCTTCAATATTATCTTTGTTTTCAATTGCTTCAATAATAATCATTAATTGTTTTTTTTGTATTGGTGTTAATTTTTTATGAAAATAATCATTTAACGACCCATCTTTTTCTGTCATTGCTGTTTGAAAATTTCCTTTATCATACATTAATATTCCAAACAATACTAACCCAATCAATCCACCTATTGCTATTATTGGTAAAAATAAATATCTTGGGATATCAAAATATGGTTCTAATACTATTGAATATATCCCTGCAAAAGTAAATGCTTGTATAAAACAACCCATTAAACCATACCCTTTTTGGTATCTTGTCAAAATCCAAGCTCCTTTTTCTCTTAAAACCATTAATAATTCACTCATATTTAATTCCCCCTACAAAGATTCAATTAACTTTTTCAAAACTTCTTTTTGAGTTTTCTTTGGCATACCTGAAGACTTAACCCAAACACGCACAATAGAAATCAAAAAAATTATCTGCATTTTATTAGAACTTTTTTCATCCTTAGAAAGTTTTCCAATTTTATTCCAATGCCCAAAAATATCTTTCATGATTTTATCAAGGTCATTCTTATTTTTTTTAACATACGATTTAACTTTTGTATTTTCAAACATCTATCTCAAACCCCTTTTCTTCTCTTTGAGCACAGGCAACACAAAACAAAGAACCATCTTCAAGAACAACAAAATCATGTTCAATGCAAGGAATTATTCTGCTCATTTTTAAAGCTCTTTCAATTTGATTAGCTTTCCTCAAAGAATTATTTTTTAACAATTTTTGTTTTGTTTTTTTATTTAACCATGCTCTAAAATTCATTTCAACCCCTCACACAACTCACAATAATCTTTCTTTTCATAGTTTTTTTCTACTGAATAACCTTGTTCATTCAATACTTCTCTTAATTTATCCAAACAAATCCAATCCCTTACAAAGATTCTTACAGTGCAACCACAGTCACACCTATTGGTTGTTCTAACCCAATAATGCCTTAATTTTTTAGCATTGTTAATTTTTAATTTAGGGGGTATCATTTCTTCACCTTTTTTTTGTCAGTTTCAATTTCTTCACATAAATTTCCAAAACCAATCATAAGAATTGAAGCAACCATTACCCATACAACGACATCAACAATCCACATTACTTTTGTAGTAGTTATTGTTTCAATCCATATTAATCCAATTGTCAAAGCAAAAAGTGGCACTAAGAAAAAATATAATACTGCTAACATTCCCCCAAATTGTTGAAGCCAAATTCCAATTGTCATTATTAAACTTTCATCTTCATGAAATAATTTATTTCTTAACATTTTTAATCACCCTTTTTTTTACCTTTTTTTTAGTAGTTTTTTTCTTAGTTCCTTTTGGAAGAAAAATTGGAAGACCACCAACACTGCCAACATAAACTTGTTCAACTTTCTTTTCTTTCTTTACTTTCTTTTTATTTCTTGCCAGTTTTTCTGCTTCAGCTTCAGCATTAACTTCATCACGCATTTCTTCAATTGCTTCCTGCACAGTCATTCGTTTCAAAACCATTTAAACCACATCTTCCTTGCAACAATTTTCTGCTTCTTTTTCAGAATCATAAAGTTCATCACAATCTGAACACTGCCATTGTTCTTTAACTTGGTCATCTTCACAAGTCATCCTACAATCACTTGCTTCTTCCCAAGTGTCATGTGCCCATTCACAAAAAGGACATAAATAAACTTTTTTAGCTTCAACCATTTATTTTTCACCTTTTAGTTTTTGTGCTTTTTCCAAAAAATCATTTGGAATATCAATAAGTAAATCGCACTTATGAGCTTCCCTTGAAAGTTGAATCCCTTGAACTAACCCTAAAGTATAAGCGTTCCTTGAAAAAAGAATTTCTTTGTCAGTAAATTTATTGAGTCTTTCCAAAGTTGCTTGAAAATCCTTCACTGCATCAGTCAGCATTTCTGAAATTTGTTGTTCTTGTTCAGTCATTACCATGTCATATCACCATTAATTATTCCTTTCACCATTGACATGCTTGGATTCACATAAGGAATTGATTCAACAATAATTGTTGGAACACTTCTAACTCCACAATCATTTGTGTAATCAGGGTCGTTCCAAATATCAACATAATCAAAAGCAACATTATTTTTTTCTAAAAAAGTTTTAATTAACTTACACGCAGGACAATTATCATGCCCAAACAATTCAATCTTACTCATGTTTTCTCCCCATATCTAATCTATACAATACTGCAATTGCAATTGAAATTGCTAACGCAGAATAACCACCACGCATATAAGCATAACTAAATAGTAAAGCCCAAACACCATAAGTAATCAAAAGAACAACATATTGTTTCATGTTTTTCATTGCCCAAGCACGCAAATCCTTAAGACCTTCCATATCATGTTTGGTTGTTTCTGTTGGGTCGCACCCATCATAATCTATAATATTGTCTTCCAATTTATTTTTCACTTGAATCACCCTTTTTGTTTTGTTCTTTCAAAAATTCAATCGCTTCTTCCCACGCTATTTTATCAGAATAAAACATTTCAACAAGCAAACCTTTTCTTGCAACTTGCAAAAAATACTTTTTCCCATCCTCTTGTTCTTCAATTAAAGATTCCAATTGCAAATCCCTCTCACAAATTTCTTCTTCAATAGTTGAAGAACGAATCAAACCCATCTCTTTCAAAAACACTCTTGTATTATCATCCATTTAATCACCATTTGTAACTTAACCTTTGTTATGTTTCGTTTCGCCCTCGTGTTTTATTCCATTTAATCATAATTTTACAATAAATTATTTGTAATTTTATTTTAGTTTGCCAATTCATTTTTTTCTTCCAATTCTTTTAATCTCTTTTGATTATTCCAAACTATAAAAGCTAAAATAAAACAAAAGCTAGTTATTAATATTTCAAAAATCATTTAATCATCTCTTTTTATTGAATCTCTCAAATCATCACAATCACTAACTGAATCTTCAAGAACAATATGGCGTGGTCTTTCAGCTCTTGCCATTATTTCAGCTTTAGTCCAATCAGGATATTTTTCTAAAAACTTACTAATTGATTTTAAATAAACTTGAAAATCCCCATTGGGTTTAATTCCATCAACATAATACTTCCTAATTATTTCAATATCATTTTCAATCCTAAAAACAAGTGGGTTCTTTTTCTCACCAACTTTCAATTTTTGAATCGCTTCTTGAAACAATTTTGAAGGAGAAATTCCTTTAAAATCAAGAAATTCTTTTTCAGTATGAGTGCACGAAATAGAAATAATTACTGCTTTTTCTTCACCACTTTTTCTGTTTCTACCCACACCAACACCTTTTACAAATAAATTATCCCTAAATTACTTTTAGGATTACCAACATAAAGATTATGTTTTTCCCTATTTAATTTTACTTCAAGAGGTTGTAAATTCTCTAATTTCCAACCATGCTTAATTACTTGTTTAAAATTAGGAAACCAAGATAGTGGCACAATATGGTCAATTTCCCAAAATTTCCCTTGATTTTTCCAAGACATCCCTTTAGTAAATTGATTCTCTAAATGAATCTTCACTTGTTTTCCATCATAACCTAAAATATTATTCCATTTAGCCCTATTTTTGATTTTACCATTGTTTTTTAAAGTGCGAGAAACAGCTCTTGAAATCAACCGATTCAATTTATAAATTGGATTATTACAATACAAATCAGATATATATTTAGCTCGCTTAATTTTATTTTTTGAATAATAATTTATATAATACCCTTTCTTTTTATATGCTAAATAAGCAATTTTATTAATTATTTTTTTTGTCTTATTAGTTTTTATAAATATTTTTTCTTCTTTAGGACAATCAGTATATTTTAACAAATAATCATGAAATATCTTGCTGGGAGATAAATGATTATCAACTAAATATTTTTTCATTTCCACAGGTATAGAAATACAAATAGGTTTTGCATACCCTGAAGCATAATTACATGGTCGTGGCATTATTTAACATCCCTTTTAGCATTAAATTCTTTCAAAAAATTAGGGTTTTTTTTCCACATATCATTAACTTTTTCATAAGTAATTACAAAATTAGAACTTCCAATAGAATGATAAAACATTTTTAAAGTTCTTTTAAAAAAACAAAAACTATCTTTACCAAAACTTGGCAAATTATTCATTCCCCAAACCATAATTTCATCTTCAGTAAATTTTTTTGAAGCATATTCAACCAAAAATTCTTCAATAGAAATGATTAATTTTTTGTTTTGAGTCATATTGAATCCTCAATTTTAAGTTTTTCATAAACTTCCCAATTTATTTTAAATCCATTAGGGGGAGAATTTTCAAAAATTCCAAGTGCTTTTAAAGTTGATATTAAAAAATAAATTTCACCCTTACTATGAGGAAGAATTTTATCAAGCACACATATTTTTAAAATTTCAGAAAAATTTATTGTATTTTTATTATTATTCAATTGTTCCATTAAAACAACTATATTTTTTACCATATAAAATTAATAATCCAACCAATTTATAAATGTGTTGTATTTGTAGTGTGTTCTATATATAGATATATAGATATAGATAGAGAGAAATTATATTTTTGAATCATTTTAACAAATAGTAGAAAGGTATTTAAACATTAAAGACCTAATATAGTTACTTAAAAAATGTTTTATTGAAATTGGGTGAAAGAAATAATGTGTAGAAGTTCGTTTGAACCGAAATTATCGCTTCCAAAAGTAAAAAAATGTCTTTTCAGTTGAAGTTCCCTAACAAAGTTAGTGGAAAAACCCTTCAGGTCAATCTTTTTATCAATATATTTTATTATTATATAAATTAATAATCAATAACAACCCTTAGAGTCTTTTTAAAATAATAATTAATTATATAGAGAGAATATATAGAGAGATATATATATATATAGAGATAGATAGATTGTTTTTTATAATATTTCCCTTTTCTCCCAACAGGGAGAGCCG
>Ga0307928_10004224_pt1 | contig 10914 bp, 8 predicted proteins | sample AceLakmetagen232_FD_201815 | JGI IMG/M metagenome (GOLD analysis project Ga0307928, IMG submission 201815) | Saline water microbial communities from Ace Lake, Antarctica - #232 | ecosystem: Environmental > Aquatic > Non-marine Saline and Alkaline > Saline | place: Antarctica: Ace Lake...
ATTAAAAATAAAATATCCAGTGCTGAAGATAGGTATATAATGACTGTTATTGCTACTTCTTCAAACAGTAATTTTTTTGTTTCAAGAATGGAAATAGACAGGAAAGGTGATTCATATACTATAGATACGGTCCGGCAGCTAAGGAAAGTATATGGCAAAAATTCGTTACTATATTTTATAACCGGAGCTGATGCCATTTTAGAAATACTTACCTGGAAGAATACCAGTGAGATAGTTTCACTCTGTAAGTTTATTGCTGCAACCAGGCCAGGGTATAACCTGTCGCGTATAGAAGATTTAAGAAAAAGACTTTCTGGCAAAGCAAGGACTGCTGATAAGAAAATATATGTAATGGAGATACCAGCTCTTTCTATTTCTTCAACTGATATAAGAGATAGAATAAGGCATAACAGGCCAATAGATTACCTGCTTCCTGAGGGGGTTAGCAATTATATTTTAAAACATGAACTTTATAAATAGTTTCACTTTAACTGGAAAGCAAAAAGGATATCTTAAAGATTTAACTGAAAAGATTAAATCTATTATGCCTTCTTCGTTATACCAGCATTCTATTAACACTTTAGAATATGCAAGCACTATCGCGCAGGAATATTTGTCTGGTATAGAATTTTTTGATTTAGGTGTTGCGTGCATACTGCATGATTATGGTAAAATGTTTAGTTATGAAGAGTTGGTGAAAATAGCAAAAGAAAATGAGCTCGAAGTTAGTAGTTTTGAATTAAACTGCCCGCCGCTATTGCACAGCTTTGTAGGTGATTATCTGGTCTTAAGGGATTTTAATGTTTCCAGTAGTAAGATATTAAAAGCAATTAAATTCCACACGATCGGATATTGTAACATGAATCTTGCGGATAAGATTTTATTTATTGCTGACAAAGTTGAAAAAGGCAGGAATTATGATGGAGTAGAAAAACTTAGAGATCTTGCTCTAAAAAATATTAATTTATGCTTATTAGAGGTTTATAAAAATAATATAATATATATTATAAAGAGAGATAGATTTTTACATCCTGATACGATCAAAATTTGGAACAATATTTGTGGAGGTGTCTAAAATGTCTTTTGATGAAGATGAAGAAGAATTTGAAGGTAGAGACTCTGATAAGGGAGATTCTCATAACATGGATAATGGTGATAGAAAACCTCGCAATTCTGGAGATGACTTCTTTAAGGATGAAGACTTTGAATTTGAAAGTTATAAAGATGAAGAAGCAGAGAGTGAAGGGCTCAGAACCAAAAGGATGAAGCAGAGGCAGAGGAAGGGGAGAATAATTTATAGAATTATTGCTATAATGCTTGCCCTGGTTGTAATTGCGGTAGGGGTAGTTTTTGGTTACCGGTATATTAAAAATAAATATTTCCCTGAAGTGGAGATAACAGAAGAAGAGAGAATAAGTATACCTGAATCACTTAAATTGGGGCAGGATGTTAACTTAGCTATTGCCTGCGCTGGGGAAAATCTGCTGGAACCTGAAGTGAGCTCAATTATATTCTCAAGTTATCGCAGCAGTGAAGATAAATTAATATCATTGTGTATTCCAGTAAGAACATTGATGAACATACCGGGTATCGGCGCGGAATTGGTGGCCAAGTCAGTAAGGGTAGGGGGGATGGACTTGCTTGATCTTACCCTGGAAAAGAATTTAGGTATAGGAGGAATGAAAGTGGATCACCATATTCTTCTTGATGTTCGCAATGTAGTAGATAAATTAGGCGGTATAGACCTTGAGTTAGATGAGGAAGCTACAGTTAAGAACTATGATGATGGGTCGACTTTTAAACTGGAGAAAGGGAAGAACCTGATTGATGGGACTAAAGCAGTAAATTTACTTAAATATTTTAGTGGTATGGAGATGGAAGTCCCCATAGAAAATGTTACGAAACAAAAATTACTTCTGGATGCAATCATCAGTAAAATTGCAGGTGAAAATGATGGAGAACTGTCTGCCAACCTGAATTTAATTAAAGATTTTATTGATACAGATTTAAATATGGAGGAAAGGTTAAAAATATTCTCTACATTTTCTAAAATAGAATCTGATAAAAATGAATTTAGTGCCCTTGATGTGGCATCTACAGAGCTGGAGGGAGAGGGAGTCGTCTATTTAATGCCGGATGTTTCTGAAATTGCCAAATTATTTGGTAAAGAAGGAACAGAACCTGAAGAAGTTGCTGCTGTTGAGGAAACAGTTAATTTAACCATATTAAATGGCGTAGGAACACCCAGTCTGGCTGCAGGATTAAAAGAACTTTTGGAAAGTGAGGTATTTGAGAGTGGTAAGAGCAAATACAATATACTTGAAGTGGGGAATGAACCTACTGAACAATTTGGTTATGATACCACTGAGATTTTAGTGTATTCAGGTAATTCTTATGTAATAGACGCAGCAAATAATATAAAGGATATACTGGAAGTTGGAAATATAATTCCAAGAGAGGGTGAGAGCTCAAATTCAGATATTATAATAATTCTGGGAGCTGATTATGAAGCCAGGGTAGCAGAAGCAGCAGCTGGAGAAGAAGTTGAAAAGATTATAAAAATGAATATTTTAAATGGAGAAGGTACAGCAAAGCTGGCTTTTACGGTTGAGGAAATAATTGAAAGTCATTTTAATGAGAACGGGGAAGTTCTGGAGGTTGTTGAGACCAAAGATGCCGATAACTGGAATTATACTCAGACTGAAATAATAATTTTTACATCAGGAGAAGAAGTGAATACATTGGCTCAGCAATTGCAGGAAAGGCTGGGTGTAGGGGTAATAAAGTATTCGGATAATAATGTGGACAATGTGGATATCAGTATAATTTTAGGGAGTGATTATACAAATAAGTGATAAAAAGAATAGTAACGGCCGGTAATCGGAAATCAAAAGTAAAAGATATAATTAAAACGGTAAAAACAGTTGCCAGAATAGCAGATGGAAAAAAGGCAGATTATATAAAAATACTGGATATGAGATCCAGATTGATTATAACTGATTACTTCATAATAATCAGCGCAAAAAATACCAGATTAACCAGAAGGATAGAGGAAGAAATCTGTATTCATCTAAAAAATAATAATCGGTATCCTATTAATGTCAGTGGACTGGCTGAAGGATACTGGATTCTTGTCGATTATGATGATTTTGTAATTCATATTTTTACAGACGAGTTCAGGGAATATTATAAGCTTGAAAAGCTGTGGAGAGATTCTAAAGAAATAAAGTGGAAACGGAGTTAATTTAAGATATTTTAGAAAGGAACAGGAATTTAAGAAAATGGCGGTACATAAATTTTACAAACCGCGAGAAATAGAAGAAAAATTAACTAAAAAATGGGAAAAAGAAAAAATATATTCTCTTAAGTCTGATAAGAATGATCCAAAATATTATGTACTGGAAATGTTTCCTTATCCTTCAGGTAAACCTCATATGGGTCATGCCAGAAATTATACTATCGGAGATGTAGTAGCAAGAGTTCTTTCAAGGAAAGGATACAATGTTCTTCATCCAATCGGCTTTGATTCTTTCGGGCTGCCTGCGGAAAATGCTGCTATAAAAGAAGGAATACATCCCCAAAAAAGCACCATGGCCAATATTGATAAAATGAGAAAAGCTCTTAAGCGAATGGGAATTAGCTATGATTTTGGTGATGAAGTAATAACTTCCAATCCTGATTATTACAAGTGGACCCAGTGGTTTTTCCTGCTGTTTTACAGGATGGGTCTGGCGGAAAAAAAAGAGGCGGCAGTAAACTGGTGTAATTCCTGCCAGACTGTTCTGGCAAATGAGCAGGTTATTTCGGGCAGGTGTGAGAGATGCGAAAGTCAGGTTGAGAAACGTGTACTGTCCCAGTGGTTTTTTAAAATAACTGATTATGCCCAGAGACTTCTGGATGATATGAAACTCCTGGAAGGAGGTTGGCCGGAAAGGGTTCTCAACATTCAGCGGAATTGGATTGGGAGGAGTGAAGGTGCTGTAGTTGATTTTAAGCTTGATGGTATGGAAGATATCTCTATTCCGGTGTTTACAACCAGACCGGATACATTGTTCGGAGCTACTTTTTTTATCCTTGCGCCTGAACACCCGCTTATAGATAGAATTGTGGTAGGGGAAGAGTATAAAAAAGAGATTGGAAAGATTAGAAATATAATCTCCCGACAGAGCGATATTGAGAGAGGCTCTTCTGAAGTTGAAAAAATAGGTTGTTTTACAGGGAGATATGTTATGAATCCTTTAAGTGGCCAAAAGATTCCCATATGGATCGCTAACTATGTCCTTTTGGAATATGGAACCGGAGCCATAATGGCAGTTCCTGCTCATGATCAGAGAGACTTTGAATTTGCATCAAAATATGGCATTCCAATAAAAGAAGTAACCTCCCCTGATGGAAAAAATCACCAAAAGCTGAGTGAAGCGTATGAAGATGAAGGGATAATGATAAATTCCGGAAAGTTCAGCGGCACCAGTTCAGAAAAATGTAAAAAGGATATTACTTCCTACATTGAAGAAAATAATATAGGGAAATTTTATGTGAATTATAAATTAAGAGATTGGCTGATCTCGAGACAGAGATATTGGGGTGCACCAATTCCTATTATTTACTGTGACAGGTGTGGGATAGTTCCGGTACCGGAGGAGGATTTACCGGTACTTCTGCCGCATGATGTAGATTTTAGGCCCAAAGGTTTATCTCCACTCTCTTATTGTGACGAGTTCGTAAATACTGTCTGTCCCAGGTGCGGTGGCAAAGCAAAGAGAGAAACAGATACAATGGATACTTTTGTTTGCTCCTCGTGGTATTTTTTGAGATACTGCAGTCCGCATAATGATAAAGTTGCTTTTGACAGCAAAGAAGTAGATTACTGGATGCCAGTGGATCAATACATAGGTGGAATAGAACACGCTGCAATGCATCTTATATACGCGAGATTTTTTACTAAAGTCCTGTATGATAAAGGACTGATAAAATTCAAGGAGCCTTTTATAAAATATTTTCCCCATGGCGTAGTAAATTTAGACGGCCGGAAAATGTCAAAATCCAAAGGCAATATTGTTAGTCCATCTGAAATTTACAACAGGTATGGCGCAGATGCATTAAGAATATATATACTTTTTGTAGGGCCTGCTGGCAGCCCGGTAGATTGGAGTAACAGAGGAGTAGAAGGAGTAAGCAGATTTTTAAACAGGGTATGGAGACTTGTAGTTAAGAATATTGAGCTAACTGGCGGCAGTAAGTGGGCTAGCAGTGGGGCAAAAGTTTTAAAAGATCCTGGTAAGTATATAAATGGTGAATTTAAAAAGGGGAAATTAAGCAGCCTGGAAAGGAAGTTATATAGAAAATTGCACCAAACCATAAAGAAAGTGACCGAAGATATCCTTACAAGGTTTAATTTTAATACTGCTATAAGCGCTATTATGGAGCTGGTTAATTTAATGTATAAATACCAGGAAGAAGTTGAAGCCGATAAAAAAAATGCTGCTCTGGTAAAAGAAGTAACTGAGAAATTATTAATACTTCTTTCCCCGATTACTCCATTTATTACTGAAGAATTATGGCTTAAGGCTGGGAATGAGAGAAGTATTCATAAAGTTCGGTGGCCGGATTATGATCATGAAATTGCCAGGAAAGAGATGGTTACTATTATATTTCAAGTTAATGGAAAGCTCAGAGACAGGATAGACCTGCCGATAGGTACTCCTCCGGAAGAAATTGAAGGATATGCCCTTTCCTCCAGAAAGATAAAAAAATTAACTGAGGGCAAAGAGATTGTTAAAAAAATAGTAGTGCCCAACAAGCTTATTAATATTGTAGTTAAGGATTAAATAAAGGGAAAAATATGCTAATTTTATTATGAGTTTTTTAGAAGTTTCAAAATGGAATTGCAGAATGCAGGAAGGTCATCAGGAACTCTGGAAGTTACAAGATTACCGTCAACTACAACTTTTTTATCCATATACTTTCCGCCTGCATTTCTAAGGTCTGTAGCTATTGCCCTGTAACCGGTAACTTTCATGCCCCTGACTATATCGGCTTCAACCAGCATCAATCCACCATGGCATATTGCTGCGATAATCTTTTGCTGGTGGTAAGCTCTTTTAACAAGGTCAACCATATTCTTTTGAACCCTCATTTTATCAGGTGCATTTCCGCCGGGAATAATTAATGTAACTACGTCATCTAAACTGATCCGTGAAGCAGAAAGGTCCGATTTAAAGACTACCCCGAATTTACCCTTATACTCTTTGTCTGCTTCCGGGCCTACAACTTTTACATCATAACCTGCTTCTTTAAACCTGTAATATGGATAAATCACTTCTTCGTCCCTGAATTCATTTTCTATCAGTAACAATAATTTTTTAGCCATAATGCACCCTTTTTTAGGTCTTCTTTTTTTAAAGAAGTGATTATATAACCATTGATTATTGTATCAGGATTTTTCGCTTCTTGTCCAGTATCACCTTTTTGTTTATTTGAAACCCATGTTTATTTAGTATTTTTGTCTTTTCCAGTGAATGATTACTGAGAATTATTTTATCCATTTAATTTAGATAAATTTAATAAACTCAAGAGGCTTTAAAAAAATCTTATGTTGCACTTTATTTTAGCTATTATTTGTGCTAAAGTGTTAATATATAATAGCATAAATATGTAAAACTTGCTACATGAGTTTATTAGATGTAAAAGAAAAAATAGGAAGAATAAGATTTTTTATTGATAAAGTTAAATATAAAAGAGGAAGACATTTCTATCTTACAGTTTTTGGGCTGCTTTTTTTGATAGTAACTTTATTCACTGCTGTTTTTATAAATCAAAAGGTGGAAATAAAAAGGAAAGAAAATATTCTTAAAAGTTATTATTCAGAAAATAATACTGGCGCCAGTAAGCTAAATGAAACTACTTCACATCCTGATGAAATTAAAATAATAGCTGATGATGGAAAAGAGGAATATCCAGAGCCGGGTAATTTGGAAGATATTAAAAATTCTAATGACACTGAAGGCTTACCACAAAATGAAAATACCATAAAGGCGTATATATGTGGTGAAGTCAAAAATCCAGGTGTTTATGAGATTGAAGATGGAGCCAGAATAGTAGACTTACTGGAGCTTGCAGGGGGATGTGATGAAAATGCCTGCCTGGAGATTGTTAATCTGGCCCAGACGGTGGTTGATGGGCAGAGAATCTATATTCCGTCTCAGGAAGAAATCAGCGGAGGCAGTTCTTTATTTTTTGTCAGTAATTATTTAAATGATTATAAATCTTCGGAAAGCAGAACCATAAATATCAATACTGCAAATTTGGAAGAACTGGAATTGCTGTCTGGAATCGGACCTGTAATTGCACAGAATATTATTGAATACAGAAACAAAAACAGACTATTCAAAATGAAAGAGGAATTAAAAAATGTTACAGGCATCGGAGATAAAAAGTATGAGGAAATCAAGCAACATGTATCCATTTGAGTGGCATAAAAGAGAAAATATTATCACTTCTGTTCAGAGAATATTATCTTTTATGGGCTGTGGGTTTGACCGCAGGAGTATATACTGGCAGTAAATATCATTTATTTAATCACAATATTCTAATTGCTGAAATTTTGGTTATTATATTAATACTGATTATAGATATTTTAATAACCAGAAGGTTTTTAAACAGTGGATATTCTTTAAATATTTCCGACAATTGTAAAATCAATATTAAGTTCAATGGTAATAAACTTCCATTTAGAAAAGCATCACGGTCTTATTTTGAACAGGATAATGCAAGGTTGGTTATTTTAGTTATAATCCCATTTTTAATTTTATTTGTTATAGGAAATTTAATTATAAATATATATGAGTATAACGAAAGTAAAAGTATATTTTTATCTCTCTATGAAAATAAAAGTTTGGCCAGAGATAATATTGTTATAGAGGGCAGAGTATCAAATCATCCCACATACAGGTATGGTAATTTAAATTTTTTGATGGATACAGATAGAATATATATTTATGATTGCAGCGGGAATTTAAATAGTCTCTTTAATACAGGAGAGCTTATAAATATAAAATTGGAAAACACAGGTACTGATTTAATATTAAGAGATGATTATCTAAGATTAGCAGGGAGTTTAGATAAAAATGATTCTAAAAACTTCATGGCTGGTGGATATGATGAGGTAGTCTTTGCAGCAGGCAGTGGAGATATTAAAAAAATTGAGCGCAGCAATTTAAGCTGTAGAATATTTAATTTTAGAAGCAGGCTTTACTGTTGTTTGAAGAATGCTTTTTATAAAAACCTGGAAATTGAAGATGCCTGCACAGCCGAAGCAATAATACTGGGTAACAGAAATAATGTCCCCGGATACATGACAGAACCTTTTAAAAGATGCGGAGTGTATCATCTATTTGCTATTTCAGGGCTGCATATTTCTTTTTTTATCTCTCTGGTCTATCTAATTCTTAGCAAGATAAGATCATCCTATTCTATATTCTGGACTGCAGTTATTTTTTTAGTTGTTTACAATTTTTTAGTTGGAGAAAGAGCCAGTATATTAAGAGCTTCAATTATGGCTGTTTTTATACTTCTGGCTAAAGAATGGAATAGGGAATACAGCCATAAGGTCCTGCTATATCTTTCTTATATTATCATAATTATCTTTAATCCTTATTTCCTCTATGATCTGGGGTTCTGGATGTCGTACGGATCAATGGCAGCATTAGTTTTTATCTATCCGGTTGTAGTGGAATTGACTGGAAATATTTTCCCATTTTTAAAGCTCAAGAGAAGTTTTTTTATAAAAATTGCCCTTATCACTCTTTCTATCCAGATAGCTTTATTTCCTGTTTTAGCTTACTTTTTCGGGGAAGTTTCTTTAATTTCACCGGTGGCTAACATTCTAATAATACCAGTATTTTATATTCTTCTTTCCATTTTAATAGTTTCTTCTTTTGCTATTATAATCTGGCCGCCTGCGGGAGGTCTTCTCTTAAAGACAAGCTCTATTTTTTTTAAATATATCTTAGAAACGGCTAAAATTTTAAGTAAGTTCGATTTTTGTATTATAAACTTCGATAGTTTCCCGGTAAAAAATGTTGTAGTTTACTATATAGTAGTTGTGGCTATATTATTTGCAGCTCTTACGATTGTTAAAAAAATTAATGTCAATAAGGGAAGGCAGAAAGTATCCAGTATTCCGTGATAATTAATTAGTATTAGTAAAGGTCCTTAATTTAAAATAGTGTTAGTTACCAAAAACATTATAAAAAAGTCTTAATCCAATACTTTTTTTGCCGAAGCTGGTAATTCCTACATTATAGATACTGAAACCAAATCCGGAGTTTTTATTAAAAAGACAGTGCAAATCAATGGAAAGATGAAACATTACATTGATTTAAAACCTGAAATATTTGAAAAGTAAACTTTTTTAATAAAATTATTGAAAATAGAATGTAAAATTTGTTATAATCAAGATGATTAAATAATAATTAAATTTTGATTTTGTAGTAAGATATCGTATAGAAGTTATACGCAGTTGGCAGGAGAGGGATATATAAAAATGACTAAGATTGAGCTAAACGTCGGTGATTTGAAAGCAAAGAGAAATGTTAAAGGGCTGATAAAAGCCTTGGAGTGTGAAGATAGGAATATTCGAAGATACGCAGCAGGTGCTCTTGGAGAGGTTGGAGATAAGAGTGCTATAGAAACTCTTATTCAAGCTCTGAAGGATGAAAAGTGGGATGTCAGGTGGAAGGCAGCAGAAGCTCTTGGGTTGATAGGAGACTCCCGGGCAGTAGAACCTCTAATTGAAAGCCGTGAAGGATAAAAGTGACAGTGTCCGGACTAGTGCAGCGGATGCTCTTGAGCAGATAATAGGCAAAAGAGAAATAGAACCTAATTAATGGCTGATATAAAACAGTACTTGTAAAAACAAGATATATAGTACTTAGAATAATTTTGCTCCTATAGTTTAGATAAGCAGCATCTTCCCAAAATTAGTTAATTTTTTAACTTTGATTCCAGTTCGAGAACAGCGATTTTCAATATTATTAAAATTTACTATATAATAGCCTTAATTTTATTATTTACAGTCTTTATGATTATAAAAAGATTGATATCAGCATTAGAAATCGGTGTTAACAAAGACTTACTTATTTGGTCAATTAAAATATGTGAGTGAATATGAAAGCTGATAAATTTAAAAAGGAACCTTTAGGATTAGGAAAACTTGCATCATGCTATTTATATATAAGTACCAGTGACTCAATACTGGAAGATAGGATTGAGAGTGCAAAGAAGTTCCTCAGGGGAAAGATTAATTTTGATACAGATTTTAAAATATTCAGTGGAGCAGAAGAAATTAATGAAGGGGAATTTAATAATTATATAAGCACTCCTTCCTTATTTTCCATAAAAAAAATAGTAGTAATAAAATATATCGAAAAAGTTTCCGCAAGCCTGCAAAAAAAAGTAATAACTCTAATATCATCAAACGGTAACAGCAGTACAAATATAATTTTTATTATTACTGCCTTGAAGCAGAAGTTTAATCACGCGCTTCTGGATGCTGTCAGGAAAGCAGGGAAAGTTGTGCAGCTGAAGCCACCTTTAAGCAGCAGCTTGAGGAAATGGCTGGAAGAAAAATCTGAATCTGATGAAATAGAATTCACCGAGAAGGCGGCCTCGCTCCTAATAGAAAATGTAAATCTTGATTTAAATTTACTAAAGAAAGAGTATGAAAAACTCTATGATTATATAAGTTCAGAAGCAAAAAAGGTAATTGATGAAGATACAGTAAGATTTTTAGTAAGCCGCATTTATTCGTTAAAAATTTTTGATCTGGTGGATTATCTTGGTAAAAGAGATAAAGATAACAGCGTTAAAGCGTTAAGATCTATACTGGATGAAGGCCAGGGCTTAATCGGGCTG
>Ga0307928_10004226_pt1 | contig 10911 bp, 3 predicted proteins | sample AceLakmetagen232_FD_201815 | JGI IMG/M metagenome (GOLD analysis project Ga0307928, IMG submission 201815) | Saline water microbial communities from Ace Lake, Antarctica - #232 | ecosystem: Environmental > Aquatic > Non-marine Saline and Alkaline > Saline | place: Antarctica: Ace Lake...
GGCATCCTGGTTGTGCATAAGCAGCCAAGGGTGGAGGGGTTTACTCATTAAAGCCGTACGTTAGTTGGGTTAAGAACGGTGCGAGCCAGTTTGGATACTATCTGTTGGAGTTGTCGATTAATTGAGGGGAAGATGCCACGAGTACGAGAGGAACATGGCGTCGTAGCCTCTAGTGTACCAGTTGTCCGACAGGGCAATGCTGGGTAGCCACGCTATATTGGATAAGAGCTGAAAGCATCTAAGCACGAAGCCATCCCTAAAAAGAATTAATCATTTCTGAATGCTCTGTAAAAAGAGTTCTAGGAACAAAGGCACTTGTAGAAGACAAGATCGATAGATTGCTAGTGTAAGCACGGAGCTCCGGCGACGTGTTAAGCTTTGCAATACTAAAAGCTTAAGGTTGCTAAACAAATTTTGTTACGCAATATACGCTTTTGAGAATTCGCTTCCTATGTATTTTTGTCTTTTTGACAAAAGTTGCCCTGCAAATTTTTTTTAAATAAATATTTGTATCTAAAGGGAACTCTAGTTTTTTAAAAATATATATTTGATTTAGATAAAATTCTTTATCGTCTATTATAAATTAGGATAAAAATATGTTTTATTTTTAGTAGTCGTCAGACTCTTTTCTTATTTTTGAAATAGCTTTTGATCTTAACATGAATATTACAAAGGCTAGTATGATTATTATTACTACTATTATTGGAATGATGTTAATTCCTTCTGTGTTTGTTTGTTTTAGATCATCGTTTGCTGTTGTTATTAGTAATTCTGCTTGTTCAAAGTCGCCAGTTTTTATTGCTTGTTTTGCTTCTTGATAAATTTCTAGTAACTCAGTTTGTCCTGTTGTTGTTATGTTTGCTTTTAGTTCTGCTAGTTTTGCAGTTGCGCTTCCTTTGACAATGTTTCCTTGTGCGATTAATGTTTCTGCTTCTTCGATTAGTGAGATTGCTTCGCTATCGTCTGAGTCTTGTACTGTTTCGTTTATTGAATTAGTTGGAAATGTACATGTGCTAATTTTTGAATTCCAAATACCACTACAACATTCTCCAACCTCATTATAACATTTAGTGCTACAAACGGTTCCACTACAACTACAATAATGGTTGTTCACAGTGAAGTTTTCTGGGCAAGTTACAGTTTCACAAATTTTTTCATCATTACAAAATTCATCATCTGCACATTCATCAGTTACAAAACATCTTTCTCCTATAGTATCTAGTATACAATAATTATCTTTACAAGTTTCTCCAGTATCGCAATCGGTATCATCTAGGCATTCTGGATCTGTTGTTTGGCAGCTACCATATGTTTCGCATCCGTTTGTTAGGTCGTTGTCACAGTTTGAGAAGCCTGATGTGCATAGACAGTTTGCGTTGTAACAGTATTGGTTTGCTTCACAAGTTACATTTTCACAAAGGTCTACTGGAACAGGATCATTATTATCAGGAGTTGTGCTTCCTCCACAAATTCCGTTTACACATGTTTCTCCAGTTGAACAAGTGTTTGCACATGTTCCGCAATTATTTTCATCATTTTGAATATTTGTTTCGCAACCATTTAGTAAGTTTGAATCACAATTTTTTATTCCGTCTGAACAAAACATGCAAGAATCTACATTACAATACTGGTTGCTTGAACAAATAGTAGCGCTTGTAGGAACACAATTTCCCCAGTTTCCTGCAACACATTCTTGTACTCCAGTCCCACAATAAGTTTCTGGATTTGGTGAACAATTTTTTGAAGGTTCTTTACAAGCATAATTACATTCGCCTGGCACTTCGTTATACACAGCTTTTTTACTAACAGGCAACCAACTTGACCCGTTCCAAGTTTGAGTAAAAGAATTACTACTATTCCACTTAGCGTTACTTGGTAACGAACCGTTTATGTCAGTTAGATCACATGCTAAAGAACTAGAATTAGTAACACAAGCGCCTGCATTATAGTGGTAGTTTGATCCACAAATCCAGTTACAGTTTCCAATAGTTGTGTTGTAGTTAGCGCTTAGCTTACTTGGTTCTCCGGTTCTATAATTATAGTTTCCGTTTTGTCCGCCATCGTTCCAAACTCCATTTGTTGATGGGTTTCCTGTACAAACTGCTGGAGTTAGATCTGCAGAACAAGTGTTTGTTGTTGAATCATAAAGGTGGCTGCTTAAACATTTCCAAGCACACTCTTGGGTAGTTGTATTATAGTGGTAGTCTGAAAACGTTGGGTTCCAATTAATTCCATCCCATGTTTGAGTGTAAGTTCCTATTGCGCTTCCATAATTGTATTCTGAATTGCTTGGTTTGCTTGAAGTGCATGTGTCTGTTTGTGTTTTTCCTTCATCAATTAAATCATTACAATTATCATCGATTCCGTTAGTAGTGTTTTCTGTTGCTGTTGGTTTAACGTTTGGATTTGAATCATCACAATCTTGGTTGTTTGGAACATATCCTGTTGGGGCAACACAGTCTTCTATAGTTTTTGTTGGATCTCCAAATGAGTCCCCATCATAGTCTAGGTAAAATGTTATTTTTACGCCTTCATCTATTTGATCATTACAATTATCATCAATATAATTACACACTTCATCTGTTTTAGTATAATAGAACCAAAAAATTGGGTCATGGAAAAAACCACTTTCATCACCAGTAGTATTTATAGTTACTGAGAACATGTATCCTGCTAAATACTGGCTTGCAAATCCACTTTTACATTTTCCGCCATCAAACCAACTAGCATAATCTGCATAACTATTAAGTCCGTGTTTTCCATTTGGGCGTAGTGTTTTTGAAACACAATTTATTCCATTTGTAGTAGGACTCCAATTTGTAATAAGTGAATTTAAGTAATCTGATTCAGAAGAATAACTTTGTTTTAATAAAAGTCCAGTGGAATCATCAGCAGTTGATTGAAAAATAACAGATACATTTTTACAAGTTTTATATTTTTGGGGTATATTAAATGGAATATAAAGTGCTTGTCCACCAAAGTCAAGTTCTGCATTAGTTCCTTTTAGTTCATACCTGTCATAATAGTCATTTTCTGAATAATTTGTTGATCCGATCTTAGTCAAATTAAATGTATTATTACATTTATATAATCTTGTTCCGTCCCAATCCCCTTGTAGTGCTATTCCAACATCTGTTGTTCCACCAGTACAATTTAGCACAGCAGAGTTAACAAATGAAATTAAAAATAAGACTGATATAAAACTAATAATTAATTTACTTTTTAACATATTATTAGTAATTATTCTAACTTATTAAATCTTTCTAGAAGGGAATTTCTTTGATGTATTTATTAGAAAGCCTTATTAACTAAAAATGGGTTATTATCTTGGTGTTTAATTGGGGGTTTATTCTAATTTAGAAAGTAAATGGTATTCTGTTCTTGAAGTAATAGACCATGTTATCCCAGTTACAAAAGTTACTGATAAAATTGATGAAAAAGTTCCAAGTTTTTTAGTATTTATAGCAATAATTTTTATTCTTATTTTATTATTAATAATTCCAAGTATTTCAAATACTACGCAAATATTTGATGTTGAAGTTAGTGTATTAAATCAAATTGGACTTCCACTTGAAAATGTACAAATTGAATTTGAAAGTGAATGTGAAGGATCTAGTGTATTAACAAATGCTGAGGGTAAAGCTACTTTTTCTGTTTGTGGAGAAACCATTGATTTAGTAGCTAGTAAAACTGGGTATAAAAGATATTCTTCAACTGTGGATGTGGAAGATAAATTAAGTTTTAAATTATTTCAACAAACACAAGCTTCAAAACAAATGACAATACTCGTTGATGATGGGACTAATCCCATTTTGGGAGCAGTAATTGAAGTTTTATGTGATGGAAATTTAGTGAATACACTTTCAAATCAAAGTTCTCGCGGATTTACTTTTGATACTCCTGAATGTTCAATATTGCAAGTTAAATCTACTGCGGGTGGATATGTTGAACAAACAATTACGGTTCTAAAAGATGAAGAAAGAAGAACAATTCATCTTGAAAAAATTAATTTAACTGGAGAAGTTACATTTTATAGTAATGATCCAAATGGATCAGTTAGTGGTGCTGAAATAACAATACGTTCAAGTAGAGGTGGATCAAAAACAATATTTACTGTTTTAGGTGCAGTAACTGATGAAATTCAAGCAGGAGATTATACATATAATGCAATTTATGATGGGGATTTACTTTCAGGTAGTTTTACAATAAATCCAGACGATACAGAAGATGTATATTTAGCATTTATTGATTCAACACAAATTTCTGAAAATAATTTTAAGTACTTAGCAGTTGAAACAATTTCAAATGCTGTTGGGATTCCTTCAGTAGAAGTTAAGTTTTTCAAAAATGATGAACAGTTGTCTACTCGACGCACTAATTCAATTGGAAAAACAACTCCGATTAAAATAAATCCATTAACTTTAGAAGAAGGGGCAGTATTTAGTGGAGTGATTAAAGCAATTGGTTATGAAGCTAAGTTTTTTGAAGCAGGCCTTGTTGATAAAGATGAATATCAAACAGTAACTCTAAGTGAAGGCGGAGCAACTTTAAATTTAAAATTAGTAAATGATATTGGAGTTAGTGAAGAAAATGCTTTTGTAACTCTTGTTTATTCTGGATTTAGTGGGATCTTTGATAGTGCACATTCTGATTCAAATGGAAATGTAATTTTCAAAAATTTACCTTCTGGATCTTATCAAATAACAGCTGTTGATGAAGATGATATGGACGAAGCAAATCTTTCAATAAATTTAAATCAAGATGAAGTAAAAGATCTTGATGTAATTCTTCGAACAGGTGAGGGTAGAATTAAATTTGAATTACTTGATTACTTGGGAGATGATGTAGATGCAGCTTATGAATTATATGCAAATGATGGTAATGGATTTCAAAAATTATCTGAAGGGATAACTACAAGAGGATATTTTCAAACTAATCAATTAAAAGTTGGAACAAAAGTAAAATTACTAATAATTGATACAAATTTTATTAGACATGAAACACTTGTTTATTCAATTGATCGTAGTACTCAAACAAAAGAAGTATATTTAAGAAAAGAAAGTGAATTACCAAACAACAAAGAAGTTCAAATGTTTTTGATGAATGTTTATGATAACAACCCGCTTTATGGTAAAGCTCATAAGGCTTCAAAAATACTTGCTGGTGGAAAATATTATTTGTACTTTGATGTTATAGTAAATAACGAACTTAACGCAGGGCTTGTTTCAAATTTTACAGTGCTTGATGAAGCCCAAAATGATTCTCATCTAATATCAATTGAGGGTGCATATTCGGTTACTGGGTCAAGTAGAGTTATGTCAGAAACAATTGGGGATTTTTTAATTCCATCTACAACTGCTGTTGATGCGGATGCAACTCAATTAAATGTTTCTCATTTGAGTGTTACTGGGAAGGTTTCAATTCCTATAATTGTGATTGTTGAAATTGATCAAAATGCGGAAGGAGTAAAGAAAATTACGTTTGAAAGTAGGCATGGTTTAGTGAGTTCACTTGTTTATGATAAAGAATTTATTGTTGGTGAGAGTTTTTGTATTTATGATTGTCCAATATTTATGTTTAGTAATTATTTAATTTGGGAAGGTAAGCCAGCAATTCCATTAACTGATAGTCCAGAGAGAGTGTTGGTTGGAGATGATTATTATGTTCAAACAAAAGTTCACAATTTAAGTGATGCGGGTATTGGAAATGCGATTCTTGCAATGACTGTTCCCACAGAAAAATTAAGTTATTTAACTTTTGAAAATGATGTGAACAGAGTAACTGGGCAAATTAATTTAGATCCGCTTTCTGATTCAATTTTTATTGAGAAAAAAATAGTTCTAAAAAAAGCATCAAATTCTGCAAAAATATATAGTGCTGTTGAACAAATGGTTAATGGTATTGATATCTTAAAACATTATGAGGGAAACGATAATGAAATAAAACTATTAATAAAAATAAAAGAACAACTCAAAATTTCAATTTCTGAAACTGTTCTTGATCAAGGAGTAGAATATCCACAGTTTATAGTGAAAACAAAATATAACTCAAAGTATACTGGCGTGCAAGCTTACTGGAAAGCAGAAAAAGTTACTGCTGGGGGAGATTTACTTTTAACACAAGGTCAGACTGATGAAAATGGAATAGAAAGACTTAGTTTTAGTACATTAAATCTTGACGCAGGAGATGTTGTTCGTTTTACTGCATGGGATAATAATGGTGCAATTGATGGGGTAGAATTATTCACAATTTCAAATCCATTTCCAGCTCCACCTCCAATAGTTCCTGAATGTTTAAAAGTTTTAATTGATGGTCAAGAACTAAATGAAGTAAATTCAATAGTAACTTTAGATGTTAATCAAACAAAACAATTTAGTATAAGATCAGATTGTAATTTTTTAAGAAGAGTGAATGTAACAAGTAACATAAATATGGTTACTGGGATTTTATATGATATTAACCCTGGCGAAACAGAAAATTTAATTGTGAAAGCAGAAGCAAAAAATGGTGTGCTTGGGGTTTACCCAATCGCTCTTGTTTCAAGTAATGAAACAGGAGTTAATACAATTGGAAAACTTGATATTATAGTAAAGGATCCAAATTCTTGTTTTGATCTCGCACAAGCAATATTTGATTTAAAAAATACTGGAACAATTTCTTCAACAGTTACTAATGAATGTTATGAAGGCAGATATAATAATTTTTATCCAAAAATGGATGTTGATACTTCTTCAGTTTCTTTACAATTTAATAAACCTGGAAACCCTGATTTTATAGATTTTAATACAATGGTAATTGGTAGTGCAATGGAAGGACTTGTTGAAGGTGGAATAGGAGTGAATGTATTTCATACTTCATCAAAAGGGCGTAGGCAGCGTAGTCCTCGAGATATTGTATTACATCAAACATCAAAAATAACTGCTGTTTCAGACGCAAAGTATGTTGACTATTTTCAAGCTTTTTGTACTCAATGGTATTATGATGGTTGGACAAATCCAAAACCAGAACCTGATAATAATTCTTATTGGGGACAATTTTCTGATCCATCAAAACCAACATACAGATTTCCAGAATTTGAAAGTTATGATCAAACAGAACTTGTACTAACTCCAAAATTTAATGATACTTATACTGGGATTTCGTCGGCTACATTACAAGGGATTGGTACAACTAGAATTGATTCTACAGAGATTACTGCTGAAGCACCAGCAAATGCTAGTTTACTTCCTTATGGGGAATTAAAAAATGGGTCTGCAACTATTCCTGAATATTATAATGTAGCTACTGTGGATGGGCAAATGGAATATGGGGAAGGTTATTGTGATTCTGGTGCAGAATTAGCAGATGGACTTGATGCTGATGCTAGATATAATGTACCTTTTAAAATACCAAGATATACTTATTCATATTTTTGGGGGCCTGGAGGAGCAGACTGTGATACTCCTTATTGGACACCGGGCGGATCAATGACATTTGCTCCAGGAGCAGGAGAACCCTATGACACCGCGGTTTGGGATGCAGAAGGCGGAATGAGAGTAGTAAATGATGGTAGTGGACGAAGTGCAAATACTATTTTTTCAGGACGCGATTTTCATTCTCAAGAAAAATGGTATAGTGATGCGCCATATGGTATTGGTGTAGGGGACGGTGGAGAAAAATGGTATTCGGTTACTCAAGCAACTGATTGTAGTGGAAATGGTGCTGAATGTAAAATACTTGAACTTGGAAAGTTCCAAGGTAATAAAGATTATATACGAGTTAGAACTGAGGGTAAAGATGAGAGTACTTGGACCGATCTTTTTAATAGTCCAACTAGAACACAAATGAAAGTACAAATTGAGGGTATAAGAAGACTTGATCCTCTAAAGGAAAGAAGATCTTTTTGGGAACAAGAAGTTCATTTACCAACCACAGAGGGGGCTGTTCAAAAAATCGGTTCTTATAGTGGAGTTCCAGTTCCAGAATGGACAGATATTGATAATTGGGATGGTGGCCTTGAAGTTGGTGAAGGACAAACTGATGCAACTTCAAATGGATATTTTATAGCAGCTTGTGTAAATTCAAATGGATTAGTTCCTCCTGAATGGCCAAATTTAGGTTCATACAAAGGGTGTGTTATAACTCCTAATGGGGATACTGATTGTGAACAAAATGCAGAATGGGGACATGTTGGGATAACAGAATTCTTTCCACATTATGTTGTCAGACCTCCTGAAGATCCTTTAGTTGAATATGATTATACAGGAACAATAGTTTATTACATTCCTCAAGATACTATTCCAGGTTGGGTTGAAGGGGAACCAGAAGTTAGAATGTTTTTAAGTGGTGGAAGTGTTTATGCAGAATATGTTGGAGTGCCAGAAATTGAAAGTGATATTATTGATTTTAATATTACAAAAAATAGTTTAGAAGGAGAAGAATATGCAACTCTAACAGTAAGCGACTGGGTAAGCGATACAGAGCTTGGCACTCAAGAATTTAATATAAAATTAACTGGAAATAATCATAGTTGTTATGCGAGTGATGGTACTGAAGGATTTGAAGGTGCTACATATGTTCCTAAACTTTTATTTGATTGGGACTGGAATGCTATTTCGCAAGAACAATGTGATTCAACTAATTGGAATTATACGTATTGTGATGCGACACAATTTACTGTTTCTCTTGGGAAGAAATTAAATGAAATTGAATCATTAGTTAAACTTGGAGATACTGTAAGTCTTCCAGGAAAAACAACTTTCTATTCATACTTGTTAAGAGATTATTATTCAAATGATTTTTTAGTTGATTTTGAAGAGTATTATTCTTCAACTCTTCTTTCAGCAGGAACATCGTTTACACTATTACAGTCGTTCATTAATGATGATAAATTAAGTTTTGTACAAAGAGCTAGTGATGGATCAACAATCGCAGGAAATCCTTTACCTTTTGGTGGACTTTATAGGGTTGAAATTGATATTGATATGGTTAATGAAAATCTGTTTACTTTGTTTGATGGGACTACTCTTAATGCAAATATTATAGTTAAAATGGAACTAATAAGTAAAGCTCCAAATTATAATCCATTTTATGAATTACCATTTAATGGAATTATTTCAAATAATGGATCAAGAAGTGGTTATGGAGTAAGTGTAACAGGAGATAATTTACTTTTAAATAATGCTTCAGAGACTACTCAGTATAGTGGTGCATTAAAAGTAATAACTGGACTTAAGAATGAAGATTTAGTTGAACTTGATAAGGGAATTGTATTTGCTTATGATTCGCTAACAGATAGTGCATATTATTTACCATCTCAACCAACTCCTGTTCAAATGAGTGTTACAAATAGTGGAGGAAGTAGTGTTGAAGCAGGGTATAAACTTGAAGGAACTGGGGCAACTAGTCCTCTTCAAAAGAATTGGAGAATGACAAGTTCAACAATTGGAAATTCTACTTGTTATGATTTTGATAATCAAGATAAACAATCGTTTATTGACAGTCGAACTTCAACAGGAATTAATAGAATTAGATGGAATGGGACAAAAAAAGGAACTATTGAATTAACTTCTGTATTCTTAACTCCAAAAAATTCTAGTGATACTTCAAGAGTTACACCAATAAATGTTAATACTATTTTGTTAAGTTATGCAAGTTTACAAAATTCAGATACTGTGATGTTAAATAATTATGATGCTCGCGGAATTGCTGATTATGATTCAATAAAAGGTTTATTTGCTAGAATTGCATCAGGAGATATGTGTTTATCTAAGGATTCTTTGAATACAATGAAAATTTGGTGGAATCCAGAGTACTTAAATGGTCTAATAGATGAGATAAGCTCATCAAGTGGCAGTTCTTGCTAGAACTAAAAGCTTTTAACTTTTGGAAAATATAATATTATTATGCCTGTTAAATCACGTGTTCCTTTTGGATTACAAAAAAAGATTCTTAAAGATTTAAAACATAATCAAGAAGCTCCTACTCCAAGGAAAAAATCTCATACACAAATTGCGAATGCACATTCTACTAACAAGTTAATAATTACTGTTGATCGAGTTAGAAAAATGAATGCTCACTACAAAGCAAGTAGACTTCGAAGAGGTCAAGCAGTTACTCGAACAATTCCTCCAGCTCCTGGGAGAGCTGAGGTTCCAGCAAGAATTAAATTACTTATTTTAGAAGACTTAAATATTACTCAAGAACAAGTTAGACGAAAATTAAAGTTATCTACGAACCAGTTTGCAACAGTAATGAGTCAATTTGGTTTAACATTTAGGGGAATGAAAGTTAAAGAAAGAAAAAAAGCAATTGCTACTCTTTCTTTTGTGATAAAACCTGGAACTTCAAGAAATTTTACGAATAGGGAAATTGCAGAAGAGCTTGGACTTGGAGCAAGGTATGTTGAAGAACATAGGCCAAGAAGAGGGAAGTCATCTGGATCAAAAGCACAAATTGAAGCGGTAATGAAAGAAACAATAATTTGGACTGAATTAATAACTAAACCTGACATAGGTCAAATAAATTATAGTCAATTACTTGAACTCACAGGGTCAAACCCATTTACTTTATCTGCCGCACTAAAAAAATTAAAAAAAGAAAGAGTTTTAGTTGAAGTGAATACAACTAAAGAGGGATTAACATTTATTCCAACAAAAGGAGAAAGATATTTTTTTATTGGTGCTAACGGAGTTGCAATAAGACGAGCACTTGGTGCAAAACCAAGAACAAAGAGGTCTGTTGATGCATTTAGTTTAGACCAATTAGAAAAAATGTATGATCAATTATCATTTTTGAAATTACATGGTACATTTAAAGTTAGTCCAAGAATGTTATCTTTAATAAGGACAGCAAGAGATCAACAAAGATATGTTGAATTTAAGAGAAAAAATAAGATGTGAATATTATGGCAGCACCAAGTAGATTTTTAAT
>Ga0307928_10004227_pt1 | contig 10911 bp, 10 predicted proteins | sample AceLakmetagen232_FD_201815 | JGI IMG/M metagenome (GOLD analysis project Ga0307928, IMG submission 201815) | Saline water microbial communities from Ace Lake, Antarctica - #232 | ecosystem: Environmental > Aquatic > Non-marine Saline and Alkaline > Saline | place: Antarctica: Ace Lake...
AACATCATATACAGCGACGTATATGGCTCAACAATGGGCAGATTCTTATGAGTCTTATGCAGCAACTGCTGCAGATGCGCTAGGAAATAGTGTTTCAGGAATGCAAAAAACTGCGATGCAAACAAGGTTTCAAGAAGCATTTGAGCAATATGGATCAACAGTAACAACACAGCAAGCAACAAGTATTACTATTGGAAAACTAACCGATGGAGTTAATGCTTATTGGACAGGAGTAATATTAGAAGTTTCAAATTTACCTCCTGGGGGAATAGTTCCTATAACTAATGTAGTAAATTCAACTCCAAATGATATTAGTTTTGAAATGGGAAATACAAATAATAGAAGTATTGGTGCTGAAAGATTAGCAAAAGCACTTGATGATAAAACAAAAGCAGTAACGACTTTATTTAGTTATATAGATGGTGGTGGAAATCCAGGTACTTATAATTCAACACTTTGCTAAAGGAAAATAATGGTAGACACTTACGTAACATCAGCAATAGCCACACCGGCACCTCATCTAGAATTAATCTATAAAGAATTAAGTCTAGCTAATCAGAATTTAAATGTAAACAACTATTCTAAATATGCACTTCATAGGATTAATTTTGGAGAAATATCATCTAATTTTGGAGCAGCTGGATACGGTTTTGGTGTTGAAAGATTAGATTTTTCTAGAAATTCAAGAAAAACTATTCAGCAAACAAAAGGCAATATTGATGGGACTGGTAAATTAGATCCTGGAAGTAACTTTTTTGTAGACGTTTGGTGGATGTCCCCGCCTAGAGTTGTTTTAGCAGGAGTTGCTGAAATGCCGGCAGCTAAAGATTTACCTATATGTTATTGGAATGATAATAATATAGATAGTACTAATATAAGAAAAAGAATGTTTTCTTTTTTAGATGCTATGGATATATTCTTTGAATTTAACAATAATCCAACAAAAGTAAAGAATGATGAATTATGGCTAATAGATTATATGAAGAAACAACATTTAAAAGTTACATTGAAAGATTTTGTTACAAATGTTTCAGTTGATAGACCCAATCTTATAACATTTCAAATAACTATGGAAGTATTACATGAAATACATACAGATTTTATAGTTCCATATCAAAAACCAAACACTACAACGCCAACTACTGTTGGAAATTTTACTTTACCTGATGTATCATTAGATTTAAGTGACATAGTAACACAAAAACTTAATGCTTCACCATCTACACCGGATTCTTTATCTAGATTAGGAAATACTGATCCCGACACTATGAGGTTAAGACAATGATAGCAGTTGATACAAGGATTTTTGGAACTGATGCCTATTTATTTGACAATGATATAAAAGTATCATCTAAGGGTGATATTGAATTATTGCAGGCATATGATAATTTAGCTCAGTCATTAAGACACAGATTAACAACTGAAAGAGGATTTTTATCGTATAATAAAAATTATGGTATAGATTTAGCTTTATTTCTTGGTAGAAAAAATCTTGTTGAAAAACAAGAAATGTTAAAATTTGCTGTTATACAATCTTTAATTGAAGAGCCTAGAATACAAAGCATAGACGATATTCAAGTATATCAAGACACTAATAATTCCACTATATTATATGCTACAGTTATTGTTACTCCCATAAATGCTCAAGATAAATTATCTATTAATTTAGTATATCCGTGGTATACTACTAATCAAACAGAATGGGTTGCAGACGAAGAACAAACTTCAACATCGAGAACTAGCGTAAATACTAGCTATGATATTCATTCCGTCGTTGGTGTTTGGATTAGTGCGTCTCCGCATTACACATATAATAATCAGAGACAGGCAATTATATCTGGAACTAATTATTATATGCCATCTGGAAGTTTTTTTGGTAAAACTATTACATTATCTACACCGCTTCCATCTACATTTACAAATACGTTTGTTACCTATAACCGGTATACAGTATGAATATAATAAATTGGAGGTGAATTAATCTTGTCAATAATTAGAAGATCAAGACAAAATATAATGGCAGCAATGCAAAGCTATCTGCAAAATTTGTCTGGGAATCAATTAACAGATTTTAACACAGGATCAGTATTAAATTCTATTCTAGATACTGTTGCGGCTGAATTAGAAAATATATATAATGAAAATTATCAAGTATATTTAGCTAGTTATATTGCTACAGCTACTGGAAATGATTTAGACAATAAGGCTTCTGATTTTGGATTGACAAGATTAATCGCTGAATATTCATCTGGATATTTATTGTTTGGTAGAACATCAACTTCAAACGAAGATATTGTAATTCCAATTAGCACAATAGCCACTACCGCTACGTCGTCTACAGCAAATGCTATTCAATTTGAAACTTCTGAATATGCAGTATTGCCTGCTGGCGGATTATCTGTAAGAGTTGCCGCTGTTGCGAGAACGGCTGGAGCAAATGGAAATGTTGATGTAAGTAGTATAGTTGTATTGTCTAATCCACCAAGCGGAATAGAATATGTTACTAATGCTTCTACATTTAGTGGTGGAAATGATGAAGAAACAGATAAAGATTTAAGAAATAGGATACCCGCCTATCTCAACGGACTACAAAGGGGAACTAAAGATGCAATTGAATATGCTGCAAAAACAATTATTGGAGTAGTTGATGCCTATGTAGAAGAAAATTCACCAACATTAGGTTATGCTTATTGCTGGGTAGCAGATTCTACCGGGACTGCTTCTAACCAATTATTAAGTGCTGTTCAAACAGTTATTGATGAATATAAGCCTCTGGGAACAACTGTAACGGCAAGAGCCCCAATAGTGCATCCAATAGATGTAGAAATGTGGGTAACTTTATCATCTGGTTATTCTTTTTCTGCGGTACAGGCTTCTTTAGAAGCTATATTAACAGAATATTTTAATGCTAAGAAAATAGGGGAAGATGTTTATAGATCAGAATTTATAAATCTTATTCAAGGAGTTAACGGGGTAAGTAGAATAAATACAAATACAGAAACATTAGCCAGTGGAACATATACTTGTGATACAGATATAATACAAAATGAACTTCATACTACAACTGATAAATCAACAGTAGAGACAGATTATAATTGTTATTCAGTTCAAGGAGTTTATTTGTCTTCTGATACGCTTAAAACAGGAACTAACTATTCACAAAGTTGGGATAGAGAAATAGTTACTACATACGACGTACCTATAGAAAATGAATATCATATTCCAGATTCAATATCACAAGTTAGTACAACGTATTTTATTGATTCTGTAGTTGGGGTTTATACAGATACAACAAAAACTGGAACAAATTATTATTTACCATCCGGAACTTCATCAGCAGGGGGAACAACAGTATATCTTGGAACTAATCTACCTTCAGCATCAACTCCAGTTTACGTAGAGTATGTTGAATATGATTTAGGTTCAAATACTAATACAGCAGTCAATATAGATTATACTCGCCAAAAAGTAGAAGTAACTAATACTATTGCAGAGGTAAAAGGAGTATATGCTGATACAGATACAGCAAAAGAAAATGATTATTATTTTGGTGGAAATTTTAGTGATAAAACTATTTATTTAGGTAAAGCATTTTCTAATAATGCTCAAATAGTAGTAGTAGATTATTGGGCTGAGGCAAATTCGCAAGGATTAAAACCCTATTACGATGTTTCAGTAGCTAACAGTTCTACAGCTCGCGCAAGAATAATAACAATACACCAAATTTCTTAAAGGATAAAATGTCTAATTCACTAATAAATGAACCTTTATATACAAAAGGTAAAACAAATACTTTATTTTGGACAAGTGGCTCAGTTGCGCTTGTTCCTGTTGAATTTTTGATAGAAAGAAGTTCTACAAATAGCTTTTATACTGATGATATTACAACAAACGAAGGTGTAATAATAACAGACGAAAGTCATCAAACATCTGGAACACGATTTATATATGCAACTTATAGTCCAGAGAGCGTTCAAGGTGTTTATTTAGAATCAGATGCTTATAAAATAAATAACTATTATACTTCCGGCAGTGGTTTTGTACGTAATGAAATTAGACTAGCTACGTTAGTTTCAAGTGAAAATTCTCAAGTACTAGTTGATTATACTAGAAGCGGATGGACAACACAAGACTATGATACTCATTTTAACTTGATAGATACTAATACATATTATTATAGACTAAAGGTTAAAAATATTGAAAATTCTATGACATCAGGTAGTTTCTATGTATTTTCAACGCAAGATGATAAAATAGATGAATTAAAAATAATATCTCCAACTGGTAAAGAATTTTGGAGGGGCGGGACAACAAGAGAAGTTTTGTGGGAAGCAGTAGATAATGATTCTGGAATTAGTGATGCAGATTCATTAATAGAATATAGCAGAGATAGCGGTATTACTTGGAATACATTAGTGTCAGGTTCTATTATACCAAGTGAAAACATTATAACAAATGAACAGCAAAATTCTGTTAATAATCATAGAATATATACAAATTATGATATAAAATCTATAACAAGTATATATCCTATTGGAATTGGTTCTGGAACAAACTGGTATTATCATCCTTTAGCGTCTGGCAGTAATTTTGTATCTGGAAAAGAAATATATTTAACCTATCCTTTACCAAGTGATACAACTCCGGTTCAAATAACATACACAACTTATGGTATATATAATTGGCTATTACCGACTACCTTAGATAGTAATAATTGGAGATTAAAATTTACAGTAAAAGATAAAGTTGAAAATACAAGAATAGAATCAATGACTGATGATTTTACAATAATGACTCCAATAGATAGATTAACTGATATTTTTAAAAAAGAAGAAGATACAAATACAGCTAGTTTATTAAATACTTTTGGAGATAGTATAGATGACAATAATGATAATACAGTTAGTATAGAAAATAATCTTTATTATAATGGTTCATATGGTGCTGATTTAGATGGCTATGCTACTAGTATGGAATTAACAAGATATACTAATGAACCTGATTATGAGTTAAGAGAGAGAATAAAACACGAAACAAGAATAGCAGATACTAAATTAGCATTAATTGATTATTTAGATTTATATTCTACCGTTAATACAAACGATTTGATTATAGATGAATGGGTTGGCGGAAATAGCGATGAAAACTTCTTTTTAAATTATTCTTATCTAGATTATACAGATAGAATGACATCTGGAACAAATATGGATCCATTTTCTTTTGATGTTTGGATAAGGCCGCTATATTATGATTCTATAACCTATAGAAAAATAGCTGACGCTATAACCAAAACAAGACCGGTAAGTACAACAGCGTATGTAAGAATTCTTTCAGGAGAAGCATATGGAAGTTTTACGTATGGAACTGGACATAAATATGGAGCATCAACATTTTAATTAAGAATAATAACAATCCCAACAATTTAATAAGTTTATGTTTACCTTATCATATGCAAACTAATTTTGGAAGGGATGATTGGATTAAATATTTTCAAGATAAAAAATAAACTTAAGAATGGAGGTCGAGATGGACAAGCGTATTTTTACTACAAGAATGAAACCAACAGCTAGTGATATGAATTATATAGTTAATGATTCAGAAACTAGTGATTGGAATTCAAACAAAGAAGTTTTATTTGATACTGATACTGTTCAAACAGGGTTAATAGCATCTACTACTGGCAATAACGAAGTTATTGTTTCTGCGGGAAGAGCATTTAGTTATTCTGACGGAGCAAGAATAAATGTTCCTGCAGGCGCGACACTTAAATGGGACGGAACTGATGGTAAAGCGTGTGCTAGTAATACTAATAGAATGGATTTAGTATCAATATCTCATACATATTTTGACGGTTCAACTCAGCCGAGACAATTTATAGATATTGATCCGACATCATCTACTTATGGGCAAGCATATATATCGAATGTAGTAACAAACAAAACTGATTATTATAGTTTTACAATAACTTCTGGAACAACAACGGCAAGTAAAACTGTATATTCAGTTCCGCAATGTCCCTCTGGAACAATTCCTTTATTTACCACGGTTATAATTTCAGGCTCTTCAACAAATATACAATCTGCTAATATAGATAATAATGTATTTAACAGATATAGACAAAACGGCTCAGTAAAAACTTTAAGAGATGTAACAAAAACACTTTGTTATGATTCTGGCTGGCAGCAGGTTCCTGCAACATCTGGAACAGTATTAACAGAAACAGCAGAAAAACATCTACAACCAAATATTGTTTTAACTGTAAGACCAAATAGTTTAGAAGATGACCGTTACTATACAGACGGATTTTTTGCATCATCTGATAATGTAACTAGTGCCTATAGTGCCTACTATGATGCAAATACAGGAGAAGTTCTTGTTTACAACAATACAAATGAAACAAGATATGCAAGAGTTTTACTAATGGATTATATATCTTAAGGAGGAGAGGTGAAATAAATGTCATATTCCCAATACCCCACAACCTATGACTCATTTACATACAGACAAAATGTTACTGATAATGTAAACGCTATTGATGTTAACGAAATACAAGATGGTGTAAAAGCAGTAGAACAAACTTTGGGAATAAATCCACAAGGTAGCCAAAATACTGTAGCAGAAAGATTTAATACTAGTATGGATTCTGCTGGAAATATAACTACAAATTCTACTACAGCACAATACTTTTTGGTGGATTCTGGTGGAGCATCAACTTCACCATATCTACAGTTAAGCGGTTTATATAATAAAAGATTAACTTGGAATAATTCCAGTAGTAGATTTGAATTAAATGGTAATGGATATTTTGGAGGATCACTTACAATAGCATCTAATTTAGGTATTGCTGGAACATTAAGTGGGGTTACTAGCTTAACTATGAGTAGCCAACTTATAAATACATTATCTATAGGGACTTCTCCGTTTGTCATAACATCTACAACTAAAGTAAGTAATTTAAATGTGGATTTAATAGATGGAGTTAATGTTGCATCATTAACTAATACTAGATTATTAAGGTATAATTCTGCGGGAACACAAATAGAAAACGCCACTATTACTGAAAGCTCAGGAGCTCTTGCGGGGATTACAACACTAGGACTTTCTGGGGCAATAGCAGGAGCTACTACTACCAATACAATTAATAATATTATCATAAACAACGGGGCAATAAGCAACATATCCAGTTTAAATTTATCTGGAGCAATTACAGGAGCCACTTCTACAAATACAATTAATGGACTAATTATAAATTCAGGTGCATTAAGTGGAATTGGTTCATTAACTATGGGTGGGAAATTTTATTTATCAGCGGTTGCTGCTTCTGCACAAGTAAATGTAAAAAGTATAACAACTTCCACGGGAGGGACTTGGACTGCTTTCTATGGGGAATGTGATGATTATACTGCAGGTACAACAGTTGCTATGGGAATGAGAATTGCTGGTGATACGGGTTCGCTTGGATTAGAAAGAACACGAAATGATAATGGATTATCTTTTGTTGTAAAACAGACTGACTCAGTGGGAGCTTCATTTGAATCGTTGAAAATATCTTATACCAAAGCTGCTACATTTGCTGGGTCTGTTTCGGCTACTTCTTATTCTGTTGGGGCAACCCCCGGATTTAATGGGTCTAGAACATGGGAGGATTATAGCCAGGATCATAAAACGCATACCGTTACAATAACTAATGGAATTATAACTGCATGGACGGCGAGTTAATGTAGAAGTAAAATAAAACATGGTTTTAAAAATATATATAATAGATAAGTCTTCAAAAATAGGAACACACCAAGAAAAAAGAATTGTAAAAACGCCTAACGGCTGTTTTACAAGAAATCAGTGGGTCGGAAAAAAAGAAAATATGAATGATACTATAAAGAGATTTGGTATTTGTTTAGCTGGAATAGTAATACTTCTTGGGTCTATGTTTGTTTGTCCTAATGGAGTTTTAGCGTCAGAAAAATATAAAGAGAATTTAGAACCTCAAGAAAAATCTGAATATGAAATAAATTATAAAAATTTAGGTTTTTCATCAGAGATAGAAGCTAAAGTTCATTTAATAAAACTTATAGAAAAAAATACATTAAAAAAGCAAGAAGGAAAACGGTGGTCTCAAAATGAAAAGATAATGTATGCTAATTTTATAAAATTATGTCATGAAGATATAAGTCAGACAATAAGAAAAATTAATGCACCAAATTCTACATATCACGAGCAGAATCCGCTTGTCGCTCCTATAGTTGATAAGCCAGATTTATTTAGAGCGAGTGGGATTATAGGGCAGACCTATTTAACCAACAGATGGACTAATATGAATTCTACACAGAGAACATTTGAATTATTAATATGTAATTTGATAGAAATTGTTGCTCTGTGCGGTTCTAGTGAACCTGTGACAATGATGTTCGGGATTGATTTTTGTGTATAAAAAACATTTAATACCTTTGATCAACACTTATTTTGACTTAATTGATTCTGATCAAAAAAGACAAGAATTGGTAGACTTATATGTTAATAGTCTTCCAAGAAAACTGTCTTCAAAAGAAAAAGAATCGTTAAAAGAAAAACTACTAAATCTACCATTGGCAAAATGGTGCTGAAGGGAAATATAAATAATGGGATTTGAAGTAATAGCTAATTATATTATAAAGTTATTTGGTCCAGAGAATGTTTGGGGAGTGTTAATAGCACTAACATTTTTAGCATATATAAAATTTCATGATAATGAACATAAAACACATCTTAAATTTCACAAAATAGACGATGAACGTTTTAACGAATTGAAGGAAACAGTAAAAGAAAAATTTGAGACAATACAAAATTCTCTTAGCGAAGTTAGACACATACTAGATAAATATACATTTAAGTTTGAATCCGATGAACAAAAAAAATATAGAGAAAAAGTTGATGGGATAATATTGCGTATTCGTTCTATAGGAGCAGAAATGGCCATGTTCTTAAAACAAGATATGCTTGAAGCTCAAGGTAAGGATAAAACAATTACTTTTGAAAAAGCAATACAACTTCTTGCGGATCTGCGAGAAAGGTTTAGACTAACTCTAATAAAAGATGGTTATGATGCGGGTATAATGGAAACATTAAAAAATACTGGCAATGTTATATTTGCCTTAATGAACGATAAAGTTAAACATATAGTAGAGATAGCAACTGATGAATCACTTAATGGATCTAAACCATATGCAATAGAGGCAATGATAAAAGAGTTGGAAATATCTATGCTAGATAGATGGGAAAAAATGTTTATATCGGAGATGAAAAAATGAATATAATAGAATTTATAATTAATTTGTTTTGTAAATCAAAACCTGTAGAAATAACTATTGAGGCGACAGTTGCAAAAGAACTTGATAAACCAGAGAAAGTAAAAACGCTAGATTTAACTTTATTAGACAAAAAAGATATAGAAAAAGTAAAACTTTTATACCCAAGAATACAAGAAATTGTATATAAGTTTTTGTTAGATGTAAAAAAAGCAGGATTAAAAGGGGGTATATTTTCAGGGTATAGAAGTTTTGAAGAACAAAATGTTCTATATGCAAAAGGTAGAACTAAACCTGGAAATATAGTTACAAATGCGCCCGCGGGGGCAAGTTTCCATAATTATGGCTTGGCTGTAGATTTTGTATTCAAGAATAAAAAGGGCTGGACCTGGCAAGGTCCTTATAATAAAATAGCAGAAATTGCCAGAAATAATGGTTTAGAATCAGGATATTATTGGACATCATTTCCCGATGCGCCACATGTACAAAAAACATTTAAACAAAAGAAATCTACTCTACTAAATGCTCATAATAAAGGGGGACTACAAGCTGTTTGGTTCTATTTAGATAAGATAGCTTGATAAAGGATCATTTTTGCTAATTTTGTGATAGAAAACTTAAAAAAAAACAATAATACTAGGAAGTGTATATAACAGTGTACATTTCAGAAGAAACATGTTATAATGAAATAGGTATAAGCTAAACAAAAATGAAAAACAATACGATAAATTTAAGAACTACGCATTCAGCGACTCTGCTCCCTGAACAGGGCAGAGTTATACCGTTTATTGGGTATACATGCCCAATATGGTCCTTGATGGTAGAGGATAATGAACAAAGGGGGCCGTCTTGATTTAATTTATTTTATTACTTATATTGAATACAAGACGGATCTTTTAGATCCGTTTTTTTATTGCTTAAATAGCAAAGAACATTGAAAATTAAATAGTTTCTTTTGACCATATAGACTAACGGTTAGGTCATCACTCTTTCACAGTGATAGTTTGGGTTCAAATCCCAATGTGGTCATTTTATTGGCATGTAGCACAATGGTTGTGCAACTCGCTGTTAACGAGAAGGTTGTAGGTTCAAGTCCTGCCATGCCAGTTTTTTTCAATTCTCTCTCTCGGAGCCAAAGATCTCCTTGTGGTGTAACGGACAACATATCTCGCTTCTAACGAGCAAGATGGGGGTTCAATTCCTCCCAAGGGGACCAACTCCCTGTAGGCTAATGGATAAACCTTCTGTTTCCTAAACAGAAAATAATGGTTCGAAACGGAAGTGGTCTGGTAATATCGCCAAATTAATAAATATAAAAGGTTGTAAAGTTGCTAATTTTATGAGAAGATATTTACCAGATATTTATATAAAAGCTTGGAAATTTAAGCGATTTGCTTCTATAATTCAACAGTAGAATAACGGTCTTTTAAACCGCTAACACTGGTGCGACTCCAGTTAGAAGCATTTTAACCGGAAAACGGTGGTCCGATTCCACCAAGAAGCAATTTTAACCAAGTGTATTTCAATGGTAGAAAACTCGGCCGATAACCGAGTAATGGTAGTTCGATTCTATCCACTTGGGTTTATGCTCGAGTTGTATAATGGTAGTACACTTGGTTTACACCCAAGG
>Ga0307928_10004228_pt1 | contig 10909 bp, 6 predicted proteins | sample AceLakmetagen232_FD_201815 | JGI IMG/M metagenome (GOLD analysis project Ga0307928, IMG submission 201815) | Saline water microbial communities from Ace Lake, Antarctica - #232 | ecosystem: Environmental > Aquatic > Non-marine Saline and Alkaline > Saline | place: Antarctica: Ace Lake...
GCAGGATAAATATGAAAATCCTGCTGATAGAACATATGCTCGGCGGTGGACTGCTGACGAAGCGGGTACAATTACTGGTTTGAGGGTACAGAGTGGTAATAATGTTACTGCCGATATGTTTCTGGTTGTCTACAAGCAGGCACAAGGCTCTGGCAATATTGTTAAAATTGCCCAGATGGATCTTGGAGGTCCTATTGATGGAGAATCCTATACATGGAGAGACTGGGATACGGCTGTTGCATTTAGTGGAGCCAGTTTAGCGTTTGTATCTGGCGATATTTTGTGGTTTGGGACAGCACATGATGGGGCCACAGGTGTTGGTGGCCTTGGTATGGATACAGATGATACTGGTGAAGTCAATGCTCAATATAACTCTGGGACGGTTAATCCATCGACAGGCCCAGCCACACCTTTGACATTTAGTACCTCTGGAGCTTATCATGGTTTATGTATCATTTTACGGTACGATGATGAGGTAGGATCTAGCTCAAGTTCATCAGATTCATCCAGTTCAAGTAGCTCTGAATCTTCAAGTTCTAGCTCTTCTGAATCTTCAAGTTCTAGCTCTTCTGAATCTTCAAGTTCAAGTTCAGAGTCAAGTTCTAGTTCTAGTTCTGAATCTTCTTCTAGTTCTAGTTCTGAATCTTCTTCTAGCTCTAGTTCTGAATCTTCATCTAGCTCTAGTTCTGAATCTTCTTCTAGTTCAAGTTCTTCTGAATCTTCTTCTAGCTCAAGTTCTGAATCTTCTTCTAGCTCAAGTTCTGAATCCTCTAGTTCGAGTAGCTCAGAATCTAGTTCTAGCTCAAGTTCTGAATCTTCTTCCAGCTCCTCTGAAGTAGGCTGGGAAATTGAAGGTATTGGGGTTTTATTTTGGTCAAGTAGTTCGTCTGAATCATCAAGCTCAAGCTCTGAGTCATCAAGTTCTTCAGAATCTAGCTCAAGCTCTTTTGAATTCTCAAGTTCTAGTTCGTCAGAAAGTTCTAGTTCTAGCTCATCAGAAAGTTCAAGCTCAAGTTCTTCAGAGTCTAGTTCGAGCAGTTCATCCGAGTCATCAAGTTCAAGCTCAAAATCTTCTAGTTCTAGTTCTTCAGAATCAAGCTCCAGCTCAAGCTCTGAATCATCCAGCTCTTCTGAATCATCCAGCTCTTCTGAATCATCAAGTTCTTTAGAATCTAGCTCAAGCTCTGAATCTTCCTCTAGTAGCTCTTCAGAAAGTTCAAGCTCTAGTTCCTCAGGAAGCTCTTCAAGCTCAAGTTCTGAATCATCATCTTCCAGCTCTTCAGAAAGTTCTAGTTCAAGTTCATCAGAATCAAGCTCAAGCTCAGAATCTTCAAGCTCTTCGGAGAGTTCGAGTTCGAGTTCAAGTGAATCGAGTTCTAGCTCGAGCGAGAGCTCATCAAGTAGCTCTTCGGAGAGCTCCAGCTCATCTGAGTCTTCTTCTTCTAGCTCATCAGAGAGTTCAAGTTCAAGTTCATCTGAGAGCAGTAGTTCTAGCTCTGAGTCTTCAAGTTCCAGTTCAAGTGAATCGAGTTCAAGCAGTTCTTCTGAAAGCTCCAGTTCCTCTGAAAGTTCTAGCTCTTCAAGTTCTGAAAGCTCAAGCTCTTCAAGCTCAGAAAGTTCCAGCTCATCTGAGAGTTCTAGCTCGAGTTCTTCTGAAAGCTCTAGCTCGAGTTCTTCTGAATCATCAAGCTCCAGTTCAGAAAGTTCAAGTTCATCAAGCTCTGAAAGCTCAAGTTCCAGCTCTTCTGAAAGTTCTAGTTCCAGCTCTTCAGAAAGCTCAAGTTCTTCAAGCTCAGAGAGTTCAAGTTCATCAAGCTCTGAAAGCTCCAGCTCCTCTGAGAGCTCAAGTTCAAGTTCATCAGAAAGTTCAAGCTCATCAGAATCTTCCAGTTCTAGTTCTTCCGAGTCTTCAAGCTCAAGCTCTGAATCAAGCTCCAGCAGTTCCTCAGAATCTTCTAGCTCTAGCTCCGAATCAAGTTCCAGCTCCAGCTCAGAATCATCATCTTCTAGCTCTGTTCATTGCAATAGGCAGTTCGGTGGGAATTGGCAGAGAAAAGTTGGGTGGGACGGAACAAATTATTGGCGAGCAAGATATGATATTAGTGCAGATGAGATAACGTTTGAATGGATTGCTGCCAGTAATATGGGTGGCGATAACTGGGCAGAGAACGCTAATGCAGCAATTGATTGCAGTGGCTTCGATGTTGGTGCAATAGATGCTGATTTCACTGTTAGGCCGGCAGAAGACGGTGTACCTATAACTGTCCATTACTCAGATGGCGTAGATACCTATATAATGGAGAGTGATGAGACTCACGCCACTACCTGGTCCTGGGAAAACAAGACTAAAGTTTTTGATGGTGGGACTGATGGTGGGACTTATCAGAGAGTTAATTTAGCTGCTAATAGAGATATAAATGAACTTTTGTGGGCCACAGCTATCTTTGATGATGGTTCAAATATATGGGTAAAAACTAAGGAACAATCAACCTCAGGAGATATTACCGGTTGGGATGCCTCAGTAGATGTAAGTGATAATACGAATGAAGACCCAATCTATGGCCAAAGTCTTAGAAGCATAGCTGAGTCAGGCCTTGGCAAAAAAGATATGATTTTTGCCTGGAAGCAGAGCGCAGCACTTCTTAGTAGATATTTTGATAGCCCTGCATGGGAAGATGTTCAAATAATCGATGCAGCAGCTTTAGCAGGAAAGGCAGCTTTTGATCTTGAGCATGGAATCGTAGCTGGTGAAAAGCATATTCATACTGTTTTTGTAGATGCTGATAATACTGTTAAATGGTCCGAAAGAGAACCAGGTCCTAATGCTGGAGCAACCTGGTCTGCTTTGGAAACTTTAACTGACTCTACTGCAGAACATAGGGCTGTTGGTATTATTGAGTATGGAGACGGAACTCTCTATGTTGTCTGGAAACATGAAAACATTATTGAATATAGAATTCATGATTGTGATGACGAAACTTGGTTACCAATTCTTGCTAATGATGCTTACGAGTATGATGTATCAACTCAAGCTGTAGTAAACACTACATCGGTTACTCAGATTCAAACTCCTGATCAAATAGAAATTGACGGGCCAGTGGTGCTTAACTGGATTGGTCAAATCGGTGAGGATCCCTGTGAAATTGGTTGGGGTCTATTAGTATCGTCTTCGAGTTCTGAATCAAGCAGCAGCTCTTCTGAATCATCAAGTAGCTCTTCGGAGAGTTCGAGTTCTTCAGAAAGCTCAAGCTCAAGCTCTTCTGAAAGTAGTAGCTCAAGCTCTTCTGAAAGTTCTAGCTCTTCAGAATCTTCAAGTTCAAGTTCATCAGAATCAAGCTCTAGCTCAGAATCCTCATCTAGTAGTTCATCAGAAAGTTCTAGCAGCTCATCTGAAAGTTCTAGTTCGAGCTCATCTGAGAGTTCTTCAAGCTCGAGTTCTGAGTCTTCCAGCTCTAGTTCTGAATCATCAAGTTCAAGCTCATCTGAATCATCTAGCTCATCTAGCTCTTCAGATAGTTCATCCAGTTCAAGCTCAGAAAGCTCAAGCTCAAGTAGCTCAGAAAGTTCTAGCTCCTCTGATTCATCTTCAAGCTCCAGCTCAGAAAGTTCTAGCTCCAGCTCAGAATCATCTTCTAGCTCAAGTTCTGAGTCATCAAGTTCTAGTTCTTCTGAAAGTTCTAGCTCAAGCTCCTCTGGATCATCTAGCTCCTCTGAGAGTTCTTCAAGCTCCAGCTCAGAAAGCTCTAGCTCCAGTTCAGAATCATCATCTAGCTCAAGTTCTGAAAGTTCAAGTTCTAGCAGCTCTGAAAGTTCATCCAGCAGCTCCTCGGAAAGTTCAAGCTCGAGTTCTGAATCATCAAGTTCTAGCAGTTCAGAGTCTAGCTCTAGCAGTTCAGAGTCAAGTTCTAGTAGTTCCGACTCATCGAGCAGCTCATCTGAAAGTTCGAGTTCAAGTTCAGAGACTCCTTTATCATCAAGCTCTAGCTCTGATTCAAGCTCCAGCTCAGAATCTAGCTCCAGCTCAGAATCATCATCCAGTTCTAGTTCGGAATCATCATCAAGCTCTAGCTCTGAGTCAAGTTCTAGCTCCAGCTCAGAATCTTCATCAAGCTCAAGTTCTGAGTCAAGCTCAAGTTCTGAGTCAAGCTCAAGCTCAGAATCCTCATCAAGTTCGAGTTCTGAGTCAAGCTCAAGCTCAAGCTCAGAATCAAGCTCAAGCTCAGAATCCTCATCAAGTTCGAGTTCTGAGTCAAGCTCAAGCTCAAGTTCGGAATCAAGTTCAAGTTCTGAATCATCATCGAGTTCTAGCTCAAAATCATCATCCAGTTCCTCAGAATCTAGTTCAAGTAGTTCATCTGAGTCTTCGAGTTCAAGCTCATCTGAATCATCTAGCTCAAGTTCAAGTGAATCCTCTTCAAGCAGTAGTTCTGAGTCTTCGAGTTCAAGCTCATCTGAATCGTCTAGCTCAAGTTCTCAATCGAGTTCAAGTAGTAGCTCTGAATCATCAAGCTCAAGTGAATCTTCTTCCAGTAGTTCAGCAACAGGATCCAGCTCAAGTTCTGAGTCATCTAGCTCTTCTGAATCAAGTAGCTCCAGCTCAGAATCATCATCTAGTTCCAGTTCATCAGAATCAAGTTCTAGCAGTTCCTCAGAATCAAGCTCAAGCAGTTCTTCTGAATCTAGTTCAAGCTCTAGCTCTGAGAGTTCGAGTTCAAGCTCGAGCGAATCTTCATCAAGCTCTAGTTCTGAGAGTTCAAGTTCAAGCTCGAGCGAATCTTCATCTAGTTCTAGTTCAGAATCCTCAAGCTCCAGTGAATCTTCATCTGGCTCCAGTTCTAAATCTTCCAGCTCTAGCTCATCTGAAAGTTCAAGCTCTTCGGAATCTAGTTCAAGCTCAAGCTCTGAAAGTTCTTCAAGTTCTTCTTCAGAATCTTCGAGTTCTTCCAGCTCTGAAAGTTCCAGCTCTAGCTCATCTGAAAGTTCAAGCTCTTCTCAGAGTTCTAGTTCAAGCTCCTCTGAATCAAGTTCTAGTAGTTCTTCTGAATCTTCATCGAGCTCAAGTGCTCCCGGGTCATCTAGCAGTTCTTCCCAGAGTTCTAGTTCAAGCTCCTCTAAATCAAGTTCTAGTTCAGAATCATCTTCTAGTTCTGGATCATCTTCTTCCAGCTCAGAATCATCCTCAAGTTCAAGTGAATCATCTTCAAGCTCAAGCGGATCTTCATCCAGCAGCTCATCAGAATCTAGCTCCAGCTCAGAATCAAGTTCAAGTTCAAGTTCATCCAAGAGTTCATCTAGCTCGAGTTCAGGATCTTCAAGCTCAAGCTCTGAAAGTTCATCAAGTTCCAGCTCAGAATCTTCATCAAGCAGCTCTTCTGAATCATCAAGCTCCAGTTCAAGTTCATCAGAATCTAGTAGTTCTTCGAGATCATCTGTTTCCAGCTCTAGCTCATCCGGATCTTCAAGCTCAAGTTCTGAGTCATCAAGCTCGAGCTCAAGATCTTCTTCAAGCTCGGAATCAAGCTCAGAATCTTCGAGTTCTAGCTCTTCTGAGTCTTCGAGTTCATCTGAATCATCAAGCTCAAGCAGCTCCAGTGATTCTTCCAGCTCAAGTGAATCATCTTCTTCTTCAGCATCTTCCAGCTCAAGCTCTTCTGATTCATCCAGCTCAAATAGCTCAGAATCATCCAGCTCAAGTTCGGGATCATCTAGCTCTAGCTCATCTGAAAGTTCTAGCAGCTCTGAATCTTCAAGCTCCAGTTCTTCTGAAAGTTCAAGCTCCTCAGATTCAAGTTCAAGCTCTAGCGCCGAACCACAATATAAGGGTCATGACTTATTCCTAACGAAACCAAATTGGATCGAATCACCGTTTCAGAATTTATTACACCCTTCGGAATTTATGGGATTGCTAGGCAAGACTACAGTTGAGAGCAACCTTGAAGAGACTGAATTAACCTTTAAAGGTTTATATTCTCCTCCAGGGAAGGAGAATATTCAACACTTAATAGAATTCTTTGATGAGATGTTGGGACGTTATGGTAATTTCTGGGTACATTCATGGAAGAAAGATATTATTATTACCGCCGCATTTACCGCGCTGGCTACAACATTAACCATCCAGGAGGACCAATATCACACAATATGGTTTCCAAGTTTATCAACAGGACATTACCTATTCTTTGAATGGCCTGATGGTGATTATGTATGTAAAGAAGTAACTGCTACAACTGCTACTTCAATTGACTTAGATGAAGCTATAGGGAAAGCCTGTGCTGTAGCTGACTTATGGACTCTAAGAGTATCTTTTCTTTATTTTGTACGGTTTGATCAGGATGAAATGGAGATAGAGTATGATACTGAGGAAGATGCTGATATATATTTTAGCTTCAAAACTTTACCATTTGAAGGAGAAGCACCAAGCTCATCCTCGAGTAGTAGTGAGAGTTCAAGTTCAGAATCGAGTTCATCAGGGACTGTAAGTTCTAGTAGCTCTGAAAGTTCTAGCTCAAGTAGTTCTGAAAGCTCAAGCAGTTCTGAAAGCTCTAGCTCCAGTAGTTCAGAAAGCTCAAGTAGTTCTGAAAGCTCTAGTTCAAGCTCTAGTTCTGATAGCTCTAGCAGTTCTGAATCTTCAAGCTCCAGTTCATCTGAATCAAGCTCTAGTTCTGAAAGCTCTAGCAGTTCTGAATCTTCTTCAAGTGGTTCATCTGAATCTTCGAGCTCATCTGAAAGTTCAAGTTCATCTGAATCTTCAAGTTCTAGTTCAGAATCTAGCTCAAGTTCAAAGTCATCTAGTTCAAGCTCCTCAGAATCATCGAGCTCCAGTTCTTCGGAAAGTTCATCGAGCTCCAGTTCTGAATCTTCAAGCTCCAGTTCTTCGGAATCTTCTAGCTCTAGCTCATCTGAATCAAGCTCAAGTTCTGAGTCATCCAGTTCATCTGAAAGTTCTTCAAGCAGTTCTTCGGAATCTTCTAGCTCTAGTTCCTCTGAATCAAGTTCAAGCTCAGAATCATCCAGTTCGAGTTCATCTGAAAGTTCTTCCAGTTCAAGCTCTGAATCTTCTAGCTCAAGCTCATCTGAATCTAGTTCAAGTTCAAGCTCTGAATCTTCCAGCTCATCTGAAAGTTCTTCAAGCAGTTCTTCAGAGAGTTCAAGCTCAAGTTCCTCTGAAAGCTCTAGCTCCTCAAGCTCATCAGAATCAAGCTCTAGCAGCTCATCAGAGTCATCCAGTTCATCCGAATCAAGTTCCAGTTCATCGGAATCATCCAGTTCATCTGAATCATCATCGAGTAGCTCAGCTGAAGAGTCAAGTTCCAGTTCATCTGATTCTTCGAGTTCCAGCTCTGAATCATCCAGTTCTAGCTCATCAGAATCAAGTTCGAGTAGCTCTTCTGAAAGTTCTAGCTCCAGTTCTGAATCTTCAAGCTCCAGTTCATCTGAATCATCATCAAGTAGTTCATCTGAAAGTTCAAGCTCTAGCAGCTCTGAATCTTCGAGCTCAAGTTCAGAATCTTCAAGCTCAAGCTCTTCAGAAAGTTCAAGCTCTAGCAGTTCAGAATCTTCTAGTTCCAGTTCTGAGTCTTCCAGTTCAAGCTCATCTGAAAGTTCAAGTTCTAGCAGCTCAGAATCTTCAAGCTCCAGTTCCTCTGAGAGTTCATCAAGCTCCAGTTCAGAATCATCCTCCAGCTCAGGATCAAGTTCTAGCTCATCTGAATCTTCTTCGAGCTCAGAATCATCCAGTTCTAGTTCATCTGAATCATCCAGCTCCAGTTCTTCAGAATCCAGCTCGAGTTCGGAATCATCCAGTTCGAGCTCATCCGAGAGTTCTTCGAGCTCAGAATCATCAAGCTCTAGTTCATCAGAAAGCTCTAGTTCAAGCTCTTCAGAGTCATCAAGTTCTAGCTCAAGCGAATCAAGTTCCAGCTCATCAGATTCTTCAAGCTCTAGCTCATCTGAGAGTTCTAGTTCTAGCTCAAGTGAATCTAGTTCTAGCAGCTCATCAGAATCTTCAAGCAGCAGTAGTAAATCAAGCTCGAGCAGTTCTTCTGGAAGCTCTAGTTCAAGTTCTTCAGAATCATCAAGCTCGAGTTCTAAATCCTCAAGTAGTAGTTCATCTGAATCTAGCTCAAGTTCTGGATCGAGCTCAAGTTCATCAGCAACACCGATCGTTGTAGCAGATGTTGTGTTAGACTTTGTACCATAAGAGTAATGCCGTAAATGTAGCCATATTAGCAGGAGATATTAATGACAAAAGATGTAACAGCAGCATATGAAGCCAAGGAAGAAGCAATCCAAAGAAAGCCAGCAGAATTATATCATATATGGAAACTGAATGCTGACATTCATTACCGATATACCTCAGGAGATGTATCAGTTACTTATGATGGAAATAATTACACACCAGCGACTATCGAAAGAGGTCCGGTGCAATATGATACAAAGCTTGAAGCGTCAAGCTTAACAGTTAGCGCTGCCAGGGTGACAACTCCATTCATTGAATACTTAGCAGTTAATCCTCTTGACTTATATTGGATAGAAGTGCTTAAATTGTTTCGTGATCAGGTACCCCTCGAAGCTTCTGTAATTTTCGTAGGACAAATAAAAACTGTAGGGTTTAAGGGGATTGCTACACAGATTGATTGTACAGGCTTCGAAGCATATTTACAGAGAAAAATACCGTCTTTCCGTTATAGCCCCAGCTGCAATTGGACGCTATATGATAGTAAGTGTACTATTGATAAGACTTTATATAAAGCAGATGCTGTAATTACTTTAAGTGCTAATGGATTGACACTAACAAGTGCAACTTTTGGATTGCAGGCAGATGATTATTACACGTATGGCTATGCAGAATTTGGAGATGCAAAAAGAATGATAACATCACATGTTTCTGATGTTATAGAGCTTAACTATAAAATACCAGATCTTGTGAATGGAGATACTGTGACGGTCTATGCGGGATGCTCATTAGATATAGAAACTTGTCGGGATAAATTCAACAATGTAATAAATAACGGTTCACATCCATTTATTCCGGTCGACAATCCACAATCTGTGATGAGATAGGATGAAATGAGATAGGATGAAATGAAATAGGATGAAATGAAATAGTATGAAATACCCCAACTCAAAAAAGATTTTTTTATATTCTACATTCAAAGAATGCGATAGCTTGCTTTATCATCTTTCACAAATAAAGACTTTTTTCATTGAAAATGATTACCTCATTGTTGATAAAATGAAAGATGCTGACATAATTTTTCTTTCTGGATGTATAGCTGCTCAAGAAACAGAAAATCGATTTTTTAATATTTATAATGCTATAAAGAAACACTATCCTGAGAAAACAGTACTTCCTACAGGATGTATTGTCGGCTATAAAAATGAGCTTAATGGAATTGGTATTAAAAATCTTAGATTGCTAGAAAAATATTTTAGGCATGAAATAGGGATAGATAAAATTAATACTTTTAATCTAGATCCTTCTCTTAGTAAAGATTCAATTACATTTCACAGAACGAGAGATTATTATATTCATATCAGTGAAGGCTGTACAAATAATTGTTCTTTTTGTGCAACAAAAAAAGTCAAAGGTTTTGTTTCTAGCATTCCTATGGAAAAAATACTGAATAGTATATTAGAGCTTCGAGATAAAAAATTAGCGACTAGGTTTGTCTTGCTATCAGACGATTGTGGTAGCTATGGCTTAGATATTCATACTGATATTTCAGTTCTTTTGAATAATCTTATAAATTTTAAACAAACTTTCTTTAATATTAATTTTTTTGAACCTAATAAATTAAATAAATATTTTGATAAAATAAATAAAGAATTTTGGAAAAAAGTATTTTTTATCAATATACCGATTCAATCCACATCAAGTAGGCTTATAAGATTAATGAATCGAGATTACTCAATTCACCAAATCTTTGATATAGTTCGAAGAATCAAAATTATTAATCCACATATTACTATTGCGACTTCTATTATGTTTTCTGTTCCAACTGAAACTGAAAAAGAATTTAACTCCCTGTTGCAATATGATTATCCTTTTGATAGAATAATATTTTTTCCTTTTTCCCCTAGACCAGGAACCATGATGGGCGATATGAGACAATGTCTTAACGCTGAAAAAGAACGCAGAAAAAAATTAGTCAGAGAATTCTCGCAACATGATCCGCGAGTAGGAATCATGGAAACAGACCCTATCCCTATTAAAATAAAATTTTACTATAAATGAACTACTTTTTTGATAAAACAGAAAACCAGGAACAACTAAAAAAAATTCTGCAAGAATGGATGGGGACACCTTGGCGTCATTGGTGTGGAGTAAAATTTTTGGGTACAGATTGTATCCATTTTATTATACGTGTTTTAGAAGAACTGAATTTTGGTCCATTCAAAATAACTCCTTATCCTAAAGATTGGAATCTACACCATTCTGGAGAAGATCTTTTAAAAGAGCTTAAAAAACAACTAAACTGTATTGAGGTTGACGTTAATAATCCCATGAATGGTGATATCATTCTTTTCTTCTTTGGGAAAATGTCTTCTCATGCTGGATTTTATATGGATGACCATATTTTTCAATCCGTAACAAATATTGGAGTAATTCGAACTCATTGGTTAGATCAAATGTGGCATAAACGTAAACGACATGCATTGAGGATATTAGTATAATGTCTGTAGGACAAATCGCATTTGGCATCGCTGGTGCTGGAATAGGCTGGGTGCTAGGTGGTCCGACCGGTGCTTACATTGGCTGGACTATCGGTTCTGGTATTGGTGCCATGGTAGATCCCCTTACACCAGATATGCCTGCTCCTGGTCAGCCTGAACTCGGAAACATAAATATCTCTACTGCTGATGAAGGTTTACCCATTAAAGATGTCCTCGGAACCACTAAGATAGCTTC
>Ga0307928_10004230_pt1 | contig 10907 bp, 20 predicted proteins | sample AceLakmetagen232_FD_201815 | JGI IMG/M metagenome (GOLD analysis project Ga0307928, IMG submission 201815) | Saline water microbial communities from Ace Lake, Antarctica - #232 | ecosystem: Environmental > Aquatic > Non-marine Saline and Alkaline > Saline | place: Antarctica: Ace Lake...
TTATTATACATATCACAAAATTAAGGCTAACCAAGAATAGTCTTCAAAAAATAGAATATTGATTGAGGAGAAAAGGTGGTGTTTTTCGACCTACCCTTAATTTTGGGCGTTAATGCTCCTCTCTAGTGCTTAGTGTTAATGCTCCTCTCTAGTGCTTAGTGTTTCATATCCACAGAACAATTCAACTATCTTCATTTCAACATCTCCCGGCACTTATTTGGAATCCTTCCCAAATGCACGTTTCCACAGGCCTTACATATCGCTTTTGGATCCTCTAATCGTTTACGCATCCCTGACGAAACCTTATAGCTTAAACATTTAGAAGACCACTCTGCCATGAGAAATGCTATTGCAACCTTGAACCATCCTTCCGGGGTTGTTGTATATGCTTCCCCTTCTGCCATACTTGTTACTGTGCATTTTTCAGAAACCTCTCTCATTGTTTTTAGTCCATCCTCAATTCTTCGGCTCCATCTAGTTAAATCCTCAACTATAATTCTTTGGATTCTATTTGCCCTTACCTCTCTCAACATTTTACAAAAAGAAGGACGACTATTATAATCTTCTTTGAAAGCACTAATCCCATCATCAGAATAAAATTCCGGAATCCCCCAATCCATCGATTCGCAAAATTTAATAATTTTATTTTTCTGCCTATTAATATCTTGTCTTCGTTCTCCGGTTGTTTTTAGTTTCTGATCCGAAACCCTCACATAACCTACAATTTTTATTTTCTTTTTCATAACTCCTCCTTTCATGTAAATTTAGGCAGGATACCCGAGTCTTTAGGCTTGGGAGGAATGACGTGCTTGGTTGCACAAGTCTTACCTGCTTTCTCCGAATTTAGTTTTTTTAATTTCTCTCTTGCTGGGATGATTAATGTCTCGAATCCATCCATCGCTTTTTTTACTTTCGGATAACATTTTCTACAATAACTTTGAAATCCATCACAGGGTGTCGTCTGAACTATGTCCCCACAACAATAAGGTGATGATTCAAAATAACCCGTTTGTTTGCCACAGCCACTTATTATCTTTTGAAAGTCTGCCTCTATTTTTTCGTATTTTTTAATCATCTGCATTCTCCGAGTTTATTTTCTTTCTTAACTGATTTAATATTTCTTGTGATACGTGGTTTGTATTATGTATGTGCTTACTAGAACTATTCCAATCATTCAATAATCCTAAAATTCTTTTCCTCTCTTGATTTTTGGATTTTTTTGCTCTTTTCTCTGCTCGATTAAAACAATGGATGCAAACCTGTTTACAATTATTTCCTTCTGCGTGTCCTCCACACACATCACAATCTATTTCGTATGCCATATTTCTAAGCTTTGATACCCCTCGCTTTAGCGTGTGGGAGAATCATTGTTTCTTCTTCCTGAATTCCCTGTGGATCTCGCATGGAGATTCGAAAGGAATCACTTTAAATTTTCTACTGAATTCATCGACGTAAAGAAATTCTCTCTTGTTTGTGTATCGATTCCAAAACAAATATTTCACGCTGTTGGCGATCTCATCATTGTAGACATATCCGATTCGATTAAGGTTTCTTCCCTTGATCTGGCCAAACATACAATTATGGGCGTTCTCAATAATATTCAGATCTGTCCGGATTAGAGATGCTGAGGATCCTCCGATTCCAATACTCAGCTTTCTCAACTGCAATATCAACTCCGTGTTATTCTCAACAACTTCCTTCTCTTCTGTCCTTGGGAATTGTGGCAGAATCTTATCCATCTCTTCGAAAATAATCCAAGGCTGAACCCCATAGCCTCCATAAGTCTTCCACTCAATAATCTTTTTAGATATCACACTCACCACGGCCCTAGTCAATTCGTAGTTCCTATTGAATGAGAAAACAACTGAGTTCCCTTTCTTCACCCACTCCAACACATCAAACTCAAAATCATCGTTTAGCGCTAGAATCTTCTCCTCAGATATTTTATACAAGATCCTCATCAGATTACTTTTCGTCTGCTGATTCATATAAATTCCTTCCCGATAAAAAGTATGATGGTTGGTGATTTCCTTCTCTCTCCCCATGCTGAATCTCTTTGCATACGTTTTCGCCGTCATGGGATTAATTGGGAACTTGTTTACGAATTGGATTAGATCATCGAAGTCGTTGAATGGACCATACTGGGAGAGGACCTTCTTCAACTCATCGATAGCGCCTGCACTGAATCCGAAACTCCTGAGTTCTGATGCTTCTAGGTTGTGGATGTTTGGAATATACTTCTCTTCCCATGGATATCTTCTATCGGCCACATTCAGATACTTCACCTTGCATCCTGTTGTTGGGTGTTTGTCCATGCCAAGCGGTGAGACTCCCGGGGGGAGATTCTTCGGGTTTGTGTTTGCCTTGAAGCTTAGCCGGTGATCCATCCCAGTAGGATCGAATATCACCACTGGCCTCTCCGCCATCCAAAGCATAAACACAACTAACTTCATCACAACCGTCTTTCCAACCCCGGGCCGTGCGAACCAGAAGAAGGTATCGGACATTGTGGTGAGGGGTTTGTAGATTATTGTTTCAGGATCCGATGCGAGTCTTCCCAGTGGGATTCTTTGAGACTTCATGTAATCGTTATCTTGATTTTGAGAATTAAGTAGTCGCATTGTGATGATTTTTGCTCCGGCACAGGAAAAGGGTAAGCTATAAATATATATATTTATATATAGCTACGCAATTAATTTTTTTCTTCCCCCTTATTTTTTAGTTTTCGAAGTTGAGATTTTTGTTGAGATTTCTTGAAATTTACAAGCTTCAAAAGAGGGATTTTTAAGCGACATTTCTTATTATCCATCCGCTTGCAAAAGAGCAACATTAGATCATTGAAATCGTTAAAATCCTTTTTCTTAATTGGTCCTTTGAACCAAGATCCATCAACCGCCTTCACACTCAGCCGGATGTTAGTCACAACTGGGAGATTCGTTCCATGATCGAATGATCCTATGAAATTAAGAAACGCATTCATCTTTGGATCCGGCGCATAGTCCCCTAACTCAGACAAAGGGATCCTGATGCTTGCGATTGTGTCGTGTTTTCTTTTCATGTTTTCTTTTCGAATTTTTTGCATGGACAAAATTCTCCTCTTTTTGTTTTATCTTTATGACTGAGACTGAATTCGAATATGCATGATCCATCGTTATCAACATGAGAGGCTCTTTTGTGGCCACAATTCTCACATTTTTCATCAAAGCAATTATCACAAAGTTTTAAGGCTCTCTCATCAACATCAATCTCTACTCCGCAAACTTCACAATTATATTTCATTCTAAATTATCCTCGAATAGATTTTTTTGCTCGCCCTCTTCTCTTACCCTGAAATCATATCCCTTTCTGAAAAATTGGATCTTCGCCTCTTGTGTTTTTATTTCGTGGCCCAACTTTTCTCTTTCTCCATAGTGGATTGATCTATCTCTCTTTCCCCACAATGATTTCAATCCCTCTTCGAGTGTTCTAATTACTTGCTCGAATTCTTGTTGTTTTCTTTTTTGTTTTTCCATTGTATCTATATTCTCTAACATATATGTTCTACCATATACTTGCCCGGAGGCGTGCCTTCAAAAAATAAAAGGCGAAATAAATTAATCTTTTTCTTCTGGATCTTCGAATTCGTCAAATTCTTTTTCTTCTTCGCTTTGTTCAGGAGGATTCTCTAATTCTTCCGGTGGTGATTCTTCAATCTCATCCTTAGGATCCTTTTTCTTCGCAGACTTTTTCTTCGTGACCTTTCCACTTTTTGCTTTTTGCTTTGGATCATTAGGGCTTGCCGGTTTTCTTTTTGTAGTCTCTTGCTTCTTCTCAGACTGCATAAGAATTGTTTTCATTTGATTCAATAAAAGGATCTCTTTTTCGAAATTGTTTTTTAGAGCCTCTTTGAATCCTAGAAAAATATTCACTAGCCTCTTCGAGTTCTCATAAGCCTTTCCTCTGCATCCGGCTTCTTCTAGTTCTTCCTGAATTCTTACATAATCGATTATATCGACTTGCTCTAAATTCTGTTTTAGAAATCCGTTTTTATCCAAACCAACAACTCTAACGCTTAGGTTATTGAACAATGAATTATTCCTGATTTGAAGTTCCTGTAAATTTTCCTCTATTTCCTCTATTGTCGGAAGGTTCATGTCTTCTTAGAGAACCCGGAAAATTTATTGACGTTCACTGCGATGTTTTCAGCCTTATCTACAATCTCCAAAGCCTTCTTATCCATGTGTCTTCTTAGAGTCAGGATGTATGCGTTCTGGTCGCTGATCACAGATTCCTTTTTATCTATTTCTGTTTTCAGCCCTTTATTCTCCGTCGTGAGTTTCTCATTGAAGATACTTACACCGTTTATTATTAGATGATATCCGGATTCAGCATCGAAAAATTCCATCATATCTTCTCTGTCGAGTTCATGTTCCGGTCTTTTCAATGATCCTTTTTCTCTAACAATTACCTTATCCTTGTTTTGCGTTGCCACTTTCCATTCCTTCGTGAAGAAGTCTTGGTGTGGTTTGAATACGGTTATGATTTGATGATCTCCATATTTCGCAAGATCAAGGACCGTTTTTCCTCCGGTTCCTTTTGTGCTTGTTCTCGTCATAAAAACAATTATTACCGCTATCATTACAACGAAGAATAAGACTCCTACGAAGATTAGGAAAGCTACCCAAGGTTCCATTATCCTTTAATCTTAGAACTCCTCTTCATTAGTTTCAGTATTCCTATCACAATAAGGATCGCCCAAGAAATCATCGACAGGATTAGCAAAAGCCAGTTCGTCGAATTTGACGATGAGGCCTTCTTCTCTGATGCCGTGATTGTTGCTTGGCATTTTCCATTATCGATATTTAGTGAATCTACTTCGACTCCACGAGTTTCCCACTCTACTTTGAAGTTATCCCTCTCTGATTGACATTCTGTTAGGGTGTTCGGGCATTGATCGTTTTCTCTTTGCTCTTCGGTTAAAATGCTTAAACATTCCATAAGGCTTTGAGGATCTCCTACCGATCTATTCATCTCAACTGCCGGGCATTGAACCGTATTCGTCGTTGAATAAGTGAATCCCTTTGAGTCTCTTGGATAGGATTGCGTGTCTGTTCCGACACTTACTCTTATCCAATCCATATCAGCAGTTACGTCGATTGGGATATCCCACTCGAACATATCTGGATCAACTTCGCAAGTAATTCCGATATCACAGGCTCCATCATGTTTTTCAAAGACTTCTCCTGCTTCGAGTGTCCAATTTTTTATCGAACAATAATTTGTGATATTTTGTTGGATCGCACAAAACGTCTCCGTCTTGTTTGTGTAGTCTGTCTGGTTTGTCTGGTTGTTGAATTCTGCCGTCATATAAGTGAAGTCTTGACATTGGCCATTATCGAGATAAAGTGTTGCTCCTGAGGCTAGATTTGCAGATAAAACAATAATCGCTATTAGTCCTATTATTGCGAAGGCTCTTGTTACAGCCTCTAAAAAACTATCCATCGCTTCTTTATCAATTTTTATATTCATAAAAGTTCATACCTCCTTTCAAGATTAATAAGTTTCAAAATAAACTCAAAACGAACCATGTGGCAAATCCTATTATTACGGTTATCAATAGCGATATTACAAGTCCGAATTCTCCTCCTTCTTTAGTTACTGATGCGAAAATTAAGAAAACTATTGTCGAGACAAACCACCCAATAAGAAACCAAGCCGTTATCATTTTTTCAATCTCCCTTTTAGTTCGTCTTTTTCGAATTCTTTGATTGCCTCTTGTTGTGCTTCTGATATAACGGTCTTCTCTTGTTTGTGTGGCGCAGGACTTTGGCTCGTTTTCCCTGACAAAACATTATGGATATATGTCTCTGCATCTTCTCTCGTCATTGATCCAAGAAGTCTGTGATCTGTTTTTGGATCTCTTCTGTTGATGTCGATTGCGATTATGCTTTCTTTTATTGGATCTACATTTTGTTCGAAATTCATTCTTTGTTTTATATTCCATCCTACGATGGCTCTCGGCCATCTCTTGTCACCGTTAGAATAATATGGGATGAAATAAACCGTCGATCCCAAATCGTTCTCTAGGTTGAATCCGTATTGTTTCAATAGGATATTCTTTGCCAGATCTCTAGTCTCTTCGTCTGACATTAGTTTGTAGAATTGTGGCGACTTCTTCATCACAAAGAATATCACAATAATCATAACTATCACGATGAGGAATGATAAAAATATACCGGACTTTGATGCTGATTCTTCTTTTTTCTCTTCTGTTTTTTGGGTTGTGCTGTTTTCTACATTGTCTTCCTCATTGTCTTTTTCCCCGTCATTATTGGTTTTCATAACTACCGCTATTCCTCCAATTATAATCAAGATTATGAATATTGCCACAATAATTTTAATTATATTTCTTGTAGAATTTTTAGTCATTGTTTTCTCCCGAAAAATATTTTATCAAGATCCCTTTCAAGATTTTCATGCATCTTTATCATATCTTCTTCGATTTGTTTGTTTAATTTTCCGAACATCAAAGTTATCTTCTCTGGGAGTGATGGAGTTCTCTCTATAATTTCTATGGCCATTATTGTCGAGCATCCTTTTGGAGTTAGGATTAACATTTTTCTCCTTGCATCGTATTGGCTTTTATTCTCACTGATTAGTTTTTGTATTTTCATTTTGTTAATTTCTTTGTTTATGTAGTAATAATCCTTCTGCAATATCTTGGATAATTCTTCGTTGCATACTTCTTTCTCTTTGAGTCGTTTGAGTATTTTGATTTGAATTCCTGTTGGCTTTTCATTCTTCATTGTTTAACCCTTTTTCGAGAAATTTTTTTAGTTCGTCTTTTTTTATGAATGTTTCCAGATAGAATCTTTTTTTATTTGACATTTTTCTCCCGATGTAAATTCTTACTTTCTCTTTTAGGACTTCGAACTCTACTACTTCCGATACTACATGGATGTCCTTGCACGTTGTTTTGAATGTTGTTTTAAAACTCATCATTCCCCCTATTTTCTTTAAAGCAAAAATCTGATTCTAGGTCGTCTACAAACCATTCTTCATTCTTCGTCTGGATTATTGAGTGTAGAATTTCGTGACATATCGTTTCTCTTAATTCAAAATCATCTAGCCACACCACTATTTTGAATCCCGATGCCATATTAAATCCCACCAAATACTTACCCCCGATCTTTCCCGGTAAAGATAAATTCTCATTACCATAATCTTTCGCCATCGATGGTTGATCCTTATAAAAAACTATTTTTCTAATTGTCTCACGATACTCTGGCTTTATTGAATAAACAAGATACGCCACATATCCCAATTCTCTCTCTGATAATCCCACGCCTTCGATTATTGGATCATCATACGTCCTCGAATGATATATGAATTTGTCTGCTATTATTGAATATGTGAATGCTCCAACAAAAAGCATCAGTAATACTGACCAGAAATATCTTCTCCAAGTTACGAGTCTTTGGCCACATCTAGGACATTCTTTCATCTTCTCAATCCTCCTGTGTTTTTTGTTTTCCCCATTGTGATTTTAAAATGTGGACTGATGGTCTGTTGCCAGAGTCAATCCACATCTATCATTGAGGGCGAATTAGACAAACTTCTTCGCAGTCTTCTTTTTCTTCTTACCACCTCTTGCCATAACAGCCTGTCCGATTGTTATGTTTCCGGTTGCCTTATCCGTTCCGCAGTAATATAAAAAGCCTGTCTCACGCTTGATATCAGTCTTCATTATTGTTTTTCCGATTTTGATCACCTCCCTTTTGAGTTGATTTTCTTTCCCAGATATCTTCCATCTCATCTGGGCATCCTGTCATAATTATGCCTTCTTCTTTTTCATCATATACTTCGTCAGTTTGTTGTTTTACCCTCGCCAACATCTTATCCATATTGTTTTTTCTATTGGGGCAGTAGCGTCCATGTTCTCGGACATTCTTGCCTTCGCATTTCATACATCGATATCCTTTGTTATTAGTAAGCATTTCTTTTTCTCCGTTGTTGTTTTATATTTTTCTCCGATGTTCCGGACCTCACATCTCTTATCTCAATGTCGAAATAGCATGGATCTGGAAGTTCTTTCAGTATCTTCTTTGGGATTTTTATGGTTAGGTAATCCGTCCCGGCCTTTCTTCCTCGGACATTTTCAATAAATATTTTATCACTCATATCCCTGCCTCCCTCAATCTTCCATCAAGTTTTTCGAGGAAGTCTTGTAGCTTACTTTGATTTGTCATTATTTTATCTAGAACTCCCTGATGCTTTATGACGTTCTTAGCTTCTGATTGTTGGACTGAGGCCACTTCTTTGATCATGTTTTGCGTTTCACTCATCGTCGTAGGATTCTTTCTTATGTCGTTTAGGAATGGTGCGATAGCATCAACATCATCGGTCGCTTTTGTCGAGTGTATAAATTCAGTTTCGTCAGTTGAGAATGAGAAATCTGTAATCATCCAAATTTTTCCATCTTCACCAGTTAATAAAAGTCGATTGCCTTCTGTCCGGTATACCTTAGCGAGAGCATCCTGAATCTTCGCATACTCTTGTGAGATTATCGTTATGTTTGATTTGTAGTCTTTTACTAGGATCACCTTAAACATTCTTTCTAATTTTGGAATCGCATCCTCTAAAATTCCTATTGCTTGAATCAATGCATCTTCCCAGTTTGCCGAGTATATTGTCGGCATTTTTATGATTATTGATTTTGTTGTTGTTTTGAGTTTGAGCCTTCCATAGTTGAAAAGATCCTGCTCGTTATTTTTGAGTTTAATTGTCTTGTTGAAATATGGCATCTGCCTGAGTTCGTTTCTTTTTAGGTCCCAGTTTCTTGGTGAGTTAATTATTTTTATTTTGAAATGTAGGTTGTGTTGTCGCAATTTATATCGTAACCCCACGAGAGAATGTAAACCCTTGATTCCTTTGTCTGTTAGTTCGTAGATTGATCTCTTTGGATTTCGGACAAGTCCTTTACTCACTAGCGTCGATATAATTCCATATATTGCTGTCCTAGAAACGTGTCTATATTTCGATATTTCTGTGATGCAGAGGCCTTCTTGGATCAATTTTAGGACCTCAAATCTGGCGAATTCAACCGTAGATGTAAACCCTTTGTCTTTGAATGTAAACCCTTTTTTCTTAGGCATTTTTCTCTTCCCGGCCATCTGAGATATCTTTCACTTCAATAACCTTCATTTTAATTATTGACCTATCCCCTAGATTTAATTCGTTTGAAATTTCTCTAGGGAAGGAGAATCTTTTTCCGCCTTTGATTTTATGACCATTTCTGAATCGGTTTTGATTTGCTACTTCGATATTGAAGATTGTGGAAGTTTGTTCCGATTCTCTCACGCCATATTCTTCAAACTGCTCGTTTATTTGATGGAGTGTTTGTAATAATTCTCTTTTTAATCGTCCAACCTCTGATAGAAATTCCCGTTCCTCTAAGGTTTCTTTTAACTTTTGTAAGGTTGTAATTCTGAAACTGCATATTTTTTTACAAGTTGAGGTGATATTTTTTTGTAAATCGCCAAGCTTGCCTAGTTCTGATTTTAATTTTCCAACTTGTGCAGGCGCATAAATTCCTTTGAATCCCCCGGATGCAACTTCCTTGATGTGATTATCAATTAATGCCCTCAATCGTTCTCTTGGCAATTTGCTTAAGATACATCTATTGAATAAATAATCTTGGTATTCCCTATTTTTTATTCTTGTTAATTGTTCTGCTTGGGTTAGTTTTATTTTCCCCTCTTCAATTATTTGCCCCTTTCTCCATAAGATTGCATCTTGGATTTTTCTAGGTAAGGAAAGGATCGATAAATACATGACAGCATTATTCTCTGATACGTTTAAGCTTGTTAGGACACTTTTCATTCTGAAAATATCATCATCATCAAAACCATCAAGTTTCTCAAATTTACAATCTCCTCTCCTCTTCCAATTCTTTAATTTTCCTATAAGCTGACACATTCTTATCGGATCGTCTTTAGTGGTTTTGATTTTATCAGCTATCAGTAATTTTATTGTGTTTGCTTTTTCTAGTGGTTGAAGATCATCTCTCAATAAATTTTCATGGGCCATATTTATTTTTAGATCTCCTGCCTTTCCTATTCGAACAATGCACGGAATTGTTTTTCGTCTCATTCTCTTATAACACTCAAATCTTCTATGCCCAGAAAGAATGATATACTCATTATCTTGCTTTATTATGTTGATTGGATTTATTAGGCCATTTTCCCTAATGCTTTTAATCAGCGCCTTTAAACTTTTCTCGTCTGTTGTTTTTCTCGTCTGATATGGATTCTTTTTTATTTTAGAAACCAAAATCTCTTCAACTTTCATCTCTTGGCCTCCTTTTCTTCTCGCTGTCTTAGAATAATTTGTCTGTGACGATCTGTTTCTCTTCTTGCTGTTTCATCTTTGCTTATTCCGTTTTGTGTTGCTATGGTTATACCTAGATTCTCGGGCAGGCATTCGAATCATTGTTAAGATTCGGTATACCGGCTAACTGCTTGCCTTTGTTTATTTTATTTAGAATTCGTTTTTGCGCCTCTTCTGTCTTGGGCCAATATTTTTCGAAGTTTCCTAAAAGTAGGCTGAGGTAGTGGATGCTTTTGAATCCCATTTCTCTCGCAATCTTAGTTTTAGTCCAGTTTCTTGATTTGAGTGTGAAAACAAGGCCTAGGAGTTCTTTGTGGATAGGGCTGTCAGTCTCTCTTAACCCCAATTTATCCATGTTTTCCTTTGTAGTTGAGGATTTACTGGTTGGGCATATAAAGTGAGGGTTACGAGTCTCTAAACCGCACATGATACAATTTAGGTATTCTGCGTGTCTCGCCTCTTCTTTTGTTAAGATGAAGGTTCCGCAACTCGAAGTCCTACATGGGATAATCACTTCTTCCGGACTCATTTCTTGAACC
>Ga0307928_10004231_pt1 | contig 10902 bp, 19 predicted proteins | sample AceLakmetagen232_FD_201815 | JGI IMG/M metagenome (GOLD analysis project Ga0307928, IMG submission 201815) | Saline water microbial communities from Ace Lake, Antarctica - #232 | ecosystem: Environmental > Aquatic > Non-marine Saline and Alkaline > Saline | place: Antarctica: Ace Lake...
CGCTCTTTCTTCCGCAGTCTCAGCACTATCTATCGCTGCTTTTAATTCAGCCTTTTTCTCTTTTTCTCTTTGTTCTTCAAGCTCTTCTTCTTCTTGATCGGTTTGTTCATTTAGAGCATCTATTTGATCTTGATATTCAGACACGATAGCGGCGGTCTCTTCATCGAGGAGTTTCAGTTTTGCATAATATTCCTCATCAATTAGAGAGAGCTTCTCATCTGTTGCTTCCCTCGCTGCTTTTAATTCCTCATCTATGGCATCTTTTGCCGCTTCGGTATATTCTTCCAGTAATTCTTTTTTAGATTTAACAACCTTTTCTTCGTAGTCGTATTGCTCTTTTATTAATTCAATCGCTTCTTCGAGTGCAGTTTCAGCAGCCATACGCTCGCTGTTAATAGCATCAATTTTAGCATCAAGCCGCTCTTTATATTCAGCTTTGAGGTCTTCAGTGAGTTCTTCCTCTCTCTCTTCAATAACATCAGCCGCTTCAACAACTTCTTCTTTAGTCTTACCGAATAAATTACTGAACCAGCCTGTTATTTTGCTCCAGTTTTTCCACAGAGCTATTCCCGCGGCAATCAAAGCCGCAACCCCAGCAATAATTAAACCGATAGGGTTAGCAGTCATAGCAGCATTCCATAACCATTGTATAGCTGTTAGTACTTTAGTTGCATTGCCTAATAGTTTAATGCCTGAGACAAAACTAGAAACAAAACCTATCACCTTCGGAAGTAAACCGACGAAGAGCAACAAAGCCCCGCCCGTTCCTGCAAGAGCTAAAAGCCATTTAACAAGCCCCTGATTTTCTTTTATCCAGTCGCTAAAACTCTGTATAATAGGCTGTATCTTTTCAACCATGCTTTTCAGGACTGGAAGCAACCCTTCACCGATAGCAATAAATAGATTAGTTGCTGTGTTTTTTAATTCCGTTAGCATCGAGGCAGCCGTTTCGTTTCTCTTGTCTACCTCTTCCTGCAATGCTATGTTCTCTTCCCAGGCTTTATTGGCTGTGTTTATAGCATCAGTAACTAACCCTTCAGCGTTTGAAGTCCTGAGTAGCATATCTTCTACACGAATACCGCCAAGCCCTAAGTTGTCGAGCATGGTAGAAGTGTCAGCGCCTATATCGTTAAGGTTCCCTAACCCCTGCATAAATGCCAAGAGGGCGTCAGTTGCGTTATCCCTATAAGCAGTAGCAAAGGCATTAGATGACATGCCAGCTATTTCAGCGAATTGGTCAAGTTCCTCACCGCCTTTAATAACAGATGAACTCATCGTCAAAAGTACATTTGATATAGCAGTACCGCCAGCCTCAGCTCTCAAGCCTAGAGACGAAAGGGACGTTGCTAAACCGAGTATTTCCGTTTCGGTCATACCGGCAGCGGTTCCAGCGCCAGCAATCCTCATTGACATATCTACTATCTCTGATTCAGTCGTGGCGAAGTTATTGCCAAGATCAACAATAGCAGAACCCAGCTTGTCATATTCGTCAGCGGCCATTCCTGTGATGTTTGCAAACCTTGCTAAAGACGTGGCAGCCACATCCGCTGCTATGTTAGTCGATATTCCTAGTTGTACCATAACCTCAGTAAAATCGAGTATATCCTCAGTGGCGATACCCAACTGTCCGGCTGCTTCAGCAACGGCCGCAATCTCTGTAGCTGTTAAAGGGAGCCTCTCTGACATAGCAAGTATGCCTTGTCTTAATACGTCAAACTGCTCTTCGGTGGCCTCGACTGTTTTACGTACACCGGCAAAGGCATCCTCAAACTTAACAGCCGCAGTAACCGCACCGCCAGCAATGGCACCTACAACAGCAACGATAGCCAGCCCCGCAGTTCTAAGCCCTTTAAAGGCCGCTTCGTTTCTCTTGATTTTCTTCTCAAGGCTGGTTAGTTTAGTTTCAGCGGCTGCAAAGCCCTGCATTGTTATTTTGCCTACTAAGCTCCATACTTCCATATTATTTGTCCTTAACTTTGCATTTATCCAATATTGAGGCAGCTTTTGCCAATGCCTCCTCTTTGGTTACTTTGGGTGTGGCGTCTTCGTCCATTAAACCTATACGGCGTAGAAAGTTAGCATACGTTTCGTTCTCTTCGTGAAAGGTTGTATAAAGAGTAACGGCTTCCATTTCGTTGCACTTGGCAGATTTGATAGTTTTGAGTATATCCAGATAGCGTGAGTATTGGAGTGAAAAGACTATTCCGTCTGTCCATCCGTAGCGCCTTTGGATTGTGTCGAAGTCTCTGTTGAGATTCCCTCCGGCACCAACTGAGACGCCTCTGATAAAAAATCCTGTATACCTTCCATCGATGCAAGCTGCTTTAGAATGCCAATTATCTCTTTAGCAGGTAAGGCAAGGAACTCTGTCTTGTCCATCCCTGAAAGTTCAGCCAGCCATTCCTTCAAGTCTTCTTCAGCGTCAACAAAAAGGCTCTGTAGGATAATTAGAGTAATCTCCGCATAGTTCTTTGTTTTACCCTTGATGAAAGCCAGGATTTGCAATCTGTTGCCTTTGGTTATTTTACCTAACATCCGGGCAATAGCGAATACATCTCCTACGCTTAATGGTCTCAATTTAATCTCTTTAGTTTTCATAATTCTCCTTCTTTATTTTTTTAATTTAACTTGGATATCTAATCTCCCATGGTTCAGTTACCAGATCAGCGGCAGTATAATGCCCTGAGAATTTAACCTCTGATACTACCTCTTCATTGTTCATGAGTCCGAGACTTAAAGCTGTATCACAAAGAACATTTTTAACGATAAAGATTATCGGATCGGTTGTTGCGGTAAATCCTGTATGTGTTGCCACTATAGCCACGTTATCACAATAGGCATTGTCCGCTACTTCCTGTCCTACCATAACCGCATCACCTGAAACGTATGTATATGACGCAACAATAGCGTGTCCGTCAGTTACAGCGGAAAAGAATTGAAGCTCCCCTGTGTCGTAATCAACTGTATAATCCGTTCCTCTTACTACGGCCGAGGCATTAACGGTTACAACATCGCTATTCTCTAATACACTCCCGTGGTCAAGTGCAAACTCTGTCAGTGTACCGTTACCATCACCAACCGCCTCATCCGATACGTCCGAAGAGCCTGTACTGTACGTGTTAAGAGCCAGCGCCCTTCGAAGATTCTCCGCCGTGAACTCTAACATCTTAACTGTAAGAAATGCCTCGACTTCTTCCACGCGCCGGAAGCCTTTCACTTTTCCCTTCGAACCATCGGGGCGTACATCCCTGATAGTTCTGTTAATCTCAAATGTGTTGCCACCCTCTGTGGCCCCAAGTAAAGTGCCAGGACTGTCTGCATCATAGAAATCTATATAGACAGCCCCGGGACCGAAAACCATTCTTTCAGGTGTGTTTGTGCTAACTCCATGTTTAACTACTGCCATAATGTCCTCCTATGCGCTCGGGTACAATAATTGCCACGGTTCAGTTGTAAGGTCTGAATCTGCAAAATGCGCCGTAAATTTTAATTCAATCGTTGCTTCTTCGTTGTTGTTAAGGTTAAATGTTAACGGCCCCTCAACAAGACAATTAGACAATGACATTCCAATCGGTGCTGATGTCATTGTGAATCCAGTAACCTCAGCTACAATCGCAACAGATGAGATATAATCATTATCATCTATCTCTGCTCCGGTTATAGCGTGAGATGTGGCCGATGCCCCAGGTAATGCGTAAAGTAAATTAGCCTCAGTTATCTCCAATAGTTTAATCGTTAAAGTCCCTTCAACTTCTTCTACTCTGCGGAAACCCTTTACCTTACCTTTGCTTCCGTCCGGTCTGATGTCCTTGAACGTCCTGTTGATTTCAAAGACGCTCCCTCCTAACGTAGCACCCAAGATAGTGCCGGGGTCTCCGACGGCTCCTGTTCCGATGTAAACCGCACCGGGACCAAAAACCATCCTATCAGGTGTATTGCTTGATACTCCGTGTTTTACAACTGCCATTTTAATAGCCTCCTAAAAATATTATCTGCTTATAATTACCGATGTTTCTGATTTTCTATAGAATCTTAAATTGAACTGCATAGTGTAATGCCAGATATCGGGTTCTGTCTCTGGGATAAACCCATCTGTTTGTTTCCATATTTTACCGTTTACACATTCTGTGGTATCGAATTGAAGCTCATCTATCAGTCCTATAATCCGTTGTCTAATAGGCAATACCTCAGCGTTTGAATCAGAATTATCACTCCATATATCTATATAGTATGTAGATATTTGATTAGGGAAAAACTCTGTTGACCTTATATCTAACCTGTTTACCAAGTAGGGGAAGGTTGCGTCAGGTGTTGCCCAAGTATGATACAAGTTGACTGTACCGCCCATAGCAGCCTTTAAAGTAGCGTCTGAGGTTAGCAGGGTGTATATATAATCTAGTATTGATTTTTGACTATCTTTTACTGTCATTTAGCACCTAGTATTCTTTTTATTTCGGGTGTTGCTCTTTCGCAACTTAGTTTCAACCAGGGACGGGGAGCCATGTTTCTAGTGCCATATTCAAGCCATTTGGCATAATCCCCGATACTTGATTTTGTGACTTTGTTTATTGCCGATTCTAATATTCCGACATTGCCAACTATAGTATTTCCGTTACCCTCAATAGATGTTGAAACGTGTTGTCTGAGTTCCCCAGTTGCCTGTGCTGGAGCTTCGTGTTTTTCAGCCGATGACGCTGTATAAGTTCTCTGTGTTCCGGGTACTTTGTAAGTTCTACCTGACCGACTGCCGGATAAAGTTATAAGTGTTTCTTTCCTCGCAATAACAAGAGCCTTAGCCATTTTTTTAAAACTATCATCCTGCATTGCTTCAATTGCGCCTTTAGCTCCTAACATCTAACTATAATCTCCTAATTTACGATGGAATCTATCGGTGTATGCACTCTCAGCTATTTCACGATATTCGGGGAACTCGATTATTAATTCCTCAACCAGCCTACCAGCGCAGATAAAACATTCCCCCTCTGCCCTGAATATTACTTCTGTAACTTTAACAAATGCTATTAAATCCATTTCAATCCTCCTTTACAACTATTACAGTTGTGTTGTTTATTAATTTGGGAGGTTCGACTGGTTCTAACGTCTTGCCCTTCCACTTAAACCTATAATTGCCCCTGTTTAGCGTTACATCGCCTCTCAGCACCACTTGATGTGATACCTCGCTATTTAATTGCTGGTATTGAGCTATAGTCTGAACACTCAGCGGAACAACTCGAGCGTAGACTGTCTGCACAGGTTTCCACACTTCGGTCTGTCCTGTTGATGTCTGTACTGTAGTTTTAATCTGCATCTGCACTCTGTCTTTTAATAAGTTAGTTTTCATTGACTTTCTTCCTTTTTAGGGATATACTATGAGGTATGATAATTGCAAATATATTATTAATATTATCTTCCATAAAATACCGATTAATAGATAGGGCAATATTTATAATTGCTATCCCTATTTGTTTTGTTTATACAGTTAAAACAGCAAGTCTTATAAATAAAGAATTAGCTATGTTAAAAAGGAGGTTACAATGTTTATAAACGATGCACGTAATGATGAAGGGATATTATCGGGGGATATTGTAAGGGTCGAAAAGGGGCGTCCGCTTATAGTTATGGAAGGTGACCCTGAGCTTTATTACACTTGTACTTTAGATACTGGGTACAAACTCCAAATTTCCGGCAGAGAGCTTGATATTATCTATAATGTTGATAACTATAGCAAAAGAGGTTTGTAATGATATACATACATAAATGCCTACGCTGTAAAGAGGGCCACGAATGGCCGTCACATAATGCGAATCCTAGAGTTTGCCCGAAGTGTAAATCGCCGTACTGGAATAGTTTTAAAAGGGAGAAAAGGAATGGATAACCTCCCTCCTTGTGTTAGAGAAACTACGGAACCAGCATACCTTGAAGGGTACAAATGGCTTAAATGGGTTGGCATTATCGCCTCTTGTCCATTATTCCCCAGTTATGAGATTGCTGTACCCATGGCGTTTGAACCACACTCTTTGTCAAAAGAGCAATACTTAAAACCTGACTTTGTAAGCAAGCTAATTTCTGACGAAATAGCATTCCAAATGAAAAACCCATATTATTGCCCACCTGACACTATTGATATAAAAAGGGAAGATGTCGTTAAATAAGGAGAGGAAATGAGTACCAGGGCTTATTTTATTAAATCTAAAAGAGGGACAAAGTCCATTAATGAAGACTGCTCTTTTAACGCTTGGCACGAACACGACCTAATGGATTATTTACTAGACAAACTTGGTATATTCCCTAGAGACAGTATAGGCGTAGTGAGAATTAAAATATCTATTATGAAAAGTGCTTTAACTGAAGTTGACTGGGATAGCCAAGAAGCTAAAGAGCTAGTAAGCCAAGATGTCAAATGGGCAGAGGAAAATAATATCAAGACAATGAGATATGATTTTGGTTAAATTAGGAGAGGAAATGAATTATTTTTACTATCCTGCTGGCTGGTGGCAATGTTTTAAATGGGAAATCTTAATGAAACACCGCCTATTGCCTGGATGGTGGTTAATTCGCCACCCCCTCAAATGTAGAAAGGTTAAATTAGGAGAAGAAATGAAAAGTAAAATAACATTTAACAACTCTTGTAACAAAGAATCTAAAGAAGCTATCAAAAAATTCATAAACGATATAGCTGATAAGGTTGAAACTTGTGATACCGAAGGCTCTATAGTTACAGAAAACAATATAGTTACTATCAAGCCAGGTAATGCATCCTTAAAATTTAAACGGATAAAAGCTGTACATTATACCATTGATGTTACTATTAAATTAAATTCCTTCTAATCGAGCTAACAGCATCTTTGGCAGTCTTTGGTAATTCGCTTGTATCACCATAACTAACAGAGCCTATTCCGGTTACTGTTTCCGACTTTATTCCGAGCCTGTTTTCATACCATGTACTTACTGTTATCATACAAGCTGTCACCGCCAGTGGGATAGCTGCCTGTGTTAATGCCCTTGTTGTCGCATAACCAGCCGTATATACTATCTGATATTCATAATCGTTATACCACATTCCCTTTAGCCTGGCTGTTGATAATTGCTCTGTGTAATCAGTATTAAGAGTTAATGCCACATTATAACGTACGATAACCAGAGCTTCATCAGCCGGAGCGGAATCAAAGGTCAATGTTTTGCTACTTATTGTATATTCTGTGGTCTCAGTCATTAATGTACCAGCTACATAAACAGTGTACGATCCTGCCATTGGGGTACTGCCAAGTGTGAATGTAATCGTCTCCCCGTCACCTTCAAAGTCATCTACCTTCTCATAGCTCACAGATGTTATAGAAGCAACAGGACTCTTATACAATCTTATTATGTTCTGCCCCTCACCTAATTGAGTTTCCGTTACTGTCCTATTTACAAATGCACGTCCGGTGTAATTCTCTATTGCCTCAGTTGCCGAGTTGATTAATATCTCTATTAACTCATCATCATAATCTTCGAAGGTATCATCTGAAGCCGCGTAATCATAAGCAGCTGTAATTATCTCACCCGTTGCCGGAGCTGTTACAAATGTCACAGTTGCTGTGGTAATAGAGTAATCAGTAGTTTCAACTTGAAGAGTACCATTATTATATAGTTTCAGGCTGCCCTCTACAGGTGTATTATCAAGATCAAAGGCCACCTCGGAGTCATCCCCTGCTCCTACATACTCAGCAAATACCTGAGTTGCTGCCGCCTCATCTTTTCTTAAATGTGTTTTAGCCTGTTGTACTGTTATTAATGCTGTTGCCGATAATGACATATATCACCTCTAATCGAGATTGTAAAATTCCTGTGGGTCTCCGAGAGTGTATTCCTTCTGTGAGCGCCCTAAAGTATAATGCCTTTGTCTCTTCTTTCGTTTTTTAGTTATACGTGAGGCTGCCTTAATTGGAGGGTTTGTTCTCCAGGCTGCCAGAGCCGCCTGTATTGTTGTTACACCTTCAGATAAGCCTGAGATGTACATCGTTAACATGATATTGCCTGTTGCGGAAGAATCACCTTCAGATAATCCAGACATAAGCCATTGACTGATTATATTCCCTGTTGCAGTTGACGTTCCTGTAGATAAACCTGAGAGAGGAAGTTGATTGATTATCAATTGGCATATTATCCCTCCGCTACCGTCATATTCTTACTACCTGATGCGCATATTGCGAAGACTGCACCGGTGTATAGGTTGGTCATATTTATCTCATAGCTACCACCGCCAACATTAAGCCTGATTCCTTTATTAGCGATAGCTGTTCCTGACAGACTTAGATAGATAATCTCATCTGAATCATTTACCAGCGCTGCGAATGTTCTTGCTGTGTTTACCGCTAATACTTGCGTGGTAGTAGCGCCGACTGAAACACCATCATTGTCTGCAGTTGACACACCTGAAACGGTAACATTTGTACTTCCTAGAGTAGTTGTTTCCGTCCAGGTAGTACCTGAGTCATGGGTTACATACCATTTTGTAGTATCGTACTCATAGCACTTGGAGCCTACTGCTACACCTGAAGCTGGCTTGGTGTCTGCCGCAGCTCCGATATATGTTTTTACGCCCCTCTTTTTGCCATTTAATGTGCCTATTTTAATGTAAGCTGCCATTTATTACCTCCGTTTTCTAGGTTTAGAGGTTGCGACTTTCTTATTTATTACTGATTTCTCAGTGTGTTCTACAGTTTTATGTTCTTTAGGCTCTATGCTCTTGTCCTGCATAGCCATACCAGTCATTAACCATTGTCGAGCTTGTTTATCCGGAACATCTACCACGTCACCGACATGATAATGATTTTTACCATCATAATATACCGTTTTAAGCATTCTAATTCTCATTTTAACTCCTTATTGTGTATCCAAGTTATATTCCTGCATAATTGTTCCAAGTGGTACATAGATTTTATATTGAATCTTTTCTGTGGCTATACTAACTAATGCTTTGTCCCATTCAGGAATACTTTCCCAAGTTTCAATATAAGCGTTCTCTATATCTTTTTCATAAATAGTGGCATAAGAGGAATGTATTTTATCCACAACATTACCACCGTCATCATTAGTTTTGTAGAAATAATAGTACATCTCTGAATTGACACTACCAAAAAACAAACCAAAATTACCATTTGCATTGATAGAGCCTTGAATTGATGTAATGTCATTTTCTGCCACTTTAGTATAGTCTGTATAAGGTACACAGAGAGACCCTATAACCAGCCCAATAAACCCAATTATTATAGGAATGAACGCAAACAGACAAAAGTCTACATTACTAAACGCTCCTATAATAAGCAACAGTAAACCTATCCCCAAAATCCATAACCAAATCATTTTAACTCTCCTTATATTAACGGGCAGTAGCGGTGGGGAAAGGAGATTAACCCTGCCCCCACTGCCCGTAACCGCCCAATTAAGGGCAGCTTATTGTTCTACAACATCCACACACGCTGTATGTACATTGGGATTAGCGTCTGATTCGTAGTAACAAGCCATTAAATTGTAGACATTAGCTGCGTTGACTGTTAATCCACTGGTTAAGATACCGCAGTTTACAAAGGTTAATTCGTTTACCACAGCACCTGAACACTCGAAGCCTCCTACAAGTCTATATCCCCAGAACCGCACCCTGTCATCTGTGCTTTCAGTAATATAGTGGACAAGCCCCTCTATAGTATTTCCTTTACCTGTAGCATAGATTCGGATAGAGTCTGACGCGGCCCCTGAACGATTGACATCGATAGCATGGTCAGTTGACGTCTCAGATTCAATTTCTACATCCTTAAGTATAAGATTGATTCCCTTACCTACTGATGCGTTATCTACCTGTAAACCAACCAAACCATCATCGTGCGATAGTTTAATACCATTCAAGGTTGCAGTCCAAGTACCTGAAGCAGCCGCAGGATCGATTGATACAGCAAAGGCAGTTACTGCTTCTACTGTTACAGTGCCGGGGATTAAAGCTACCAGCTGCGCGTTATCGTAATCAGTCCATGTCACATCCTCTGAGTAAGTTCCTGGGCCAACAACAATAATCTTATCGTCAGCCGAGATAGCAGTCATAGCCCCTTGAATAGTGGCATATTTATTACCATCAAGCGTTATATCAAGTGATGCTGCTCCGGTAACAGATACATAATCCCCTATATCAGGGTTATACCGTCTGTGTAATTCCTGAACCATTTATCTACCTCCTATGTCGTATAGGTCATTACATCTGACTGTGCTAATTTACCATTTGGCAGTACGACATTTAAGACTGCCTGCTTTCCGGAAGCCACTGTGATAGTAAAGTCTGCTAATCCAGTGGCTTCTGTTACAGTCCTTCCCATAACATCGGTAACATCCTCTACTAATATCGCCCCATTGGTTTTGATAGTTATTTCGCTGGTATCGGTGCCGTCAGTCACCAACGTTTGAGCAGTGGCATCGGTTGTTAAAAACCAAGTAAATACGACATAATCTGTGTATGTCTCCTCACTGCCTCCATAGAATTGTACCGATACATCCGGGGTCATCGTGGTATTATCAGCTACCGTAACAGTCGCTGTTATATTATCTCTTGTTAACATTATTTTACCTCCGTTTAATTTATGGGGAGGACTTTCACCTCCCCTATTTTAAGACTAAGCTCCTGAGTTACCTATACCGTAGAAAGCAGCCGTGCGATAAGCACCGCCTCCGACTCGTTTCTTAGCACGGAAGCCTATCAGTCCTGCCTCGGAGTAAAGCTCATCCAGCCTCTTAATGGCCATACCAGGGCGGTCAACAATCATATAACCCTGTTTGAAATTACCGAACACAACAGAGATTAAGTCAGTGCCAGTGCTTGAATTTGTCATATCATTCTGGCTTATAATACCGAAGCCGTCAATGTTATTCGGCTGT
>Ga0307928_10004234_pt1 | contig 10900 bp, 23 predicted proteins | sample AceLakmetagen232_FD_201815 | JGI IMG/M metagenome (GOLD analysis project Ga0307928, IMG submission 201815) | Saline water microbial communities from Ace Lake, Antarctica - #232 | ecosystem: Environmental > Aquatic > Non-marine Saline and Alkaline > Saline | place: Antarctica: Ace Lake...
TTGGTTTTTACTTATTTATAAAATGGACCTATCAGCATGGTGGATTCTTTTTCCAGTCATAGTTCATTGGAGAATGTCAGATTTTGTATGAATAGAAAACACGTTAAAAGAAAAGGAAATAGAATATACGATAAATGGTACAAGGAACTATGGTGGTTTATATGTGAGGTGTTAAAAGATGAAAATTAAAATAGCAAAAACAATAAAAGCATATAGAGATTCTCTAGGGGTATCACAAGGGGGGTTGGGAAGAAGATTTGGCTGTAGTAACAAAACAGTATCAACATGGGAAACTGGAAAAAGCCTCCCACCACGAAAAGTTATAGAGGAAACTTTGACATGGTTTATAAATAAAAATTATGAAGAAAAAGAATTGGGAGGTATAAATGCGGTGTGAGATTTGCTCCATCTTAATAGGTAAAGGGTTAATGGAAGAAAAGAGGCACGATTTATACGGTTATACATTATGCTCTTGGTGCTATGATAGGTTTAAAGAGTACTCGTTTACAAAGTTTGAAAAAAGATTAAGGAAATGGAATGTCGAAAGCAATAAAGAAAGGAACAAAACATGGAAGATTTAAGTTTCCTAAAACATTTATCATACAGCAATTTGAATCAATTTCACCAGTGTAGGAGATGTTGGTTTTTAAAGTATAAGTATAAGTACGAATTGCCCCCCTCAGAAAACATGGAATTGGGTTCAGAAGTCCATACTTGTATAGAAAACTATCACAATGGAGTGGCACAGGATTTATCAAAAGAATTGCATTATTTTGTTGGTAGTGGTTCAAAGAAAAGATTGAAGTGGGAATACACCCTAGAATCGTTTTTAAGCCCTTATTCGGAGTATTACCTACCAGAACACTTCGACAGCATAGAAGGCTTCGTAAAAGCTAAAATTGAGCGCAAAAATGGGGTGCTGAGGACGCTACCTATTCCCCTTTTAGGAAAAATAGACCGAGTTTGGAAAAAAGTACCTCACGATGTGAAAACTAGTGGGCATAGATTCTATGATCGGGATACAGAAGATAGAAAACAGCACGGACTTTATGTCTATTTGCTTTATAAGACTTATGGTTATATCCCAGATAGGTTTATTTACGATGTATTGGTTAAAAATAAAACCCCAGTTGTTCAGATTGTAGAACTGCCGATGACCCCAGAAATAATGTGGGAAGCAGTTGATTACATTTTCGACACTTGGGAAGAAATGAAAGTAGCAGAAATGCCAGATTACCATACAGACGAATGTTGGAACAAAGACGTAATGCCTTAAATGTTGTCGCCGCAGCCTAAAGTGGCATTGACAAAAAGTAGATAGTTAGGGAATATAGATATAGGAGGTCTAAACAATGAAAACCAGAATCATACAGACAAGGTTTTGGGATGATGAATTTATAAGCGAGTTGTCGCCAAAAACCAAGTTGCTTTTTCTTTACTACATCACGAATAGCAAAATAGGTATGACTGGAGCTTTTGAAGCCCCAGATAAACATACTTCTTTTTATACAGGATTGACTAAAAAAGAGGTGGCTGATGGAAAAAAGGCACTGAAAACGAAAATGGTGTTTATGGATGGTTGGGTTGTGGTATTAAATGCTAGAAAGTACAACAACTACGCCAGTAACAGCAAACAGAGTATGGCTTATATGAAAGAATATGGTATGTTGCCAGACGTCATTAGCGAATATGTAGAGGCTGTTGATGCCCCAGATTATGTTGGAGGGTATAAGAAAAACAAAAGTGGGTATTTACATAGAAATGTTGCAGAGTCATTGTTAGGAAGAAAATTAAGTGAAGACGAGGTCGTTCATCATATAGACCTAAACCCAGAGAATAATAACCCAGATAATTTAGCTGTTATGCTGGGAGATACCCATACCCTGTTACATCAAGGAAAAGTGGATATTTCAGATACTGGTATCATACTACTATCAGAGTACTACGATACTAACCATAAATCAGAAACCATAAATCCTAAATCAGAAACCCTAAAGAAGAAAGAGTACACAAAAGTTTCCGATATTACAGATGTGGATATTACCGAGATTGCAGAAAAGTACGGCATAAAAAAGGATTTTGTTAGACAAAAATTAGATGATTTGGAAAATTGGATTGAAGAAAAACCCACTAGAGGTAAAGGTAGGAATTTAAGAAGAACATTAATGGCTTGGGTAAAACGAGATGCGGAAAAGATGGTTAAAGAACATTTTAGTAAAAATTCAAGAGGAGGTGTTGTAGATGTCAGAGAAAATTAGACTATGCAAATGGTTTGTTGTTACTGATGGTGGCACATACACTGTTAGTGAGAAGGAAAAAGATGGGATATTGTTGGCAGACCAGAAGAAAGCCAGATTTGTACATTTAGAGGATGTAGTAATCAATATTGCATTTGTTAAGGAAATGTATCGCAAGTACGAAACTAGGGATACCAGATATTCTGTTATAAGCGAAAAGGAAAAAAAGTATATAGTTGCACCTAAAAAAGAGGTGAAGAAATTGAAAGGCAAAAAATGAATGAACAGGTAATGGAAAATTCATGGGAAGAACTTGTTTCGGCAGGTTTGACCGCAAAAGAAAGAGCAGACAACCTAACTTGGGTTATTGGTGATTTAGCTCTACAAGTCGTTGCTACTTATGGCACTGATGCACTGGATAGCTTTGCTACAGAAATCAATGTCGCTAAGTCTACGGTGAAAAGATACAGAAGTGTATCTGGTAAATGGAAACCTGCCGAAAGGTTTGAGATTTTGAGTCATAGACACCACATGCTCGTGTCTAATCGACAGGATAGAGTAGAATTGCTCACAAGAGCAGCAGACGAGGGTTGGTCAGTAGAGCATTTACGTTTACATCTTAAAAAGGAAACCGAAAACATACCAGAAAAGGTAAAAGTTGGCTCAATCCTATTTAGACGAGACGAATGGGAAAGAATACTTAAATGGTTTGCATTATTGATTGATGACCCTACAGCACTAGCCAAAACAGACAAGTACGATGCTTTAATAGTAGAAAAGATTAATAAGAAAGTTGACAAGCTCATTGATATGGAGAAGGCTGATTATGAGGTAATAAAATGAGAATAACTAACTTCGAAAAAGTGGTGAATATGGAAAAGGATACCGCCACATATACAATCGAAATAACCACTGGCAGACAGCACGATTATGAAGGTTATGACGTATTTCCTGATTCTGAATTGGCTGATTTCGTTAAAATTTTGATAGATAAGAAATTCGCTAAAATAAAGGAGGAAAGGCTCAACAACAACTGAAAAGACCACTCCCCCACCAGAAAAAGGTTGATAGGGGATGATAGGGGAGGTTGTTTTAACAATATGGCTATAAGAAAAAAGAGAAAAAGTGAAAAAACATCACGAAAACGATTAGAGGATGATTTGGACGTCCTTTGGCATTCAGTTGGTAAAGAAAATGCCTTTTGTGCGGTATGTGCCACTCTACCTAAAGAGGAGCAGGTTAATTATAGTAAACTAGATGCTCACCACATTATTGGTCGTGGGAATCATTTAACTAGGTGGGATTTAAAGAATAGATGTTTTTTGTGTTCCTCGCATCATACTTTTGGGAAAAAACAAGCAGAGAAGAATCAGGGAGGTTGGTTTTTGGTATGGGATGAAGATTATAATAAAGACTGGATGGGAACTTACAGAAAAAGTGATAAACTGTATTTACTGGAAAAAAGGAAAGTTCCATTTAAACACTGGACGATGGATGAATTGAGAGAGATAAAAGCGGAGTTAATTCGCTTCAGAGACAACCCTGTTTCTAATCCTTACGAGGATTCTATATTGGCAAACCTATAGGAGGGAACAATGGACAGAGCTACCATCATTGAGGAGTTAGTCGGGTTGTTCAGACTTCGAGACGAGGGTCAAAATGTGGATACCCTTATCAAAGATATGGAAAGGAGGTTGTGGGAAACGGTTGAAACCGAAGTAGAATCCGATGACAACGGGGGAGATTGTGAAAAAACAAGTACGGGCTGAGGTGTTCTTGAGAGACGGCTTTGTTTGCAAAAAGTGTGGCACAGCAGGTTCAAAGAGGAATCCGTTGACGATTCACCACATCATGCCGAAAAGTAAGTATCCCAAGTTGGTGAACGACCCAGACAACTGCCAGGTGTTATGTCGTGAGTGCTACGATATAGAGCATGGAGTCTCAAGGGGGGAGGCAAGAACAAAGAAAAGAACAAGGAGACGCAGGTATTGGGAAAGGGAAATGACAGGTTAGACCGTATGGGGTTTACAATTTACACTTAACAGTAAACTGTAAACTCCATCTTTTTTAAGAAATCTGATATAATAACGCTGAGGGTGGTTAATTGATCGAACTCGCTTCGACCTCCTCTGACCACCCTCCTCGAAAAATATGAAGGATGGTTCATTGGAAATACAAGCGAAGTCTTTTAAGACCCGCATACAGTTAGCATTTTATATCCTGTTTTGGGGTAAAATTGCACTTGACAAAGCTACAGTTTTAGAAGCATTGGAGATTGGCATAAAAAATCTAGAACGATTTAACATTGATGAGAAGAAGTTTGAAAGAATGTACGGATAGTGTATAATAACCCTATGGATACTAGAAAGTTAGATAATTCAACCCCTGCGGTAGCCCCTCAAGCGATTCCGCTAGACATAAATTTACCCGATATTACAATCAAATGTACAGATTGCGGAAATGATTTTATATTTTCTGGCGCACCTAATGGTGGAGAGCAGAGGTATTATAAAGATAGAAACTTAGCTACACCAAAACGATGTGTCAAATGTAGAGTAATCCGAAGACAAAGAACTATTGGTAATGTTCGAGTAACAGAAGAAAAAGATTAGGACTCAAGTCTTCTTGTAAAAAATTAGAGGGGGTTTAACACCGCCTAGAAAGGTACTTTCATGGAAATAACAGATATAAATATAGTTTCTTATCAGAAGGTTATTAAAGGCGAAGGAACTAAAGAAAAGCCAGAACCAGACCAATTACTTGAATTGATGGTAGATGACCAAGAAAAAGCGGCAACACTGATTTTGAATAAAAGACCAGTGATAAAACTTCCATCAGAAAAATTGATTATCGCCTTAAAAGCTCTATTGGACTTTTCAGTAGACGCATTGGTTGATTACAATAAAAAACATGATGGAAATAAAACCGTATCCAAATAACCCGAAGAAACACCCTGCTAGTCAGGTTGACAAGATAGCAAAGTCACTTGAAACAGTGGGTTTTACTATTCCTATTTTAGTTGATGGTAAAGGCACTATAGTGGCAGGGGAAGGTAGATTTTTAGCAGCAACAAAGGTTTTGAAATGGACAGAGTTCAAAGAAGCAAACGGCTCGAAACCTGGCGACAAATTCATTCCATACAAAATAGTAGATTATCTATCAGACGATTTAATCAAGGCTTACAGATTAATGGATAATGAATCAGCGAAAAGCTCAGACGATAGAGTTAAGTTAGCAGAAGAAATTCTATCACTAGACCCAAAGTTCCAAGCAATAATCGGTGTAGATATAGACAAAGAGAAATTCGAATTTGAAAAAGAATTTGATAAACATACCAATGAAACAGCAGATTATCCAATAGTACCTAAATTTAGCGAAAAGTATGACGCTTTCATTATTGTATCGAATAACGAAATTGATACAGAAAACCTAATTGCCGTACTAGATTTGAGTAAAGCCAAATCATATAAGTCAGGCATTGTGGGTAGAACCCATGTGATTGAAGCATCAGAACTTTTGAATAAGATAGCACAATGGAAAGAATCCCTGTAGTCATACCCTCTCATAAGAGGGCAGATAAAGTTCTAACAAAGAGAATAGTCAACGACCCGATTATTTGTGTACCAGAGGCTCAAGAAGCCGAGTACAGGAAACACAATCCAGAATGTGAGATATTGACCCACCCAGATACAGTAATTGGCTTAGACCCTAAGAGAGACTGGATTTATAACCATTTTGGCGATGTAATGATGCTAGATGATGACATTAGTGGCGTCACTGCAATGTATAGGGAAGCAGGAGAGAAAAGTAAAGTCGCTAAAGATACGTTCTCAGAGATTATTCAACAGACTGCTTTTATAGCTAGAGAGATTGGATGCTATTTATTCGGTTTCGGTGATGTAGTTAGACCAGCATATTACGATGAGTACAAACCAATTAAACTATCAGGATTTGTTAATGGTAGGTCACTAGGGATGCTTAAAGGCTCAGGTTTGAGCTTTGTTAGTGATTTAACAGCAGTAGAGGATTTTTACATGAGTTGTATGAACGCATATACCCATCGCAAAGCGTACATTGATAACAGGTTTTTCCTTCAACAAAAAGATACGTTCAAGAATCAAGGAGGACAAGCAGAATATAGAAATATGGCTACAGAGAAAAAAGCCACTCTTGGATTAAGAAAACTGTTTGGTGAGGTAATTGAATTAAAAAAGGATGGCGGCGAAACAGCTAGAACCCGTCCCTATCAGCGAAGGATGAAATTACCCTTTTAGCCCTTTACGGTAGGAATAAATGGTGTTAGAATTACCACAGTATTAAATAATTTAACCAATGAGGAGGTCAAATTCAAATGCAAAAACAAGATAAGTATGAAATTAAAACCGTAAATCAGTACGGCCTATTTGAAGTAGCAAGCTCATTCCAAAAATGTGTAAGAAGGGGTTACGAAAAAGAAGCAATGTTCTGGGCAACAGAACTGGCAATGTCTAATTTCGATAATTACCTATGGAAAAGAATCCTAATCATCACATCAGAGGATATTGGGTTAGCTTCACCAAGTTTAATGGCAGTAATATGGGGATTATATTCTTCATACCAAGTTATTAAGAAAAAGAAAGACGCAAAGCACAGACCTGAACGCCTGTTCCTAACTCATGCAGTAATAGCATTATGTAGAGCAAAGAAATCAAGATTAGTTGATTGGACTCTAATAGCTAATTGGGAAGGTCATCAAGACAATCTACTCGAAATTCCAGACTATGCCTATGATAAACACACTTTGAAAGGTAAAAAAGAGGGTAAGGGTATAGACCATTTCTTTGATGAAGCATCAAAACTCAACAATATGTTAGAAATTGAAGGAGAAGCAGAAATTAAGGAAATAGCTCGTGGATACATGAAAGAACCAAAAAAAGCCGTTCCTGCCGATACTTCCGAGTTTCCAATGTTTAATGGAGATAAATAATGGTAGTAGTTAGAAGCGTATTACATAAGAATAAGTTAGACGAGTTCAAGAAATGGGCGGCACGAAAGGGTTTGAAATTAGAGGAGACTAGAGGAGAGTACCAAGTATTGCGTATTAGAGACGAAAACGGATTGCACATATTCTATGCTAAGCATGAACCAACTCAGCACATATCGGTACCATCAAAATGTATGAAATATGTTAATGAGTTTATCAAAGAAGGAAAGTCATAGTATAAAATGCAATACAAAAAAGAACACATGATGGGAATGGATTTAACTGTTGCGGAACACAAGGGTGTAGTAATTTCACTGGGAGAAGGTGACGATTGGGTTTCAATTTATAGTTGTATATCAATTGAAGAAGGCAGGGGAAATACTCAAGAGGCTATAGCCATCATCAAAAACGATTACAAGGGGAAAGAGTTATGTGGTTCAGTCCCCTTAAATGATGCTATGAAACATATCTACGATAAACTAGGCGTAAATTATATTGTATAATCAGAGTGTGACTAAAAAGATAGATACTAAAATAGTTAAAAAGAAAAGCACTAAAAAAACCAAGAGAAAAGTAGCTAAAAGGAAGGTAGGTAGACCCACTGTAATGACAAAAGACGTAATCCGTGAATTAGAGAGGGTTTTCAAGATGGGAGGTACAGACGAAGAAGCCTGTGCCTACGCAGAAATATCCTCCACTGCACTTACTGATTATCAGGTGCTACATCCAGAATTTACGGAGAGGAAATTAATACTCAAAGCCTATCCAATTCTAAAGGCTCGAACCGCAGTATATGACCATCTAGATGACCCTGATTTTGCTTTCAAGTTCCTAGAGAGAAAAAAGAAAGACGAATTTGCTCCATCACCCAATATGCTCCAACAGTTCAATATGAATCAAACTGTAGATAAATCAGAACCCAGATTAACCCCAAAGGATATGAAGGGCAGATTGACCGAAGCAATGAAAGCTCTTGGGGAGGAAGGAGAATATGCCACAACAGACGGTGACCCCGACGCAATTATTAAGTGACCCTAATGTTTATGAACTAACAGTAGATCAGAGGCTATTATCGAAACTTAAACTAGCCTATTTTCATAAGAATGTACTAGGGTACACAATGAATTGGCATTTGACTGATTGGTATAACATACTCCAAGATAAATCAAACGAAAAGATTATATTTCTAGCTCCCAGAAACCATGCAAAGTCAACAGCAGTAACAGCAGTATATTCAGCATGGGAAATAGGGAACAACCCGAATGTCAGAATTATTATAGTCTCAAACGCATCTACTCAGGCACAAGCGTTCTTGCGAGTTATTAAATCTATAATCGAAGAAGAAGAAAAGTATCAGGAAGTATTTGGAATGTTAAAACCCCCTCAACCAGATAAGTGGAGTGAGAAAGATATTATTGTTAATCGTTCAGAGTTAAAAGAAAAAGACCCCACTGTTGCTACAGTCGGAGCAGGTGGGGCAATATTATCGAAACGTGCAGATATTATTATTTGTGACGATATTTTGAATCAAGAGAACACTAGAACCCCAGAACAGCGTGAAAAGATTCTACGATGGTTTAGGGATACTCTAATGCCAGTTTTAGACCCAGAACACGGTAGACTAATTTGGGTATCCACAGCATGGAATCTAGAGGATTTAAGTCACGTTTTGTTCAAGGACCCTACTTTCGATGTTAAAAGAAAATACAAAGCCATCATTAAGGAAGCTAAAAACCAGAAATTGTGGGATGAGTATAAAGAAATGCTGTATGGACATGGCAAGAAAATAGCTAACCAGTTTTATGAGGATAATAAAGTAGCCATGCTCAAGGGAGCTAAAGTCCTATGGGAAGACAGATTTGATTATAAAAAACTCTACGATGAACGAATATCGTCAGGTATCAGGTCATTCAACCTCATGTACCAGAACCAAGCTGTATCAGACGAAACAGCAGTCATTAAAGAAGCATGGATAGAACAATGCAAGGATGTTAACCGTAGATTAATTGATAAATTTGAACAGTTTGATTACGATATGTCGATTCAGGTTATTACTCAGGGTACAGACTTAGCAGTATCAGAAACCGAAATGGCTAACGAAACAGTTATAACTACACTCGGTAGAACTAGCGATAACAAGATAATTGTACTCAATGCAATCGGTGGTAGATGGAGTCCACAAGAAACTAGAAATAACATCAAAGGGCAGAATGATAGGTTTAACCCCGCTTTGATATTAGTCGAAAACAACGCATTTCAGGCGTCAATGGTTAAGGATTTACAGAATATTAGTACCGCACCAATACGAGGATTCACCACTACAGGAGAAAAGTTTGACGAATTTGTAGGTATTAACTCTATAGCAGTAGCACTAGAAAACAAACAAGTTATCATTCCCGCAGACCCAAGACACCCCAGAACAATGGCATTTTATGAACGCCTAAAAACTGATATGATTTCATTCCCCTCAGGACATACTGGTGACTGGTTAATGTCATTCTGGTTTGCTTTCGTAGCACTTAGGTCATTGGTTTCAGATAGTGTGGTAGTAGTAAAGAGTAAAGGTAGGTAGGAGAAACACTTGACTACTATTGAAAACTGTGTAATCATTGATTTAGTAAATAATTCACCTTACGAGGAGGTCAAATGCCCAGACAAACAAAATTTGAAAAGGAAGTAGAAGCCATAATAAAAACAGCACAGGCTATTAAAAGTGGTAGTGAGTGTTTTTTGTTCATGGACAAGTATGTAATTATGAGCAAGTCCAGGTATCAGGAAGCTCTACAAACAGGCAGGTTTAATATGGATACTATGCCTAGAAAGGTGAAAAATGAACACGAGTAAAAAAATATCTTGGGGTGCAGACAATCTAGTTTACCTCTCAGCATGTATTTTAACCTTTGGTATGGTTTACATACTAAAAGTTGTTATCATGAAAGCTATAATTGACGCAAAGGAAATACAGAAATGAACAGGAAGTATTATAATGTTTGTAACGAATGTGGTATAGAAGCCAACAGACTTACTTGCTTAAAAATATACGGTAGAGAGCCAGATAAGGCAAAGTTTGCAGTTAGTACCTATCATAAAGGGAAATGCGATTATTGCGGTAAGATTACAGATATTACAGAAGCCAGAGACTTTTACTATCCAGATTTCAGTTTATTGACAGCTAAATTAAAAAAATTAAAGAAGGAGGGCAAATGAAAAACATATATTCCTTTTTAATTGGTAGGTGGCAACCCCTACATGATGGACACAAGAAGCTAATAGATACAGTTCTAAGTGAGGGTAAGGATGTAATGATTGGAATTAGGGACACAGAAGTATCTAAAAAGAACCCATTCACAACGGATGAAAGAAAAGAAATGTTTAGAAAAGCCTATGGTGATAGGATTAAGGTTATTGTAGTACCAGATATAGAAGCTGTAGTTTACGGCAGAGGTGTCGGTTACGATATAAGAGAAATAGACCTAGACGTAAAAACTAAAGGAATATCAGCTACAAATATTAGAAAAGGTAAGATTTGGTGGTTTACAGGTAATAGCGGGGCTGGAAAAACAACAATAGCAGAACAGTTTGCAGATGCTATCAAATTAGATGGTGATGATATGCGAGAATGTTGGGATTTGGGATTTAGTAAAGCAGACCGATGGGAACAGAATATGCGAGTAGCCAAAATAGCTAAGGTTTTAAGAAA
>Ga0307928_10004235_pt1 | contig 10900 bp, 12 predicted proteins | sample AceLakmetagen232_FD_201815 | JGI IMG/M metagenome (GOLD analysis project Ga0307928, IMG submission 201815) | Saline water microbial communities from Ace Lake, Antarctica - #232 | ecosystem: Environmental > Aquatic > Non-marine Saline and Alkaline > Saline | place: Antarctica: Ace Lake...
GCTTTAAGAGCTTAACAAAGATACCACGCATCTGGGTGCCGGCCTTGTTATACTTGATGCCTTGAATCGTTAAGGTAGTAATAATAGCCTGCAATTCAGTGATGTCAATATTCAACTGCTTTGCAAGTACAGATATGTCACCAAAAGATTGGGCCATCTCGGAACCACGTACACGACCCAACTCGATAGTCTTGAAGAATTGGGCAGACAGTCTATCTGCCGATAATACTGTAAGATGGTAGGAGTTAATGGCGGCAGTTAAAAGATTCACTGCATCAGCCGTAGTCATTACAGATGTAATGGCTAACTTGTTAGCAGTCGCCATGAACTTGAACGTGTTGGCACCTTCAACTACCTGATTAGATAGTGCTTGGTATGCGGCTTCAACCTGATCTAGAATGTCCAAGCCGAATGCGTCAGAAAGATTACGGAGGCCCGTAGCCCACTCACCAAACGGCATGGGTTGGTTCTGCGAAATTGTCTGTACTTCTGCAATCCGCTTCTCAAGTTCTATGGCATTTCTAATCCCCTCTGCCATACTACGAACAAACTTGGAAACGGCTTGGTGGGCAAGCTGAACAGCTACTAACCTTATCAACGACTTCCAAGATACATGTAGGTCTTGGACCTGTTTATTTACATTCTTAAGGCTCTTGGTCCTAGCCATATCCATTGCTATGGCTCTGGACTGAACCCTATTCATTCTCTTTGTAGCAGCAGCACTTCTATTCTTGTCGGCGATCATCGCCTGCACATGTTTTCTGTTGAATGCTTTTTTTCTGTTTAGATCTTCAATATGTGCAGCACGCATAGTACTGTTAAGTCTCTTCTGTGCAGAATCAAGCTCAACAAGACCTGATCTTAAAATCTTAGCTGACTTAGCACCGGCAATAAATTGACTATTTGCAAGCTTATATGTTCTAGCCAATAACGAACCGTCCTTTTGGACAGTACGCACAACAGCTAGAATATCCTTCATGGACTTGCCATACTTGACAGTCCAATCTTTTGCATCCTTCAAATTCCTAACTTGACGTTCAAACGCCTCACGCATTGCTGCCTGTGCTTGCAGTAACCCGCTGACATTCATGCCAAGATCAATGACTTTATTACCACTAGCCGGCATTTGTTTCACCCCACACTATTATTTCACCGTAGGCACGTGCGTCAACGAAATCGTCAAATCTACTTTTCCAGTTGGCAAGGAAAGCGTCACGTGCTTTAAGTAACGAATCCCAAGCGGCCTGATTACCATAACCGGACTCATTAAGATAATACTGAAAGACTACAATTCTGAATACAAAATTCATTTCGGGCAGACTAGGCGTTCCGAACGTTAAATCATACGCACGTCTACCCAACCTTGCACCCAACGCTCTTGATTTGAATGGTCCCTCACTATCCTTAAACTCTAGATCCTTAATTGAGCCGTCGGGAAATCCTTTCTTTGGACCTCTGCCGCGTAAGCTCTCAGATATGATGCTCTGCATCTTAACATTTGCAGCTAATGGTTGGAATGAGGCAGCCGACATTCCAGTATCTACGTGCACGTGTTTCAGTGCTTCTTGAATGAATGCACCAACAGAGTCCTTCCACAAAGCCACAAGTTGCCTGTGTAGATATTTTGTGGCCTTATTAAAATTACCAGATCGGAATAGTCCGTGTGAATGGGTCCAAGTAAATACCGCCATCTTATCCTCCGGGGCGACCTTACGGCCGCCCCATAGTTGCCTTTGCTAATTCTACTTCACGTTCTTGATCCTCTAAATCTCGAATCTGATCGAAAGCAATAAGTTTGCAACGTGCCCATACATCACAGGTATCCCACTCGCGGCTGGTACCCGGTGGCGATATACCGAACCGTTCGCAGGCTCGGTATATCGCGTAGGGTTCTTTGCGATATTTTGGTAGCGTTATTCGCTTTGCTGCGCCACCAGCTGTGCGGCTAAAAAACGTTCTCTAGCCTCATCAATCTTATCGTCATTCATACCACAAGCAGACATTACACCACTAACGATGCGCATAATTTCCGCAGCAGTGAAACCAGAGGATTGCAACTCTGTCTTATAGTTAGCCCAAGTGTCAGGGTCCTCCATTGCGACAGTGTCCCACTCCAGTTCATCTGTAGCAGACAGTGATGCAAGAATCATGAAGGCCGTGCGTTTATTGGCCCACTCATCAATCTGTTTACCATATTCAGGATCAGCAACATTAGGAGTCCTAATATTTCCCGGTCTGATTACTTCCGGCGGCTGCGGATCGGGACAAAGGGTTTCAAAACTCTCGTAATCTTGGTCAAGTACCGCCTTACACTTAAACACAAGATCACCATCCGTTCGTGGAATGAAAACCATTTCCACATTCGGACCCTCGATTTGTTTCCCTGCATACTTCATCTCACAACTCCTAACTGTTGGTAGTACGTGCAATAGTAGGTTCGGTCACATTGCACTTGCCATTGAACGACAACGTACCGGCACGCAGATCGTGATCAGCCTGCTCATACCGGAAATCAGAGAACGTATAAGTTTCAACGTCACCGCAGCCCGCAGGAGTGGGGTCAATAACTAACTCAACATCCACAGCATACGGATTACAGAGATCAGCATCCGAAGATACCCAATCCACAGCACCATTGCGCTGCTTCATGGCATCTTCAACAGTGGGCGTACCAGCCGTTGACGCCTTACCAGAGACATACTCCCAAGTGGCGTCAAAGCGAACCTCGACAGGCTCATCGTCACCATCACGAACATCGTCAAGGTTTCCACGATCAAGAATATAATCACGATTCTTACGCTCTGCATAAGTAAAGTTACCTTCTCCAATCTTAACAGTGACTTCATTGACACCACTGTCCTTTACCTTGAGCGTTGCATTCTTAATATCGACAGTCCGGCCAACGGTCGACCAAGACTTTGCTCTAAGAATTTTCATTTGTTTTCTCCATTAAAGACTAATCTCAAAAGTGTAGTGTGCTTCTACCGAAGCCTGCTGCATAGGAGTAGTGGTTTCGATTCTTCCAAAGTAGCGAGCCTTAACACCTAACTTACCCCGATGGTCGGTCATGAGTTGAAGGCAACCCAACAATGAATCATCGTCACCAGCACCATCTCCATACTTATATACCGCAATACCAGCCGCAAAAGCCGATTGAACTTCTCCAGCTACACGACGAATGGCATGCGTATCACTAGACTCCACAACAGCACAAAGTATATTAACCTCTATTCTGCCAGTGAAGTAACCTGAACTTAACTCAGTCCAGTCAGGGCCATCTATACGAACCTCAACCCACGGAGCATTTGCAGTCGTCTCACGTGGCTCGCCCTCTACATATACGTAAGCACCACTAATACTAATTTCAAAGTGCTTGGCTATTGATGCAAAAATCCATCTGTCCCAATTAGCGTTAATAGTAGACATTAGCTGACCCCCGGTGTCGATTCTAACATCCTGATGTGAACAATGAATATCCGACGAATCTCTGCCTCTGTAATTGCTTTAATCTCATAGAGTCTGTTGTTAATGATAACGCGGTCAGTCTCTCTGTTAAGATTAAACTCCGTGTCCATATCTGAATCTAATGCTCTATCCAAATCACGAACGTCAACAACGATATACCGATCTGTCACATCAAAATACCCACCATATGTGAAGTTTTTGTTGGCAGCAATAAATGACAGGTCGTAAACAAAGTCTGGTTTTTGTCTGGCTGGCGAAACAATCGCCCGCTTAATGGTGTAGTCTGTCTCAGCCCGTGCAGATTTTCCAGTTTGCCTGTTTATTGTTAAATCCGAGTACCTACGTACAGTAATGCGCTGGCCCCAACGTCTAGTCAGAGCATACACAAGTTTACGTAGTTGACGGGTTTTACCATCAGGTATCGTCATTATTATTTAACCAAACAGGGTCTACTTTTTGCAAAGTCTCGTAGTGTTTCACCAACAGCAGTCATAGCTTTCGTATTATCAACTACAACTTGCCGCAACTGTTCCTGCTGTGCGTCCACCACTTTATCAAGTCTCAATACGAGTTCTTGCTTAGACTTCTGATCGTCCTTAGCACGACGCCAATCTCTGATCAGAAAATAACCAAGCAGCATAACCGGCACACCAAATGTCTTGCCAATTGAAATCCAGTCACCGACTGGAGTTGGCGTAGCTCCAATACCTACAAACATAGCGGGTATTACTAGGTCTGTTATTAATCTCATGTGATGTCCTCTAGTTGCGGAGTGGGCGAGCCGAAGCTCGCCCACCCACAAGTTGTCTTAGCTATAGACGAGAACACCAAGATCAGTGTCAAGAACCTTATAACCGCATAAGAGGTCAACGGTAACACGGACGCCCTGATTCTCAGCGTCATAACTAATCGTGACACGAATGCCAAGACCGTTATTTGCCTGAACCGAAGACGCAGCACCGAGACCAGCAGGCGGAAGTGCTAACGGACGGCTAACTAACGCGATAGCGTTGGGATGCCACGCGAAGTTAAAGTTACCAGCCGGACCAATACAGGCCGGCGCATCATTAGCAACGCCGGATGCAAGCAATCTATCTAACCAGATAGCCGTGGTGGTCGGCGTGGGCTCACAGACACCGTAAATCTCATCGGCGTCGTACGCACCACTAAAGTCAATAAGCTGACCAACTTGCGGAGCAACCGTGAAACCATCAACAGCTAATTCACCTTCCTCATCAGCACTATAACCAGCTAACAGGTTAATAGCACCCGGACTATACACAGTCACAGCGGCGTCATTTACAACAGCCGACGTAAGACCCGGCGAAACCACAACAGCCGTGGTCGGTGCGCCAGTGACAGTGACAACCTTCTGAGGAGTCATATCACCAGCAACCGTAAGCCACGAACCATCAACAATCGTAGCAGACAGGCCGTCAATGGTAAGCGACGTGCTACCAGCAACATAGCCATCACCCTCATTGATCAGGAACGCCTGCGTGGTATTACCAGAGGTAATCTCGCGGTTGTTCTGACTGTGAATATACTGTGTACCAAGCAATTCACCAACAGACGCAGTACGTAACGCCGTACCCTCATCACCCAAGATATGCGCCTGAGTAAAGTCATCAACATTAAGAACCTGACCCTTTGCAGCCGAAGTGATACTGCAATACCTCGGAGAATCAGGAGTCAACAGCTGATTGAACTTCGTGTCAAGAGCAACAAGCGAAGACTTAGTAAGCGACGTACCTAACTTACCAACGTTGTTGGCAAGGAACTGATACTTCTGAGCGCCAAGACCCAAGTCAATATTTCTAGCGATGCCCTGAATCGCGGGCTCAAGATAGATTTTAACCAAGTCTTGGAAACTCTTACTAGCCTCACTGTCATCAATAATGAACGAGATGTGATGCCACTGGTCGAGCTTAACCTCAACGTCAGTCGCGGCCACATCGCTATTCGTAACAGCCGTACTTACAGTCTTGCGCCGTGAATACAACTTGGCGGGTCTGCGAGTATGAATGGTCTCGCCAAACTTCGCAACTTCATCCTCGAAGTCACGGTGAACAAGTCCGGCCATAATAAGGTTCTGTTCAAGAACCATTAAACCCTCTTGCGCCCAAACCTCAGGCACAAAAGCTGAAACCGAGTTAACACCGACTGTACTCCAGCCGGGTGCAGCAATCCAATTCTTCATTGTGATCTCCTATGCTTTCGTGAAATTCAGTTTGCCTTCCGCCTTGGCTTTTCTGTACTCCTTAGGCGTCATGGCTTTTACTTCTTCCTCGGTATAATATCCGTCTTTTCCGCCAGCACCGTCCTTGGTGTCTCCACCAGCACCACCGGAACCCTTACCTTTGAAGAGATTAAAATATTCCTTTTCATCGGACATCCTCTTGACTGCTTCGGGGATAGTCAAGTCAAGAGTAATTAACTTACCTTCCTCATTGGGGAAGTCGAACTTCACCTTAGTTGTATACGTCCCTAAGGGTTTATTTTCCTCGTCTACATCCTCTACGAGTCGTGATTTTGACTTAAGCAATGCTACAACTTGCTTAGGATTGATAGCCTCATTACCAACGGCAGCATCAGTAATTGATCTACTGATTGTTGAATCATGGAATAGATTAGAAAACTTATCCTTCTCCTGTGTTACAGTTTCAAGTGCCTTCGTATGTGCTTCCTCTGCGAGTTTCTTTGCTCTTGCTAATTTCTCAGTCTCAGTTAGCGAGGATGTTTTAATATCATCTAACTTCCTCTCCAGTTCGGCTTTATCCTCGACTAACAGCTTAGACTTTGCAACAGCGGCCTTTGCTTCACCCAGCGCCTTCTCAGTCTTGGTGGCGTTCTTGCGTCTGTCCTCTGCCAAAATCTTATTTAACTCCTCTTGACTGAACGTCTTGTCCTTATCACCTTTATCCTTGTCACCCTCTTTGTCATCTTCACCCTCTTTGTCATCTTCACCAACACTGCACCAACCTCTTACCATTAGCCACTTTTCCATCTTACGACTCCTAACTGACCCTATGCACAAGAATAGACTTCTGATCGCGAAGGTACGGCTTTAGATAGCGCCAAGCTGTAACACTTGGAACACCCGCCGCGATGTGTTCAGACGTTCTATTCGTGCGATAGGTAGCACGAATGCTTGATATACCCTGAGACACCATGTTCAGGTTATCGAATTCTATCTCCATATCCACTCCATCTAGGAGTGCTAACATTATCAATGAGCAGGCGATTTTAATGTCATCAGGAATAGTAGTATCCGCATCACGCGGGAACTGTAATACCTGATCGTCGTCGGCTTTCTCGCCAACAAAGTTCAATCTATCAATAACGTCAGTTGCCTGCTTAATTGCCTTGTTTTTCTCGGATGTACTGGCATCATCATAAGGATCAGTGTCAATGACACGCTCAAAGATGGCATCAGCTTCTGCTATTGTGATGTATTCTGTTGCCATTATTTCTCCTCGCCTCTGGTTTTCTTCTTACCAGTATCATCTAGGGCTGAATCTTGTGTTTTATCCTTTTCATCGTCCTCATCGCCCTCAGCGGCAACAGTATCGTCAACACCACGTGTCTTTAGGGCTTGGGATTCTTGGATTCTCGCCAATCTTTCAGCATGATCCTTCTTTGCTTGCTCAACTTGGCCCGGAGGATAGCCAACCGCTTCACTAGCGAAAGCAACACTAACAAGACCAGCCTCAAGGTCCGCTGTAAGCACTTCTCGGTCAGTAACGATAACCTCAGCATCATCGATTTCCTTATGGATGGCCGCAAGTTGCTTATCTGCGATCTTATGGCCGATTGTGGTTGTAACAATTTGCTTGGCCACATGCTTCTTGAACTCCAATGACGGAATCTTCGGCAATAAGTCAGTAAGCTCCTTAGCTTCCGCATGTCTATCCTCGTCAGAGCGTAATGAGTAGTTTGTAGGATACTTGATCGTTGCATCAGGAGTCTCGTCCTCATATTCGGCCCAGATTGCAGCAATCATTCGTTCGCCATACTCTGCCTCTGAGCCAATATTAGCAAGACCAGACTCAAGACCACGTTGATCTAACTCTTTACTCTCAGCACTTGCACGTCTAGGTTCGATATTTGTCAAACTCAAGTTAATGAGTTGGCGAATTTCTTGTTTAAGTTGATCCTGCTTCTCCATCGACACCCTAAGCGGCTCTGAACTAGGATGAATGAAGCCCGGTCGTTCTGCATTAATAGGATACCTACGACCCTTAGTAGTTCCTACCTCAACCTCTGCATCTGTGGCGATGTGTGCCTGTGTAGCCTCACCATCTTTGGTACCACTCACTGTTTTAAGCGACCCGCGTCCCTTAGCGAGTTCCGAGATAGGGTCATACTGCTCAGTGTAGAACGGATGATTGGCCTTAAGGCCATACATAATGTCGCTTGAAGCCATATTCGTCATAGCAACTTGAATGTCAGCAACATCAGCAAGTAAACTCTGATTGAGTTCAAAGAGAACGAAAGGAATACGTGGCAAATCGAGTACCATTAGTTCGCCGTACTCATTGCTATCCTCATCATAGAATTGTATTGTTACAAACTTTGTATCCTCAACTTGAATAAGTCTCAGATGTCTGAATCTAACAACTTCTTCCTCAACGAGACCAGTTTCCTCATTGGGTTCATCAACATAGTCACGGAGCAGTAGCGAACTTAATTCATTATCACCATTGTAAGCCCAAGACCGAATGTTCTCGGCAGTATACCGGTATAGATACGGCCTGTTATCAATCGTATCTTGCTTCGTCGGGTTCTTAGGTAACGGCTTCCTATCAACATACACACCAACTTTACCCATTGAAGTTAATTCGGGTAAAATCTTTCTGGTCATGAACCCATCAATACTATTACCGTCTCTGTCTACACCGCTGCCCTCACCACTGATAGCATCACGATACAGCTGTGTACCCTTTGATCTTGTAACATCAGGCATACGCTGTGCGATAGAATTATTGATATCCATAAGTGCGGCTTTGGCGTGCGCAGAACAATACGAAATTTTCTTTCTAGACTGTAGCTCTGTATCAGTCTCACGGACACTGAACGCCTCAAGATATTCATCAACAAAATCATGCCCGCCTTTATAGGTGAAGCGGAATTTCTTCCACTCATCTACAAACTTGTCATAATCCGGATGAGTAATTTCAGCAATCTTTTCCATTAAATAACATCCTCAGTTATTGATTTCGAGACAGCGACACCGGCCGCCAATGGTAAAGCGACCTCTGAATAGTTTCTGGCGTGAGCAAAGTGATCTGCATCATTATCACCCTTGAGATACTTACCAACTTGATTTCCTTGTTTATCTGTCTCATATACCCTTACCAGAGCCTTGACATGTTCTTTGTATTCTAGCGGCGTATCAAGGGGCAGAGTTATTCTGCCCTCACACTTAAACCGACTCAAAGACAAGTCAAGACTAGATGTCCTGTCAACAACAACAGAATGACTTTCACCTACTCTAATTTCTTTAGCCGTAAGTCCCTTGCCATACGTACACAGGCGGACATGTCCATACATACTGTTTGCAAATTCAAGAGCCTTTCGATGTTCAGGCTGTGAGTCAATCACGCAAAACTGAGCGTGATTCCTAATCATCAGGTTCGGTAACTCCTCAAAGTTCTTCACCTTTCCTACTTTCAAAACCTCACACCTAGCCATTGTACTTATGTCCGGTGAAGGCTCGCCGTCTATGAACCACCTGTCAATTTCATAGTGCAACCAGCTACCAACGTCAACACCCATAGTGATGATACCACCAGTAGGTATCATGTCGTCCATGTGCCGCGTCTTGATACATGAGTCTAAGTCTGCATCTGTTACCTTCGCACCTTCTACAAAGTGCGTAAGTCCTAGTTTGGAATTAAAGAATTCCTGTTCGTCAGTAGGGTTTATCAAAGACTTCAAATAAGCGACTGCAATTTCCCACGGTCGAATTGTAGGTGAATACAACTGGTTAATATAAAAGCCGATTGAAGTGCGTCCCTCAAAACTCGGAACCCACTCGCCAGTTGATAACCATTCAATCTTATTCTCATGTGGGAGAACGCCGCCACACTCAGGACACATGATATAAGAATCAGATAACTTCGGGTCAAGAATATTGTCGGCAGTAATAGTTAAGCATGCCGGAAACGATAGCTCGATAAACTTTGAACAAGACGGGCACTTGAAGAAGAAATGGTTCTGCGTCGAGTTCTTGAAATAAGTATTGATACCTCTGTTCTCAATGGTTGGTGTTGAGAGCATAAGTGCCTGTTTAGTAACCTGACCAGACATCCGCTCCATAGCCAACGGGATATTTTCCTGATTCATCTCATCAACTTCGTCAAAGACCATCATACCCACAGGGTCAGATTTCAACTGGCTCCGGCTACGACTGCCTCTGATAAAGAGATTTGCCGACCCCGCTCTCTTATGGTGAACATTCTTCACATTTGAAAACAAGTTCTTCAAATGCGGGCTAAGTTCTAACGCAGGGTCAAATCGTGATGTGGAGAAGTTACTAGCATCAGGATTCGAACACGGCAATACATACAATACACTTATTCCATACATATCTATTTTGTACAAAGAACGATTCAAAGCCCACTCGGTATATCCCATCTGGGCCGACTTCTGACCTATTGCCAACTCAGAGTTGCAGTCCAACATATCCTTGAGCCAAGGATGATGTGTAAAGCCCCAAGCACCGGGGTAGGGTTGGCCCATAACCCTATACTGTCCTGCCCACTTTGAGCAAGTCCTGATAGATTTTCTTTTCAAACCTGTGCCAATACGCTCTATTAATAGTTCTTTTAACTTATGCACTATTGTCTTTCATAGAGGAATTTCGCTGCACCTATGATCGTTTGCATCACACCTAAGTCGCCCGCGTCTGTAGCCACAAGGTTAACTCCAATAAGCAGTATGTCGCCCGGAGCAAGTCCCGTAGGTGTAATGGTAAAGTCAAAATCTGCAAGCGTCAAGCTGTTGATACTTTGAATTGCAGTTGTACATATGTCAGCACCAACACTGGCCTCTTCATCGCTCTTATAACAAACTACATCTATTTGTGCATCGTCATCTGCCACAGTTGTCAAGACACCTGCATGAAATCTCATTGTCAGGATGCCACCATCCTCGTAGTCTGACGGTAATGTTGCTGTCAGATAACAATCTTCATCAATAGTCGTACCACCAAAGTCACTGCCTACAATGCTTGGCGCATCAGTTCCAAATGTACCAACCACAAATCCGGGATTTGTGCCATCACCCGCAACCGGTAATGCTACTTGAAAATCTACCAGACAAAAAGCATTGAGCGGGATTTGAAGTGCATCAAGTCCACCCGGCTTATCAATTTCTGTTGTAGTACCCATTTATACCCACCAAGGAATGTGAAGTCCAACATTATTATCTG
>Ga0307928_10004236_pt1 | contig 10899 bp, 18 predicted proteins | sample AceLakmetagen232_FD_201815 | JGI IMG/M metagenome (GOLD analysis project Ga0307928, IMG submission 201815) | Saline water microbial communities from Ace Lake, Antarctica - #232 | ecosystem: Environmental > Aquatic > Non-marine Saline and Alkaline > Saline | place: Antarctica: Ace Lake...
AGGCTTAGAATGCCAGATGAAATTATAGGTGATGTGGAGGATCATACTTGGCGAGTTCCTCTCGATATTAATACGAGTAACAATTACAGTAGGATTCCTACTCCTATAGTTCAAGTTGAACCTGATCCGCTAACAGATCCGCCTCGTTATAAAGTAGGAACATTTCTCCTGCTTCGCAGCACTGAACAGCATGATTTAGGCGATCTGGATATGCACATTGTTCAGATGGCTAATTCATCTTTCATGATAGCTAATTCATCTCTCATGAGAAACAGCCACGGATATTTAACAGTAAGATACGTGACTCACGATCAATCAAGTTACAATATTGCCGCAAGTAGAACCAGCTCCAATAGTGAGAATATGGGAAGGGACTTAGACGACAGTAGTCTTTACCATGTGTTAGACGAGGTTCCAATTGAATGCATTACACCTATTAGTTTTATTGCTGCTAAGCGTCTTGGTGTAGTATGTGTTGATGATAATGATTCACATATGGCTAAGTTGTTTATCAATGAAACCCAATCACGTAACCAAGAATCTATCCCAGGTAAAGAGATCACCATAGCCAGAGATAGTGATGGGTGTGATTATTACAATGTGCAACTAAGCAGTCTCCTGGTTCTTCTCAATGAGGCATATATATATAGTGATGCGCTCACGATAGATAATATCCTATCAGATTATCCAATGGGAGTTTATTGCGCTCTCTGCTCCTCTGTAATAAATCCAATGGATGAAGTCAATGCTGTTCCTGTTTGGTTTAAAGATAGAGCAAGAGTTGAACATATTTGCTTTACTTGTGCCGCTACTTCTGGAAGAATAACTTCCTGTAGTCAGTGTTCGAAAAATGTTTACGGCACCAGGGGAGAAGAAGGAGCCCTATGTTATCACTGTGGAAGAACTCACGCTTCCTGCTCTTCATGTGGTAGGATAGTTCGTAGAAGTAGGATGTATGCCGGCGCAGATGAGATAGGGCTAATATGTTCTGACTGTAGTCAAGAAGCTCAGCCTATTCGCCGATACAACTGGCGTCCACTCAAGCCTAAGTTCCATGGTAATGGACCATTATTCTTTGGGATTGAAGTTGAAGTAGAAAGGCTTCCCGGCACTGGAACAAGAGAGGCGCAAGCTGCGCTATTCGTCCAGAATCTAAAGGCTACGCAGTATGCTGACCTATACTACATCAAGCACGATGGATCTCTTGAGAATGGATGGGAGGTTGTCTCAAGCCCATTTTCAATGGCCTATCTTAGACAAAATAGGGCAATGCTTGCTCCTATCTCAGCCCTTAAAACGTCAATGATTGCTGATGGAGTTTCAACATGTGGACTTCATGTTCATATGTCGTCCAAGGCTTTCTCTACCTTGCACCTGTATAGATTTCTTAAGGTTGTGTATCGTAACAAGTCCTTTGTCTCGGCCATAGCAGGGAGAGAGAGCGATCAGTATGCATCGTTCTCATTACCCGGAACCTCTATTGGTCGTAAATCTCGTAGGCTTCTTGACGATGAGAACCATGATAGGAAATATACTGCCGTGAATACGACCAATAAAGATACCATTGAGATGCGGGTATTCTCTGGAACTCTGGATGTGGAAAGGATTACTGGCTGCATTGAGTTCTGTCACGCCCTTTGGGCATTCACTCGGGTAGCATCGGTGAAGCATTGCACAAGAGCCAAATTTCTGGACTACATATGCCATCGGAAGAAGTCATACATTCGATTGATCAAAATCATATCCGATGCTGGCTTTAAAACTGAAGGGAGAAAGTAGATGTGTGTCATCGCCATCAAGCCTATCGAATCAAAGCTTACGAGGAAAGAGATTTACAATTGCTGGTCCAATAATCTGGATGGTGCCGGATTCATGTATACAGATCCCGGCACTGGTAAGATACATATTCATAAGGAGTTGTATAGTTTCGCTCGGTTCTACAGAAAGTATCGTAAGGCTGAGCTTAAGCACGGTGCTGAGACTCCATTCGTCCTTCACTTCAGGCGTAAGACAATTGGAGATGTGAATATAGGCAACACTCATCCATTCAGGATCTCAGCTAAGGTAGCCTTCTGTCATAATGGATCAATTAACTTTCCAATGTCCGATAAGGTTCCAAAGAATGAGGACATAAGCGATACCCGGTGGTTCTGTAGACTGATTCTCATGGGCTTGTCTCCTGAGTTTTACCGTAACCGATCTACTATGATTCTACTACAGGACTTCAGCCCCAAATCTAAGATGGTGTTCCTTGATCACAAGGGGCGAGTTACTATCAGTAATGAAGAGGCTGGGATTTGGGATGATCATCGCTGGTTCAGTAATAATTCATTCCAGCTTTCTAAAGCCGAGGTCGATGAAGCTCTTGCCAAACAAGTTGTGGAGGACGCAGCAGCCAAGGTTAAAGCTCCTGTTTATCAACAATACAAGAGAAAGAGTAAAGTTTATAAAGGACATAGATACCAAGGCTCCCAGTCCAAGGGTAGTAAATTTGAGAAATGTAATAAGTGTGGCATATGGACAGTCCTTATCAATAATCTATGTGCTTGGTGTAATTCTAAGGATCATTGTAAGACCTGCAATGAGCCATTGGTAGGGCAACGCGAAATTGCGGCAGGCTTATGCCTTAAATGTATGAAAGACGAGGCCATGCAAGACACTCAGCCTAAGTGGATGCCACCTATTGGACTCCCGGTGGGAGAAAGGGTGGGTTCGTAATGGATAAAATCATTCTCAATTGTCATGATAACGCAAGGGCTACACTATTCTTCTCTGGCCAAGGTGGAGCGAGAGTTATAATAGGAGAGCTTACCTTTGACCGAGATTCAATTGATGCGTTTGTTGAATGTATGTCAGGGAATAGCAGTAAGGCTGAATTTCTAATAGAAGATATCAATCAGCTATTCTATCGGCATGAGGAGGAAGCATGAATGTCCACGGGAGCGGTCTAAGAAGCTCAGGAGGGAGGAGTAGTAGAAGGAGCGGTAATGTTATCACAGTAATTGGGGCACGTCAGTCTATGCCTAAATCTGAGGTGCTTGAGCTGTTCCGTAAGTGGAGAGTTGATGGAGATATGGAGGCTGCTAATACTATAGCAGCAACTCATCTAAAGTTTATCATATCTGAGGCTCACAAGTTAAGACCTCGGTCAGACTCAGAGCATTTTGACTTCATTCATCAGGCATTGGATAATCTGATGGATGCGATGTTAGGATTTGATTGGGAGAGGGGGGTCAAGTTCACGACCTATCTGGTATGGTTTATTCGCAAGGCTAAGAACGATCATAGATCCTTGTTCTCCTGCCCATATAAGATACCAGAAGGTAGGGCCAGATACCTTGGACTTGTTCAACGAACCCTATCTAATCACTTTGCTAAGACTGGCCATTGGTTAACCTTATCAGAGGTAGCTAATGACTTGGGTATGACCGTTGATGTTGTTAGACTACTATATAATGAAAGCCGTCCTGCTATTGACGTTGATGCTATAGTAGGTGAAGGAACTCCACATTCTTGGACTGATGAATTTGAAGCAACGGGAAGTGGTAACACAGATAAGCCTACGGATTATTCAGAGCTTCTAACTGTCGACTCGCAACAAGCGGACGGAGACATTATAGCATCGGACAACGCGAGTATAGTTGATGCTTTGATGTCACAGTTAGAAGAACGGAAACAGAAAATCCTACAGCTTAGGTTTGGACTTGGGTCTGAGAGGGTTCATACACTGCAAGAGGTAGGAGATATACTGGGTATCTCAAGAGAGAGGGTAAGGCAGATAGAATCTGAATCCTTGAAGGAACTGAGGCTGATAGCAATAGATACTATCAAGGTTTGATGGCTGTTGGATACCTACCATCATCTCCCTTGGGGTTGGCTCTTAGGTATTCACTGAGATCAGCCTTGCCCCATCCATTATCTCTAGCCTGGATGAGAGCGCATTCCATATCTTCAAGGGTTGGGAGTATAAGCACTTGTTCATGCATCGTGACCGATACACCTTCAACTCTTCTACCTGGAGGGAATCTCAATGCGATAGACGCTAACTTCAGTCCCTGCCTCTCAGATATACCGCATCTTTCACAGACTCCTGCAAATAACCATGGAGTCATTCGCCGGAGGTAAGCTAAGATGTCGGCCTTCCACCATTGGTGACTCTTGGATATGTCATTCACCAATAGAAGTTCCGATTCAAGCTGACCAGGATCATTAGTCTTAGGGGTATAGGACAGGGTGTCCATTGTCCCTGAGAAATGATTACCCATCCAACCTCAACAGGTCGCCAACCTCACACTCAAGGAATAAACAGAGTTCGAGCATGACGTTGAGTGAGTATCGAGCACTACGATTAGACCACATACGAGAGATAGTGTTCTTGTTGTTAGCCTTACCGTTGGCGGCCAACATTGCATCTCGTAGGGCGATCTGAGTTGAGTAGCCTCTGGATTCGGCAACTTGCTTTAGTCTACATGTGATGTGTTTCATATCTTAAGATATGAGTAGGGTAGTGGATTGTCAATCGTGGCACCCGCGTAGGAATTTTGAATATCATTTTGGAGGAGGACAGGATGGACATTGAAATGTTGAAGATAGTTCTTGAGGTAGCAGGAGCAGCAGGAACAGGCGCTGTTAAGGTAGCTATAGTATATATGGCAATGGGGTTTATCGACTCCCTGCTGGTATTCTCTGGGATGATGACAGTCCTCTATGCTGTCTTTAAGCTCTTCAGGCGTGGCATGGCTATGGACCAGTTCGGCTCTAAACTGGGTAGCAGGCTGTTGTCTCGTAGAGTTTGGTCTGGATGCTTTGAAGATAGGCGTGATGCAACTAAAGAACTTGGCAGACTGATTGATTCTGATAACTTGGTGAAGCTTCACGGGTTGGGAGGCTGATGATGGACGACAAGAGATTGGATGAATACTTCTTAGCCTATGAAGGTGGAGCCCAAGGACTATTGGGTTCGATGGCTATGGAGGACTCTCAGACAGCAGAGCTTGGAGATGTTCTGTATGCTGTCCTCAGGCATGTGGCAATAGAAGAATGGGCCAGTGGTTATGCTCAAGGAGTTGATCAGGACTACTAAGTCAACCCCTCCGGTCACGCCCACACACGTCAGGAGAAAACCCTATAGGCGTAGCGTCTGCTGAGTCACGTCTTGACATGGCCCTTTCCAGTGGGATCTTAGGGTATCAGTAGGAGAATAGACACATATAAACTTAATACTTAAGAGGGTGAGAGGATGAACAAGTCTGTAGTGATCCAAGCCATTGAGGCATTGTCATCACCTCGGAAGAGCAAGGATGAGTCAATCAGGCGAGTCGGGATGATGGCCTACACTGATGACCAGTTGATTGAACTTCATAGGTTGCTGACGCAACAGTGCTCCGCACAGAGAAACAGCATAAGGGTAGAGGCGGAGAAGTTAACTATTAACGTAGAGGATAATGACACGGGCTTGGCTGATAATGCCTACGCCTTTCAACAAGCCGCTCCATTATCACACGACCTCAAGAAGATACTAAAGGAGGACCATGAGATTGTGGTCGATGTAGGTGAGTTGAAGCAAGTGTTGGCCGACATGATAGTTTCACAACAGTAACTAGGAGTAACAGTAGCATGGCTAAGATTCTACTTCCTAAGAGCAACTTCAAGCCACATCCTATGGGCCAGTTCTTCGGCACTGTCTACGCATGTCATTTGCTGGAGAAGGTAGAGACTCCATATGGTCTACAGGATAAGGTGATCATTAAGATTGCCAGTGACTTGGAATTAGTGGATGATGAGAACAAGCCTAAGAAGGATGATGATGGAGATCAACTGTTCTTCACCCTATGGGACTGGGTTCCAGTATCTAAGACAGGTAGGTTGAAGGACCGTCGAGAGCAGATCACTGGGACAACTCTTACCAAGGAGGATCTTGAGTCTGGAGACTTTGATACTGATGATCTGATTGAGGCTCGTGTTGGCTTCACTGTTAAGCACAACCCCAACACGAAAGATCCATCTAAGGTATACGCTAACATAGATGCCTTGTGGCGCTATGAGGACCAGGCTCCTAACCCTGCTCATGCCCATCTGATTGATCATTCAGAGATAGATGATACCCCAGACTTTAGTCCTACTGCACCTCCTCCTACTGAAGCCCCGGCAATTACTCAAGGAGCCGATCCTGCGGTAGCTCGTATAGCCCAGGGACTACTGGATACCATTGGTTCATTGGAGGCAGCAGCGGGCTTTACAGAGGCCCAGTTGATCAAGCAGCGTATGAAGTATCTCGGTGATGATGATCTGGCTGAGGTTACAGATCCCGCTGCCGCTGAGGCTTACATTGAACGGCTGAACCTATTCATCGGGGATGATGACTGATGGCTGAGTATACTAAGAGGGTTTTCAAACAGTTCCTTAAGCAGAAAGTTAAAGAGGTTGATTTTTTTGTAGTGGTGATAGCAACCATAGCAGCAGTGATCTATGGATTCATATATGCCGGTGGACTCGTTGCCGCTTGGTTAGACTGGTCCCATGTGGACGCTACGATGACCCTGTTCTTTATTGCCTTCTTCTCTATTATCATACCAGCCATGCTATACAGTTGGCTTAATAAGAATTGGGATAAGGCAAGACAATGAGGCACGCCGGATAGCTTTCAGAGCAGAAGAAGATAAGCGTGAACTCTGACTGTCTAAGAAGAGCCATCAGGATGATGGTTAAATGAACTTAGGGATAACTCGGGCCGTCTGTTATCCGTCGGCAGGGGGAACCGGCCTGAGTTAGTAGTGGGGAGGGATTGGCATGGGGGTGTCGGTCCCTCCCTTTCACTTTAATCTAATAGAGGTATAACAACAAATGACATACGCAGCATACGAGAAGGCAGGTGATGCTTTTTTCATGAACCTAAGCAATGGGAACTTGATTGATCATCTGTTTAATACAGCGGATCATATGAGCAATGAGTTCAATCTCTTCTGCTATGAAGCAACGACCTACCATCCAATACGCTTTTGTGCAGAAGCATTGAAGGCTCAGTTTGAGATGCATAATATCCAATGGGTAGATCCGCCCAATGATATCAAACTCAACTCAGATTCTCGGGCTACTCGTAAGTGGCTACGGGAACTGAGAGCCAACTTCATCCTGTTCAAACACGGACCTGAGATGCTTCAATCGGTGGTGTGCTGATGCCGAAGATAGCGATACGCCAAAGGTTTAACGGTGGTCCAAAGGAAGGAAGATGTGCATCTTGTTCAATAGAGCATGGGTGTGTATACGTTTTGATCCCATCGTCAACTGGTGAAACATCGTGGACAGTAAGGCTTATCGATGGTAATTGGGACTGTGGCTGTCCTGCTTTCTGTGTAGGTAATCCTCTTAACATCCCATGTAAACATATAGATATGGCTTCGTTGATACTCATCAGGGGGTTCGCTGAGTATGCCCTATATAGTAGGGTAGGCATACCTCCTGACTTGGTATCAGATCTCTTAAATGCAGGGATACGAGAATCGAGGTGTAACGAATGGCCTGTGCTAAATGTGGAATCCATCTTAGACGAAATGTCGGGAGAACTGTCTTTGTCGATGACTACATAAACAAGGTGGAGATCATAAAGCATGTATGCGACGAGTGCTATAACACCATACCAAAGGAGTGGATCAAGCACGATGTAATGGAGTCTATGAATATCGCGGTCTTTGAGGAATGGACGGGGAACACTGTGGGGGGGTAATGCCAACAACTAAAGAAGAGCTTGAGAATATATCTTTCCAACTGGAGGGAGTAGATGAATACGTAGTATTAGCTATAAGTAACGTAGGTAAGACTGGTGATCACATGCCTGTTAACTCCATCATCAAAACGAGTGAAATGGGGAACACAGTAGCTGTTTACATGCTACTGATGAACTCCGCTAAGTTTGATTCAGCGAAGAAGGCGGTTAATATGTGGGGGCTTAAGACTGGCCACTTCATAATGACCAGAGTAGATATAGATAACCTCGTAGAAACTGGAGTGTATCCGACTCAGTATAGTGGAGATGAGTTCAATCCCGGGTTGGATGATGGTGAAGAGCTGGCCGATGGAGTTACTCCCTAAACGCAAGGAGTTGAGTGATGCAGAAAATCGAAGATCCTAAGCATATTGAGGAAGCCTGGGTGGTGTTCAGTGATTTTGAAGCATTTGTTTTTCATAGTAAAGTGGCAGCCAATAAAATGATTAGTTTAGAGAGGACGGCTGAGAAGGAGGATCGTTTATACTGTAAAAGAGAGGGCTGCCTTGAACAGTTTGTTGAGAGTAAAATGTCTGATCCTATCAAGTTCGTGAGAGCCGACCTCAATGGCTAAGGTTTCTGTTCAGCAGTCACCTCTAAGTCAGGCGATCAATCTTCTTAAGCGTAGATACAAGCGCATGTATAAGAATAGGTTGGATGAGCTTGATGATGATGTAGACTTGCTTATGGAGGCTTGTGCTCAGTATCCAGAAGAGGAAATCTTCAACGCTGTTAAAGCTCATGTAATAGATGAGACAGATGATGGGGATGGGAATCAAGTAGGGACATGGTTCCCTGACCCGCCGCGCTTACGTCATACTCTTAAGGTCAATGCGGAAGCTGAGAAGCAACGTAAATTAAGAGATGACGAGGGACATCAGCGGGAGTTATCCACCCATCATATGGCAGCAGCTAAGGAGGCAAGGATAGTAAAGATAACTGATCCATATTTACGAGATGCTATTGGTATGGATCATGTAGTATGCTTACCAGTGACAGCCTATGAATGCCCTACCTGTTCAGACACTGGTAAGGTTAGGTTTTACTACGACCCAGAAGATAACGCTAGTGTATATACGGGCAATGAGTTCCTTCGCTTATCAGATAAAAGCCCTGCCATGGGGGCTCTGTTGAAGATGTCTGAGTGTGTATGCACTGAATGTAGAATGGGTGATATCATACGTGGTAAGTCTCGATACCCATTGCTTAGCACGATAAAGAGATTGTCCGATAAGCGGAAGAAGAAGCAGTTGGAGATGAGAGCCAGGGCCAAGCAGGCTAGGCTTGAGTTGGGGGATGACGATGGATAATGCTCCAGCCAATGATAGATGTCAAAGATGTGGGATAGAAAAAATTCCCCCTAATGCAGAAGATTGTTACTGTGCATTTTGTAGGGCTATAGTCAACAAGCAAACCGAGGATGCTTCTAAGCTGATAGATCAAGTCAATCACCCAGAGCATTACACGTCACACCCGAGTGGAATTGAGTGTATTGAAATTTCTAAGCATATGAACTTCTGTCTTGGCAACGCTCTTAAGTATGTGTGGAGGGCGGGACTCAAGGAACCATCTAAGAAGGAGGAGGATCTTCGTAAGGCTATCTGGTATATCGAGGAGGAATTGGGGGATCATCGGGAGGAGGAAGGGTGAATAGCTTATGGTCTACTCTAAATACGGAGCAGTTAAGACTACCATAGATGGGATCAAATTCGATAGTAAGATGGAAGCTCTCCGGTATATACAACTGATAGAGATGGTATCATCGGGAGCTATTACCAACCTTGAGTTACAGCCAGCGTATAGGATGGAAGTAGCCGGTATGCTTATCTGCACTTATAAGGCTGACTTCAAGTATCTTCGAGGCGAAGCCGAGATCGTGGAGGATGTGAAGGGATTCATTACTCCAGTATATCGTATTAAGCGTAAGCTTATGAAGGCTCTGCATGGGATAGATATATATGAGACTGGAGCTGGAGGTAGGGAACTTGTTAAGAAAACACGGAGGAAGAAGAAGTGAGTGGCCACAAGGAGTTCCGTATCTTCAGTAAGATACTTGAAAGGGAGGTAGACTGTGAGACTCTCGTGAAGTTCGCCTTCGTTGAGGGGTGCCGATACAGTATGGATGAACTCAAGGAGATGGCTGGCATGGACCCTGGTGAGGTATACCTTATCCATGCTGAACGTATGATAAGATTGGCGGGGTTTTGAATGGCAGTAGTTAAGATCGGTGGAGTTAAGCAGATAACGACTAACGATAGTAGATACTACGAAGTAGCCGGATGCTATCGTCCTTCAGTAACACATATTCTTCATCGCTGCTGGCCCGATAACTTCGGTCTGGTTAAGTGGATAGGTTCAGTAGGTAACGAGGAGGCTGAGCGTATACGAGATGAAGCCGGGGCTGTTGGGACATTCGTCCATGAACAGATACCTAAGATCCTTAACGGAGGAGAGGAGTCTGCCAGTGGAGTAGAGGAGTTCAATGAAGAACAGATTACTAAGGCTGCTTGGAGCATTGAATCATTCAAGAGGTTCGTGGATGACTATAAATACGAGGAGGTGCATAGCGAGTTCCCGGTAGCTGGTGATGGTTATGCTGGAACAGCAGATGGCCTTGGTTCAATCATGTATAATGGTTACCGCACTGGGCTACTGGCTGACTGGAAAACATCCAAGTCTCTTAGGGAAGAGATGAGAGCCCAGTTAGTCTTGTATAACGATGGTTGTATGGTCAATGAGGATAGCACATTAGGTAGTGTGGTAGACGCAGACCTACAGGCTATTATCCATCTGGGTAACAAGACTAAGAAGGGTTATACATTCTCCCTCGTAAAACAGGAGAAGTATTCTATATACATGTCGAAAGCCCTTGCTTGTGTAGAGATGTTCCATGTGTTCTGGCCTGATCCTACTCAAAAGGATATGGAGAAGGAGGGGGTAGAATGAAAGAGTTTACTGCCGATACTTGGCCTTCGGATCAATTGCCAAACTTCTCCTTTTATGAGATGAGGTGTAAGTGTGGATGTGGAACCTGCTTTTTGGATGATGAGTTCATGGAGATGCTACAGGAGGTAAGGAATGACCTTGGATGTCCTCTTGTGGTAACGAGTGGGTATCGTTGTAAGAATCATCCCATA
>Ga0307928_10004237_pt1 | contig 10898 bp, 21 predicted proteins | sample AceLakmetagen232_FD_201815 | JGI IMG/M metagenome (GOLD analysis project Ga0307928, IMG submission 201815) | Saline water microbial communities from Ace Lake, Antarctica - #232 | ecosystem: Environmental > Aquatic > Non-marine Saline and Alkaline > Saline | place: Antarctica: Ace Lake...
GCTGCGCAGGTTGCCGTGGAAGTCCACGGCCAGGTCGAAGCTGCGCGGGAGAGCGGTATTGAGAAGGGAAACGGTGCAATAACCGGGCGCACAGCCGGCGCGCGACGGTTGCATGACGGTCGGAAACGATCATGACGCGCGCGGCTTGGCGAGACACAGTAAGAGCGCATGGTGTGCGCACATCACCCGTGGTGCCACCACGCATTCAGCCGGGCGAGCACGTACCAGAAGAGTCCGAAGCCAGCCAAGAGCAGGCCATTAAAACAGGATCCCGGACTACGGGCGGGGAAGGACGCCAAGAACCAAAGCACCCCGGCGACGAACAAAAGACCACCGATGAGCATCTGCGACTTGTGTCGCTTCCCCGTCCGCTCAATCGTCTGAGTCTCCCTCGCACTGTCAGAACCAGCTCCAGAACTGACACCCCCCCCGGTAACTGCTCCAGGCGTGGGAAAGACAAACCCGCACCCCGGGCATGCCTTGGGCAGGCGGCTCGTGTCGACCTCCGCTCCACATTCCGGGCAAGCACCGATAAGGGCGATCCGCGCTCGGCAGTGCGGGCAACGATCAGCACTCGACGAAATCTGACGGCCGCACTTCGGGCATTTCAGCAGCATCAGCCCCCCCCCTCTTTTTTTGGGTTATCCGCGCGATACACACCCTCCCTTTCGGCGACACGGAGAGCCGAATACGAGTGCGTCAGCGTCATTTGCAGAGCGTCCCAGTCGCGCTCAAACCAGCAAAACGACACGCTCAGACACCGTGCCCGGCTCGTACTCCGCACCCGCCTCTCCTACTCCAGACCGCTGCACCAAAGAAAGAACTTTTTTCGCCGACCGCTCCGTGGCCTCAGCGACCACACGAGCCTCGGCCCGAAAGTCCGCCGCCTCACTTTTGCCATACAGGAACCACGCCGCCGGCTTGCCGGTGACCTCGCACGCCGCCAACACCAAGTCGAGCGTGCACTTTCGCTGGTGCTTGAGGTACGAGATCGCCAGTGGAGAGAGACCGAGAACGTCGGCAAGGTCCTGTTGCCGCTCCACTGCCGCGAAAACGCGACGGCTCGCCGCAGCGTAGTCAAAATCCAAGGTCACAGAAGACCCCTAAAGCTTCCCAGAAAAACCGCTTGACAACCATAAAGGGCGACGGTACACTACTACCGTCACGCTGAAGACGCCCTCACGAGAACACGATGACCCTGAAAGATGTAAAACGAATCTTGCTGGAAAGCGACATGACAATGACCGCGCTCGCACGCCACCTGAATTGCAGCACGGCCGCCATCTATTTGCTCCTCTCGACCGCCGGCGAGTGCCCGAGGCTCTCGACGAGGCTCACGGCCTGGATGAAAGTCCACCGATAGTATATCCCGCCCTTGCCCGTCGGCAAGGGCTTTTTGACAGCCGAGTTCGCAAGACACAAGGGGTGCACTCATGGCCGGTCAATCAACCCCCGAATCCTGGCGGGCGCTCCGCGAAGCCGCCGGCGATTTGCGCAAAACCGTTTCCCACCTCCTCGGCCGCAGGCCGCGAATCGTCGATGCATGGATGCTGCCGCCGCCCGTCGACGCCTCACACCGGGATGCAAACGGCATCCCCAATCCAATCGGCCACGTCATCGCGATACACCACATCGCCGCGACCGACTCGCCCGAACGCGCCGACAGAATGATCGACTGGCTCTGCCGCCAGTGTGGCGGCCGTTTCGTCCGCCCGCCCGAGGGGCAACGGGCATTCCTGCCCGATCCTCTCGACCTCGCAGCCCCCCCCGCAGAAAAGGAGAAATGAATGAGCCAGACGACCGAGGCCGTCAGCGCAGCACAGCGCGAATGGACCGACCGCGACTGGATCAACGTAGTCCTCACCTCCGAGCCCGCATCCGCCGTCCGGCAAGTTCTGGCAGACGGAGGCTGCTGCGTTTGCGAGGCCAGCGGAACACTGGTCCAAAAAATGGGCCACTGCGACGGCTGCCACCGCCGCCGGCTGCTGCATCACGGCCTCAACTCCGAAGCTTTCTTGTGTGTCGACTGCTGGCACGACGAACTGTGTTCCAGCTAGGAGTCTCCCAGGTGTCCCGGGCTCCATCAACTTCACGTTCTTCTTGGCAGCTCCTGGCGGCCGTGCCCGCGCGTGGCGGGTCGAGCCGCAGGAAATGGACGGGCGCCGGCCCGAACCGGGACACCTCCGGCGCCCGCTCCGTTACAACAGGGACCGCACATGGCCGTTGAACTTAAGCAGCTCGCCGACTACACACGCTGCATCGGCTATCTCTTCGACCATCCGGCCGGCCCCTGGCGGCCGGCCAGGGTCGCATTCGAGCTTGGCCTCAATCCCGTCCGCGTCCGCCGATGGCTCGCCCTGCTCGAAACGCATGGCTGGATCGCCGCCGACCCCGCATGGAAGCAAAAGCACTACCGGCCCGCACCTCGCTTCGAGGCTTGGGGCCGCGCCTTCGCTCAGCGCATCATTGGAGGGATGTGACATGCCGAAACGGGACGTGCTCGATCACATGGAAAAGCAACAGGTCGCGGCCCTCCGCGACCGCAAGGCGTGCCAGATCCTCGACGAATCCGGCGCCGCCGATGCACTCATCAACGTTGGGATCGCACAGGCGAGCGAGCTGTTCCGCCGCGTCAGCACCTTCGCCCAGTATGAGGCCCTGCGCCAGATCGACGAGACCAAGGCATGGGCTTGGATTTCGCGCCATGGCGCGAGACCGGGGGGGTGCCGGAACATAGGCGAAGTCTGCGAAGTCCTTGGCTACCCGAAAGATAAGTACTATCTCCTCAAACGCGAGGTTGGCACATTTTCGCGCCATGGCGCGAAAATGGTCGAGAGCTCAGGGATGACCCGCCGCGTCCGCCGCGCCCTTCTCGATGCCCCGGCCGACGTGCAGACGGCGGCGCTGGAGGTCCTCGGCCGCAACAACGGCGACCGCAAGGCGGCGGCCCGCGAGGTGGCCGAACTCGTCTCCGCGCTCATCGACACCGAACGCGGCCGCGCCGACGAGGCCGAGGCCGACGTGAAGAGCCGCCTTGCCGAACTCGGCTCCGCCGCGCGGGACCTCAAGAAGACCAAGCACGCACTGGAGCGGAGCGAGGCTTCCCTCGAACAGGCGTCCGAGCAGGTCCACAAGCTCAAAGACAAGCTCTCGACTCTACCCTACATGACCGACAAAGACTTCGCCGAGCTGCTCGAGTCGACGCGCAGCGCGCTGCTGGCGAACGTCGGAAACTTCGAGCGGGCGGCCGACTCCGTCGCCGCGAAGGTGGCAGCCGGCGACGCCTCGCCCGAAACGTGCGAGATCGTCCTGGCCCTCGCCGAACTCGCCCTCAATCTATGGGGCAGAGCCTTCGGCTCGTATCTCCCCCAGATCGACCCCGGCCAGAAGCTGACCCAGTTCTGGGCCGCCAACGCGCTCTTCTCCTCACCGGGAGCACGCGGCGACCTCGAACGGTTCGCCGCGTCGGCCGCGGCGCCGAGCAAAGCTCGGAAAGGAGCTGCAAAGAAATGACCTGGGCCAATCTCATGAACTCTCTCGATCAGGGCGGCGAGGGCGGCTTCTACCACGCCGAAACGGACGGGCACGGCGGCAGGCGCGTTACGCTGACGCTCATTTGTCTCACCTACGCCGACGGCGACACGTGGGAGGCGGGGCTGAAATGCACCAGCCGCGCCCGCAGCAGCCGTCGTTCGGTTCTCGTTGAAGCTCCGACTCGGCGTGGAGCACTGACCAGCCTCGGGCGAATCGTCCGGCCCCACGCGAAGTTCTTCGGGCTCGACGCCGGGTCCGCACGAGAGGACGCCGGACAATGACGCCGTCGGAGATCGCGGAGGTTCTTGGCCGCGCCGGTAGCCGGGGCGACAGGGCACGGCTCGCCGGCCTGCTCGCCCAGCGCCTCGGCGTCACGCGCGGCACTGTGCTCCGCCATGCCCGGGCCGCCGGCGCACGAGCCAACGCCAAGGTGCGGTCCGACGCCGGCCGGTCGGCCATCCGCGCCCAACACCTCTCCCTCATCGCCGGCACCGTGGCGCGGACGCAGCGGGATAACGGCCAGGTCACGGCGCCTGTCCGCCGAGTCGTCGAAATGCTCAAGGCCAACGGCCAACTCCCCGATCTCGACACCTCCACGTTTTGCCGTGCGCTCCGCGACGCCAAGCTCTCCAAGCGCGAGATGCAAGCCACGCCGACGTACCGGACGCGCCTCACCGAGCCCGGCGAGGTCTTCCTGCTCGACTCGTCGACGTCGCTCCAGTGGTATTTTCCGAAAGGGAGCACAGGCGCACCGGCACAGATTCCCGCAGGCATCCGCATTCGCCTGTACAAGCCCGAAGTCGCCGCCACGCTGAAGCGCCAGATCAAGCGCTACTTCGTCATCGACCACGCCACCGGACGCGCCGTCGGACGATACGTCTACGCGCCAGGCGAAACAGAGATCGACACCGTCGCCGTGCTGCTCGAAGCGTTCCGGGCGATGGGCGTCCCCCCGCACGTCTATCTCGACCGCGGCCCCGGCAACACCGGGTTCGCCACCAAATACCTGCTGTGGCTGCTGGACGTGCACGTCATCTGGAAAGGGCCGGATCCGTGGATACTCGGCCGCATCGACAACGTGCACAACCACGTCCAGCAGGGGCTGGAATGGCGCTACAAGATCGAGCGGCCGGAGAGCCTCGACCAGATGAACGACCTGATGGCAGCGTGGCTGCACCAGCGCAACTGTATCGATCTCCACCGCGCCGCCGGCCGCACGCGCCACGAGATGTTCCTCGACGCCGCCCCCGCCACCCTCCGGCGGCTGCCGGAAGATTTCGACGCGGAAGCGGCCATGCTCTCGCGGCCGGTCACGCGCCGCATCGACGGGCGCGGCATCATCGAGTTCACGCCCCGCGGCGGCGAAAAAGGCTTTTTCTACGTCGACCGGCCAGAGATTTGGAACTCGGCACAGTACGTGTCCATCAACCCCTTCGCCCCCGCCGAGCTGCTCGTGCTCGAAGAGTTCGACGCCGCGACACTCAAATGCAGCGCACGCATCGAGGCGACGCGCGTCGAGCACAACGCCTTCGGCCAGCTTGCCGCCGGCGCCCAGCTCCTCGCCGAACATCCCATCGGCGCGAAACGGCCGGGCTGGACCGGAGCACTCAAGGACGCACGCCGCGACAGCACGGAGCGTGTCCGCGCCGCCGGCGTGGACCCATACGCTGACCTGCCCGATGCCCCCGAGTTCAGCGAGCAGCAGCTCGCCCGGCGCCTCGCACGTGCCGACGGCGTCGACACGGCCGGCAAGGAGCGCACGTTCGAGCCGACCGTCGCCCGGTTCCGCGCGCGCGCCGCACTGCGGTCTGCCGACGTCCAACTCTCCGCCGGCGACGAGGCAGCGCTCGCCGCCTGGGCGCAGCGGAGCGAAATCCCGGCCTCCGAGATTGCAGCGGTCATCGAGACCGCGAAAAACCGGCCACCCGTCACAGAGGAGAAGACGGCATGAAAAACGGCGGACCAAAGCCCAACGGGCGCACCTGCCAGACCTGCGGCCGGCCCCTCATCGGCCGGCAGCGGCACCACTGCCGCGAGTGTGCGATCAAGCATAACCGCCGCCGATCTGCCGAGCATAGCCGGCGTCTCTGCGCCGAGCAGCGGCGCAAGCGGCGGCAGCAATGGCTCAGCCGCCAGCCGCGCACGTGCCTGGCTTGCGGCGGCGAGTTCATGTCGGAAGGGGCGTGGAACCGGATCTGCCCGGCGTGCGGCGAGACGCAGACGCCCTCGCCTGGCCGCTGCCCACTCCCCTGCTCGCCGGCGGCCTGCGACGACGAGGACCGAAAGATTTGGGAGCAAGCCTTTGCCTGATAAGACCTTCAACGCCGCGTTCATCCGGCAGGCCGCACGCGACGCCGGCGGACAGGCCGAGATCGCACGACTCCTCGGCGTGTCCAAAGAGGCCGTCCGGCTCTGGTGCGACGGACGCTGCGTTCCGGCCCCCGAGTACGTCGCGGCGCTCGGCCACGAATTCGGCCTCGCCCCGGCATCTGCGTGGCTCGTGCCGCAACGCCCCGCCGCGGCCCCGCGCGAATTGATACGCCGGCTGCTCCGGCTGCCGAAGCTGTCGCTCCGCGAGATCGCCAGGGCCGCCAGAGTCCCCCTCGGCACGATCTCCGAAATCCGCAGCGGGAAACGTAGCGGGTTCTCGCAGCCGGAACACGACGCGGCGCTCCGCGACTTTGCCGCCGGCAAGCTCGCCGGCGGCGCCGGCGATACGTCATCCTGGGCCGCGGCCGAGCGCGCCCGCAGGTCTACTTGCAGGAGGTCTCAGATGAATCTGTCCACCGATGTGGTCAAGTTTTTCGGCCTGACCGACGATCCGTGGCGCCTCGACGTTCGGCGCGATTCCGACGTGTTTCCGACGAAAGACTATCGCCGAATGCACAAGACCCTGACGCGGGCCGTCGAGCGCCGCGATTTTGCAATCGTGTCAGGCGCAACCGGCAGCGGAAAGTCCGTTGCCGCACAACATGTCCTTCGGGAGGTCTGCAAGCGCAAGAGCGTGCAGCTTATCCCCATCCTCGCCCCCGACGTCCGACAGGTCAAGGCGTCCACGTTGTGCGACGCCCTCGTGAAGCACCTCGCACCGAAGACGCGGCCGGAAGTGCGCACCGAGAAGCTCGCCATTCAGGTGTGCAATTTGTTGATCGAGCATCACCGGGCCGGTCGCACGCCGGTGATCCTGATCGACGACGCACACAACTGCACCCCGACCACGATCTCGCAGCTCAAGAAGTTCTATGAATTCCGCGACGTCGCAGGGCGCGACCCATACGAGCCGCTGATGGCCATCATCCTCCTCGGCTGGCCGGAACTCGGCGTCACGCTGCGAAACAACGTGACACTGCTCGAGGTCGCGAGGCGGGCCGACATGATAGAATTGCGCGGGCTTACGGGAGAGCATCGGGACTACATTCTGCGCAAGCTCAAGCGCGTCGGGGCCAACGGCAAGGTCATCTTCCAGGCCGCCGCGGTCGCGGAACTGCGCCGGGCGCCCCAGGCGCACTGGCCGCTGGCTGTCAATCGCATCGCCTCGCGCGCCATGTTTCTGGCCTGGGATGATCGCAATGCCAGGCCCGCCAAGACGCGCGGCCAGGTCACTGCCGACGACGTCCGCCAGGCCGCACGCGACGAGGTGTAAAAATGAAAGCCGCGCTCTACCTCATCATCGTCGCTGCCTACGCCGCCGGCGGCGTGCTCGATTTCACCGACCGCGATTTCAAGAGCGCTGCCGTCGCGTTGCTGTTCGCCGCCGCGAATGCCGTCATCTTTCTGTGGAGATAGGAGGGCCGACAGTGAACGGGCCGATAATGGTGCGTGATTACGGGGCGACCTACATAGCGACGTGGCGCGGCCGCCAGGCGTCGGCGACCAGCAGCCCCGCCGCCGCCGCACAGGCCGTCGCCCGCAAAGTCCTCGGCTGCCACTGTCGTGTCGTATCCGGTCACCCCGCGGGGCGCCCACGGAGCGGCGGTCGCCGACGCACGTATCATGTCGCGGAGACTTGCTGATGACACTCGATGAAGCAAGACGGGCCGTCATACCGTTCGACAGGTTCGCCGGCAATGAGATCGGCGAGGTCGCCGAGACAGAGTTCGGGCGCTGCCATTTGGCCTGGCTCGCTGAATGGTTCACAAAGCTGCCGCTGCTCTACCCCGGCTTTCAGGTGGCACTGCGGACGTACCTGTCGGGCGAACGCAGGAGCTCAGCTGTTGCCTCCGTGGAAAGGAGAGAAAATTGAAGCGGGAAATGTCGGACATTGCGAGAGCGGTCGTATTGTACGCCGCACGGGCGGGGGCCTGCATCGCGCTGGCCTTTTGTGTCAGCCTGCCGTCCTACTACCTGGGCATGTTCCGCGGCCTTGAGGCACCGCCCTGCACCGTAGCGCGCGTCATCGATGGCGACACGGTCGTGGTCCTGGCCGCCGGCAAGCTGATGCACGTGCGGATCGCCGGCATCGACGCGCCCGAACGCGGGGAGCCGGGGGCGAAAACGGCGCGGATCGTGATGGACTTCCTCTGCCTCGCGCCCGAGGTCGTCCTCCGCCCCGTCGCCCGCGCGGACCACTGGGTTTACGGTTACCCCGTAGATCGCTTCGGCCGCCCGCTGGCACACGTCACAGTCACGCTGTGCGGCAAACAGATTGACGTGGGGCAATGGATGCTCGACCACGGTCACGCGGTGCCCTGGAAAAAACGAAGATGATCCATGTCGAACAGGCCACGGTCGCGTGGTCGTACAGTTATGATGCGATCCAGCAGTTCGCCGCCCGCAACGCCCTCCCCATCCATCGCATCCACTCGCTCTGCGAGGAGCCGCCCGACGGCAGGCTCCGCTACGCGATCATCCTCCCCGGCGACCGGAGGAAGGAGCTGAAACGAAGTGCCCGCTGACCTGACAGACCACGTGCTCGACGTCCTCCGCACACACGCCGGCGGCCGGCAAAACGCCATCCGAGCCGACGTCGTCGCGTCCATCCTGGGCACGACATGGCGCCGCATTATGAAGGCCGTCGAGCAGCTCCGCCGCCGCGGCGTCTTCGTCGCCTCGGCTCGTACCGGCCGGCCGCGGGGGCTGTACATCCCAGCGTCCGACGCCGAGATGCACGACGCCCTCGGCTCGTTCCGGCGAGCGGCGCTCTCAGGAATCAGGACGTACAACGGCCTCAAACGCGCACGGCGGTCTGCCCTGCGCGATGCCGGCCAGCGCCGGCTCTTCGCAAAACAAGGTGCCCCGGAAGGAGATGGAAAGCATGGCTGAGATGGACGCGGCGACAAGGGGGACGATCTCCAAGCTCGTCAACAAGGTGGCCGACTGGCAGGCGGCAAGGGAACGGATCGACAACCGGATCAGCAACGCCAAGAAGGTCCTCAAGGTGCTGGCCAAGGAGCACAGGACGATCGAGCGGCACGAAACGCAAAGGGCCGTCCTCGTCGTGTCCTGGCCAGTCACGCGCCAGGGCAACAATGACGACGTCATGGAGGCGGTCTGCCGCCTCGTCGACGTCGAGGACTTCGCGGCAATCTATCCGCGCCGCTTCGACAGCAAAGCCTTCGGCGGCGTGGTCGAGCACCATCGCTACGAGCACCTCGAAAGTTTGGTGCCCACGAAAAAAGCGAAGACGCCGACGGTCGAGGTTCGGCAGTTGGAGGCATAACAATGGGGTGCGGGGGCGCGACGGCAGCGGACGCAGGCAAACGGTCCGCAGACAAATCTTGCGGCCCGGCGGCGCGTGGCCGCCGGGGGCCGTCGCGCCCCGACCTCGCAAAGCTCCGCCGAACCGTCTTCGCCCTCTGCCGCGAGCGGTGCATCGGCGACGATCTCCGCCACGACCTGCAACGAAACGTCACCGGCAAGACGTCACTCGCCCAAATGTCGCGAGCCGAAATGCTCGCCGTCATCGCCAGGCTTACGGGCCAGGCGGTCTGGAGCCCGCAAGGCATGATGCACGAGCTTGCCGGCCGGATCGAGCGCGGCGACGCCCGCCTGCGCGCCTTCTGCTGGGAGCGCTTCGGCCGCGTGCCCGACGACCTTCGCCCCAACGAGACCCGCTCTGCCATCGCTTTCCTCCGCAACATCGCCCCCAGGAACGTCTGAAAAACCCTAAAATTTGCCCTTGACACACTTGCTACCTGTGGTATCATATAGATGGAGGATGCAAATGGACGCTCGCGAATACAAACGGGTTCGCACCGAGGCGGGACTGAGCCAGCGCGAGCTGGCGGCCCGGCTTGCCGTGGCCCGCAACACCGTGGCGCGGCGGGAGACCGGGTCACGGCCCATCAGTCGCGAGGCCGAGTTGGCGCTCCTCCGTGCAGCCGCCTCACAGGATCCGGGTGCGGAGCCCGGTGGCCGCGGCACGGCCGCAAAGACCACACATAAGGAGTAAGGCAATGGCGCGTTTTTCTCTTGGCGGCAAGCGTTATGATACGAGCAAGATGGTTGATCTTGGCATTAGCACTCCCGAGCAAGGCGGCGTGACAATCGAGGGCGTCTACATGATGCCAAGAAGCCGCCGGGTCATCGTGCAAACTTACAGCAGATGGGATCGCGGCGACGGGTCGCACGTCGGCTCGAGGTATCACTGGGCCGCCCGCGACGAGATCGAGCGCCTGGCTCAGGAGCACGATTGTGATCAGCTCCGCGAGCTGTTGCCGCCGGCTGCCGGCGACCGCGAAATCCTCGCCGTCTACTGGCAAGAGCGTGGCGGGCGCGGCCATCTCGTCACCAAGGTTCGCGGCCAGGAGATCAGTCTCCCCTGGGAGGAGCCGATCGACGCCGGGTCCGACAGCGACGCGATCGGGCAGGCCATCGGCGCGGCGCTGCCAGCCGGATGGGCGCTCGTCGAGGACACGCCGACTGAGCACGACAGCGCCTGCGTGACGGTCACGGTCGAGGCCGTCCTCTAATTTTCCTCCGCGCTGCGGCCGGCCAACGCTGGCCGCAGCGCCCATCCTGCCACACACACTTGCATTCTCCCGCATCGCGGCGCGATAATAACAGCAGGTGTCCAAGGACGAAAGGCACCGCCTCTTGGCCGACCGCTTCCTCTCCGTCGCCGCCGCCGCCCGGCGCCTCGGCTGCTCGCCGGCGACGGTCCGCCGATGGATCGCCGAGGGCCTGCTCGCCGCCTTCCAGGCAGCGCCAGGCAAACAACACCACATCCGCCGAGCCGACCTCGACGCTCTCCTCAGCGGCTCGGATCGCTCACCGTAGCCCACATCGCCCAGCCCGAACATCCCGAACAATTCGCTCCCCTCACTCATCCGCGTTAGACGGCCTTCGCTCCCCGCCGTAGGGTGATGGTAGAGAGGCCGTTGTCCCGGCGGCGAAAGGAGGACTCCCATGCACAGGGCCTGGCT
>Ga0307928_10004239_pt1 | contig 10896 bp, 23 predicted proteins | sample AceLakmetagen232_FD_201815 | JGI IMG/M metagenome (GOLD analysis project Ga0307928, IMG submission 201815) | Saline water microbial communities from Ace Lake, Antarctica - #232 | ecosystem: Environmental > Aquatic > Non-marine Saline and Alkaline > Saline | place: Antarctica: Ace Lake...
GCCGGGACAGGATGCCAATGCGTAGGCACCTCACAACCTTCAAGCCTTGCACCTGCAACGAAGTCGGCACAGAACCAGTCTTCCTCGAACGCGCTATCTCCAAGCAGCTCAATCTCCGTGTCCGATAAAAAGTTCTCAGGCGTGTCCCACCGAATCAGTAATACTCCACAGTCTTTCCTGTAGCCCAATATCTCCGTACCGTCCTTTGGTGCAGTCTCAATAGGTTCCCACATCGCTTATACTCCCGTTGGCTGAATAGGTTTCTCTCATCTGTCTTGCCCGCCAATATGCACACGCCTCATGTGCCCACCACCCGGAAGTGTAGCCCAGTCAGCACCATCAATCGGGACTGGGGCAAACGACTTCATGGAGACCTCAAGATCCTCGATGCGCTCTATCCAGTCGTCGGGATTGTCCCGCTTCATCGCAGATTTCTTCATTGACTCCGCAGTAGTGCCTCGCAAATCTCGCAGAACCATTCTTGCAGACACGCCAAGGTAGCCCTCGCCCATCTTCATCTGTCGCAGATATACAATCCACTGGTTCATCGCTTAACCCTCGCCACTATCATTACTGTTCTCATCGGTTCTCCTTTGTTCACGTCATTTCGCTCATGTCTTGCCCGCCGAACTCTCTTCCGTTATCCACGTTTATCCATGTCACTATGTTCCTTACGAACTTGTCTGGAGATGGGAGGAACTTCTTATCAGCGCGTATAGCATACTTCTCCAGCCCGGCCATAACCGTTTCTTCCCCATGTTCCTTAACGGCTGGACTCAAGAATCCCTGCATCCTCTGAGGCCCTACAATGCCCTGATGTTCCTTCCATATCTTCATGGCTCTCCACACCCAGCTCGGGTAGTGAGCATCCTTGTGCGTCCTCACAGGCACCTTCTCGACTCTATCCGGAACCATGTCCGTATCAACATAGTATTCGTGGCAAGGCTTTGTCGTCTTCCTCTCTGATTCAGGTACTCTGCCAAGTAGTTTGTCCTCGACCATCTTGTCGAGTAGTTCCCTGTTCACATTGCACCCGGCCATCTCCTTGATCCTGGAGAACGTCCACTCTGTCCCTGTTAGGGCGTGAGCCCATAAGTAAAGGATGGTCAACTGTTCCTTCGCCGGCTTACCATACATCAGGAATAGAGGGGCCACCCCTACGTCTGCTTTAAGTAGTCTTCCCATCGGTATCCTCCTTCACATTTGTTGAATGATAATGGACGAATACACTTCCCCATCGTTTCATTATCACGTCCCTGTACAGCCTAATCGAATAGATCACGCTACCTTCTGGCGAGTCACTCGTACATACCCACCCTACCTTGATCCTCTTTGTCTTCAGGCACACTTGTAGGTCCCCGACCAGATAAGGCTTCACAACCTCGATCCGTGGCAGGCAATACGCACACAGCTCAGCCATGTCCGTATCCCTGCACACCGGAAGAAGGTTGACCAAATCCAGCACAACCAGAGCGTTGTCCTGCTTCTCGCTATAGGCAAGCGAGCCAACAGTTATGCGCTCTGGATGTGTTATGTAGATGGCCCCTAATTGATTCACAGCTCAGCCTCAATCTTGTCCATGATGTACATGATTCGACTAGCGCGGTGATGCGACCATGCTCCGTTCCATATATGACTGACCACTGTGTCATGGACTTTCAGGCCGGACTCTACAAGCATGTCGGCATAGATACTTTCCTGAACAATGTATTTCGTGATCTTGTTGTTGTCCATACCTGAAAACAGTCTATTCTTCAGGCTGCTCTTGATTTCCTCGGCACCAACATTGCATTTATAATCCTCAACAGTCAGGACGCCGTCCTTCTCGTACAGCCTGTCGCACAAGCCACACATGCCCTGCTTAACACTTGTGATCAGCACTTCAGTATGCACTGTACCCCCGACCCACGGGAACGACATAACGATGTCCCTGAGTATCGGCATCTTCGGCAGTGCCCGTTCTCCGAACCGCTGATAGTTCTCCATCAGTTCATGGATAGAGGTTCCGAAGTTTGATGCAGCATCTCCGTTCAGCCCCCACATGGCAATGATGTCAGCCGCCTTCATCCCGTACTTCTTCTCGCACCGCCCCGCTATCATCACCTTGTCGAAGGGCGCATACATGGCCGCCACCTGCCGAGTCACCGACTTCAGTTGCTTGCCCTTGTACAGATACTGGTGGGTATCCGGATAGAAGTCCACGACCACGCCCGGCTCATTGAACGATATTTTCTTCTCGCACCTGGAGTCTGTAGGGGGGGCAACCTTAGCAGCAGCCGGGATAGTGAGGTCCTCACCCTCATCCGCAAGGATCAGCGTGACTACCGCCAGCTTGCCCTTGTCGTTGTTGTTGAGCCCGTCAGTATCCTTGTAGCAATACTCCTTCACCACCAGCTGGGGCTGTTCACCGGAGTCGATGATCTCTACGATCCTGTCTTGCAGCTCAGGGTGTGCGTCAGGTACGAACCCTATGTCCATACCGTTCCATTGCACAGGGAATGCTCCGCGAGGATGCCTGGCGTACTTGTTGTCCGGGTCAAGCGCTACCGTACACTTGCCACTAGGCTTGGCAATAGCCAACTCCTTGCACTCCTTAACTCTGAAACTTATACCTGTCAAATTGAATTCTGTACTCATGTTATTCCTCCTCCTCGATATGATACCCACTTACCATTGGCCTGTTCATCAACACTCCTTCCGCTACGGCTTGTAGCTCCTCGTCGTCTTGTGTGTGGCATTTTAGCCCTGTCAGTTCCTCGAAGGATACCGACTTACCAAAGACCGCAAAGATTATCTGCTTCACACTTTCTCCTTCTTTTCTGATAGCTTCTTGATTCGCTCTACCTCGGCCTGGTTGTCAATTGCCCACGACAGTAGCTTGTACAGCTTGTAGACATGGTCGAGGCAGGTTGGGCACAAATCGCCTATGCCGTTATCCACGAGCAACATCTTATTATCAGGAGCGACCCTTGTGTACATAGCATCTTCGCATGGAGGCAGTGTACCAAAGTGCAGAACTTCGTACTTCACACCGCATCGCTTACATGTCCTCGCTTTGTCCTCCGTCTTGAACGCGGAGTCCGACAGCTTCGCCATTGATGCATCGCACTGCTCTAGATGGATCTGCATCCTTCCAATTGCTATGCCTCCCTTGTGCTGCATTTCCAAATCTGCTTCGTATTTCTTTTTACTAATAATCATCGTGTCACCCCCACCTTTCCGTACTTCTTCCGAAGTCTTACCCTGCGATCACCCATTGATCGCATCCTCTCAACCTCTCGCTCACAGTATTCAAGACAGGTAATCACACCTCTCTTGTGTCCCAGTGTTGACATTGCCCCGGAGTCAATCAACTCATCCGGGTCCATGGCTTCCGTTATTGTTGGTTCAGAATGTCTCTTCATGTGATTACCACTACCTCTTGTTTGGCTCTTGTCATTTGCCCTGTTCGCTCCGCACCCCAGTTACGCCTGGCTACCGCCATGACTGTACCGATGAAGTCGCTCTCGCCCATCCAGTCCTTGGCATCCCGTACAGTTCGTATCCCTTCGTTCTCTGATGCTGCCGGGATGTAGCCTACACATGCCTCCCTATCTGACACGCTTGGGTCATCAAGGTATCCTCCGCGCTCATCATTTGTCATTGAGCCCCAGTCATCAGGAACCGTCAGCACATTGACCCTTGCCAACAACTGTACATTCACACCGCTCTTGTCTTTGTTCCGTTCTTGCCGTTCGAGTTTTTTACTCACCTACTTCTCCTCCTTCTCTGTTATCACCAACTCACCATCTTCCACGTCGCCGCGAGCCACGCGCGTCGATATGCACTGTACCCCGTGATCACCGAACAACTCCTGAAGCGTCTTGAAGTCCTTCTCGGACATCGACTCGACCCCGTCCATTCTTACGCAGTGTAACTCATGTGCAAGGATGTCCTTGATAGCCAGGGCAGCACACACCAGCATCTGCTCAGATTGCCCGAGGTTGTCGAACAGTGCTTCATTGTACATTACCTCCCCATCTTCGATAGATAACCCCTCCAGCGGCCACTCAGCCCCATCCAGCAACTCCTTCTTGTACTCTCTCAGCTCCTTGACCGTCTCATCTGCACATGCGCGCTGCTGTTTAAGGTCGTCGTACTCCTTTGTCCGTGCTTCCCACTGCTTGTATGCCCCGGCCTTTTCGTTCACCTCGGTGGCTGTTGCCAACTTTGCCTTGAGTTCCGTGTTGTCTTCAAGGGTCAGTCCATCGTGAGCAGCGACGCGGGCCTTGTAGTCAGTAGTTAGCGAGATATGCTGTGTGCCAAGTTCCGCCACCCTTGCAGCCAGGCCATCCAGCTCTTTCAGCAGGTTGACTCGGCGCTCATCTATCTGGATGATGTCCACATTGATACGCTGCCCTTCCTCCACGATGGCGTCGATCTCCCGCTGATCCTGATCAATCATGTCATTGTGTATATGATTAGCTTCCAGCTCTTCGCTGATAGCCGACACATCCACTGGCTCAGCCTTCTCTGGCTCAAGTCCGGGCACGAAGTCCTCTGCTCTACGCCCGGCATCAAGGCGTACACGTTCAGCCCCAGCTATCTCCTCGTCCATTTTCATAAGGTCCACATCGCCAAGGTCGGCAGCACCGAGCAGAGTCTTCACACGCTCCGTTGGCTTCATCTCTGCGATCTTGTGAGGATTCTCCGACAGCACAGAGATCATAGCCTTGAAGTCGGCAGCAGACACCTTCGTGCCGTCAGCTCGCTCGACCTTGATCGTGTTACTGTTCGGAGTGAACTCCCTCGTGGCTATGAGGTCAACCTTGCCCTCGCCAAGATGCACAGTGATGTACCCCTTGTGTTCGCCATGAGTCAAGCAGTCTTTGCTCTTCTCTGCTATTTCCCAGAGAGCTGAAGCAGCCGTTGTCTTGCCTGTGCCTGTTTGTCCGCTGATAGCTACATGTTCACCGTTCGCATCGTGAATCCATGACGTGATTGCCTTATCATTTTTGATTTCAAAACGTAGGATACGCATCAGTTCTCCTCTTTTCTCTCGAACTCTATGACTGTTCCCTCATCAGTTCTACGACCAAGGAACCCCCACCCATTATCCTTCAGCATACGCAACAGGCTTGACTCCATCTTGGTTCCCTGAACCTTGGTCATGCAGTCAGGATCATACTTGATTACCATCTTGTTCTTCATCATTTCTCCTTGTGGCTGGCAGCAGGATCAGACTGCTATCACCAGCCGTTGTTTGAATCACATCAGAAAGGCAGTCCCTCGTCTGTAGCGGACACTACTGGTGGAGGCGTAGTGTCTAGCACTTTCTGCATGGCCGGGTTGTTCACTGTCCCGCTCGGAGGCGGAGGCATACCGCCTGCTGCCTGCGGAGGTGCCTGTACTGTCTTGGCCTTGGCAACAGGAGCCTTTACCCCTTCCTGTACACAGGCATTGAACAGTGCAATGATCGTTGTCTGCATAGCGTCCGACGAAGTGTCGCCATCCACAATGGAGTGAGCGCTCTCATCACACGACCCTAGAAGGGCTACAAGCCCCCCCATTGTGTAACCCTCACCCATCTGTATGACCGGACCCGCTGAGGGCGTCACGGGAGCCTGATGGCTTCCTGAGCTGTCCCCTCCACCATCGCTGGGCTTCCATGCTTCCTCTCCGTTCGCCAGCTTCGTAGACTTTGCCTCAACCTTGATCTGTGGTATCTCCTTGTACATGCCGCGCTCTTCGGCGCACAGATACTTGCCCGCTTCAACGAACTTCTTGCAGTATCCACCCGAACGGGATATCCCATTCACCGTGACCTTGACCTGCTCCTGTGCCCCGTTGTCGTAAAGCACACTACACAGCCACGCCATGGGATACATCGCCTTGCCATGAGCAGTGAACTCGGCCTCTTCCTGTGGTCCGCCATCAACACTCAACACCTTAACCTTAATCATGTCTCTCTCCCTTTCTTACTTCTATGAATCGACCTATATCAGGGTCCAAGTTGAACTTGGCTCTACCCAGGGGTCCGTGATTTGATTTCTGACATTCCAATACAAACTTCTTCAACCTTGGATTGCCCTCGTTATCCGTATACTTCTGGCACTGTAACAGCAGCACCATTCTCGCGTCGTCCGTGATCTCCTTCCTTCCCTTGATGTCGTCAAGGCTTATTCGCTGATCCTCCTTACTTGAGAACCCGTCGTCCTCTCCTTGTGTCTTCCTGATGTGATGCACGACGAGAGTGGCGACGCCATGCTTTGCAGCCATATCACATAGCCTGCCTGATTTGTATACTTCCCCAGCCCCGAAGTCACTGCCTCCTCCGCGCAGATCCTTGAAGGCATCTATCAATACAAACTTCCATCCGTACTTGCTCACCCCTCTCGCTACTTCGAGAGCTATGTCGTCTACGCTCATCCCTCTACCACCACACAGTTCAAGAGGGGACTTCTTAATCCTTGCAGCCTGAGCCCCGACAGCGTCCATCTCGTCTTTGTCAACCTTCCCTCTGCGGTAGTGCCATGCATTAACATTTGCCAACATACAGGCAGCTCGTCTTAGAGCAACCTCCGGCCCGTCTTCAAGCGGGAAGTAGGCTCCAGGTATCTGTTCGTCTGACTCGACACCGGCATATACAGCCCACTGATTAGCAAGGTAACTCTTTCTCGTTCCCCCTCTTCCTCCAATAACAGTTACCATTCCATACGGGGCACCACCCATAGCCGCATTGAAGAATTGCCACGGGCTCTTCAGCCCCGGAAGTATTCCTTTTTTCGCATTCATGCATCCCTCCTTAACCCTTTCCCAGGCATCCACCTTGCTCGACGTTGTCCTTTGTGTTACTAGTCCAGTTAGTCTCTGTATTTGTGATGCCAACAACACCTTCGGGCTCTCAGTAGCCGTCCTTACCTCGTCCAGGAAGGATTTGTCTGCCGTCTCTATCTTTCTGCTTAGCCAGCTCTCCTCGACCCCTTCAAGGTAGAACTCAGCATGCGCAGCAGTAGGCGTGTTGTCGATGTGGCTATTGATGCCGGCCACACCGCCTACATTGTCTAGCTGCTTATACTTCTTGAGTTCATTAGCTACAAGGACCGAATTGATTGCCTTGCTATTTTTATGTAGGTAGCAGCACGCCCTGTAGATGAGTTGCCTGTCTCCTGATGTGAAGGCGTCATGTGTCAGCCCCGCCGTCAGGCAGAGTAGCATAACGCGATCAGCGTCAAGAAGGATGGACCCTATTAATCCCACCTCGCACTCTTCGCTTGACCTCATCTCTCCCATACGCCCTCCCGTCTCGCGTGAATGTATTCAATATATAAACGACCAGTCAAGCATCAATCACCGCCCTTGTGAAGATTGCCTGAAATGATAGTTGCTACTTCCTCTTGGCATATCTTGGAACGAAACAATCCTCCAGTTGCATTGTACGTGGCTTCAATCATCTACTTGTCCTCCAGTCCGGTCGAACATATGTCATGATCTTTGAAGGCTAAATCTACAGCCGTGTGTAGTGAGTCTGCCTTCTCTATTATATCGCTTGCTCCATCCAGGGCGGCGAACCATTTAGCCGGAGCATGCCATGCAAAATGTTCGTGCTCGTACTCCTGTATGAACTCCCTGATCTCATTCAGTGATGATAGTGGGTTGCTCATTTATTCTCCTTACTTTATCTCTGCGGCAGCAAACTCTTTGGCACCCTTGCCTTCCGCCCACGCCCCACCACTACATGTCCCGCCATCAACAATCATTTCCGCAGCAAGGCGATCGCCGCAAACCCTGTAGAAAGTTTCGCAGCCGTCGAAGTTGGTTGATTCTCCTGATATAAGTTTTCCTCCAGCAGTGAGAAAGACATCCGTGTAGTGTCGATACGGATTACCATTCGCCACTGCGGCCAACTTGTCAGCGGCATCCAGATCAAACCACCCAACATACTCCTTGATTCCGTGCCCACCTTCTTTATAGATATTTTTTCTATTCATTATTCCGTCTCCTCGTATTCTTTACGTGATTGATCCCATTCCTCAACGTATCGCCATAGCCTTACATCGTTGCAAGCCATGGCCAATAGCTTATTCCTGAGCATCTCGCCTACCTCAATCAGGTTGTTCAACGCCTCTAGTTTGTTGGCCAAAATCTCCTCCTTAGTTGTTCGTGCCTAGCCTTTATATCCCCCCCTAATCTGCTCCGCCCCGGTTCTTGGCCTGTTGTTTAGATCCGGAAGATGCCAATCTGAGTCGAAGTAACAACAATTTATACACTCATCTATAGGCATCTCGTTCTGCCTATTGCATCCAGTGCATCCGCCATGAAATAATACTCTAGGTTCCCCCATCATCGCCCCTTTGTTGTTCTCATTTGCTTAACCTCTACACCCTTCAGCACCTTGCTCTTCTTGCGCTGAAGACGCGCCCGTTTCGATGCTTGGAGTCGCTTCATTACCCCTCCTTGCTTACGTGTGGCGGCATGTGCTGCCAGTGCGTCTGCGGAGTCTCATACCACCCACCTACCCCCCCCTGGTACCACATGACCTGCCCATTATCCCTCTTGCTTACGGTAGAAGTAAATACTCCTCCCGAACCTCCTTGCCAACATACAAGTACGGGAACGTGATTCGGAGGCAGCTTGTCTTTTGTGGGTATCCAGCTCATGATGTCACCATATTCCGATGTATAACCTCGATATTCATTTGTTGCCTACCTCTTCCTTTGTGAACTCAAACACAACTCGTGCATCAGCATGGGCATGAAGCCTCCATATCTTGCCGTCAAATGATGGAACATATCCGCTGATCCACAACTTGCGAATGGATCTCCACGGATTCTTTACTCCATCGAGATGTTTCCATTCTTTTATGCCGTGAAACAGGGACCCGACATATCCCCAGGCGCTGTCCCAGACGCTGTCCCAGACGCTGCCCCCGACGCTGTCACAGACGTTGTCCCCGACGCTGCTGTCCCCGACGCTGCTGTCCCAGACGCTGTCCCAGACGCTGTCCCAGACGCTGCCCCAGACGCTGCCCCAGACGCTGTCCCAGACGCTGTCCCAGACGCTGTCCCAGACGCTGCCCCAGACGCTGTCCCAGACGCTGCCCCAGACGCTGTCACAGACGCTGTCACAGACGCTGTCCCCGACGCTGTCATGGATGGCGCTCCACTGCTCAACGAGCTTGAGCAGATCGTCCCGCGTCATATCTTTTGGCTGCATCCCGAATGGATTCACTGGATTAAATGCTTCTTTTAGTTTCCATCCTTTCAATCTTGTCTCCGCCCATTCAGGCATCCTTGCCCTTGCGGCCGCCTCCGCCTTGTCCCTGTCGTACCATTCTGGCAGTTCGCGCTGATAACCGGCATGATCCTCGCAGTATTCCCACTGTTCTAACGGAAGCGACAGGTCGCCATTAGGAGGAGTGATCTCATACGGAACAATGTTGATCATACCTCTAGCATCCAGCTCTCGCAGGCTGTTGTTCTTGATAATGACTGTATGGCTATCTGACTTTGCGTCAATGACCGCCACGTTTTTGAATTTAATTATTCCACTTGCTAGATCACACATTTACCACTACTCCGTTTCTGGCGCGAACTCTTCAGCGTCAATTGTGCCCGCTGCTTTAAGCACCATGTACGGAACAGCGCTCATACTCATTGTGCGAGGCATTGACGCTATGCCCCATTCCTTTGCGCATTCCCAGATGTCTTCGTATGTGATCCCCCCGCCCGAGCCATTAGATTCCCATCTCATTTTGAACTCTTGCTTTGTCATGCTACTCGCCCTCCTCTTCTTCGGCTTCTTCTTCGGCTTCTTCTTCGAGCTTGGCTGCATGGCAGTCACCGCACAGCCCGTATTCATTTTCCTGGCAGTTGTCGAATACCTCTTCGCATTCAATACACCTGAATGCTACTCCTGCACATACTCGGCATTCCATCTCGTCGTCATCACAACACTCATTCACCAGCCGGCTAATGTCTTCGTTGCTCAGGTCCTCACCACAATCATCACACGACATACCCTCGAACCGATCTGCCTGTGCCCAATCTCCGTACCCGCAGCGATACATGATTGGATCGTTCTCTCTCATCAAGTCGGCAGGTTCGTTGTTGCCCGTTATCCATGATGGTAGTTCGTCCCAGTCTATATTCGTGCAGTCACGATATACATCATTCAGCCATTGGTCATATTTTTCACCAAGCGTCATAGCGTCCTCCACATATCCCTATCTTCCATCCATTCAACAGCCCGCTCCTGCGTCTCGAATACACCAACAGGTACAGGCTCTACTTCTCCAGAGTCACACATATTACGGCTCTCATCGGTTTCTGTATCGTATTCTTCTATCTCCAGCCATACTTTATATTGCTTCATGATGCTCCTTGTGGTTTGTTCTTTTCATTGAACTCTTTGTAGTGCTTTCGGCACACCCTGCGCCTCTCGATTGCACCACCGAACGAACACGTCGTCGTGATCATGTATCTGTCCCATTTGTATATAGCGAGCCGCCTACAGTGCGAGCATCGTTTCAACGGGAAAAGCATCAGGTCGCTCATGCCTCCTCCTTGTCCACCTCGTACTCATCAACGAAGGGGGCATTGCCGGCGTTGGCCCATGCACACTCATCGGCCTTCTCTCTCGTGGAGAATACTCCGAGTATAGTTTTCCCTTCCTGCCAATAGTCCATTGCGATATACACACTCATGTTGCCTCCTTCTGTTAGGTGATCCTCATAGGCATCTGCACCGTGATGTCCGAGCGTCTAACCTGACGACTGCCTGCATCCGTCCCGATGACTACCGGGCTCAGATTGTCATGGTATCCGACGTACACCACGCCCTCCTCCTGCATGAACGAGTCCAGCAGGAACACCACGTCCAGCGCGATAGACTCCATCTTTGGGGTTGACGTGAAGAC
>Ga0307928_10004241_pt1 | contig 10891 bp, 19 predicted proteins | sample AceLakmetagen232_FD_201815 | JGI IMG/M metagenome (GOLD analysis project Ga0307928, IMG submission 201815) | Saline water microbial communities from Ace Lake, Antarctica - #232 | ecosystem: Environmental > Aquatic > Non-marine Saline and Alkaline > Saline | place: Antarctica: Ace Lake...
TGGAACTTTGTTAAATGATTCTGAATCAACTGTTAATTTATTCGGTTATTTTAGTGATACTACTACTAATGGGACTTATGAATTTTCAAACACTTCTATAATTGATGGATTTTATATTTTACAAGTGTTATCAAATGGATACGGAACAGAACAAAAAACAATAAATATTTCTGGTGATGAAGTTGCTACTGTTAATTTTTACCTATTAAATTTAACTGGTGATAATACTGGTTATTTATTTGTAAATAATAAGGATATTTTTGGGCGTTATGTGGTTGGGGCTGATGATGTTTTATTAGAATATGATTCTGATTCACTTGCTTATTTAGATGTATCTCAATGTGTATCTAACTCAAATGGTGAATGTCAGTTTTTAATAGAATTAAATGAAAAAACTTATGTAGTTTCTGGATCTAAAATACAAGATTCTTTAACTTTATTTGATATTTTAGAACCTGAAATATTAACAACTGATAATGAAGTTAGAAATTTAATTCTTTCTGCTCAATTAACGGGTGAATCAACTATTATAGATGGAGTTGATTTATATTCTGATGAAACTGTTAGTAATTGGAATTTATCAAACACTTCTAAAGTTGTTGCTTATTTTGATGTTTTGAGTGGTTCAAGTAGAGAATTTTGTATAAGTTATTACGCTAATGATATTGAAATTTATTTGAATTGTGTTAATTCTTCAACTGGTATTTTAACTTCTGAAACTCAAAGCCTTAATAGATCTTTAGATTATAGGGTTGAAGTTTATTTATTAAGTGGATCAACTGCTTATGTATATGATACTTATTATTATAATTCGGCTGGTTCATTTGAATTTTTAATGAATGAAGATCATTACGCAGAACCATTTATTTTAATATCATGGATTGCTATTATTTCAATAGGGCTTTATTTTCAAAATGTAAGTTTGGCGTGTTTGCTTGGGATGATATTACCATTTGTAGAATTATTTATATTTCCAAATCGTCTGATTTTATCAGTATCGGTTATAAAATTTTTAATATGTTGGGGTATGGCTACTTTATCAAGAAAAAAGGAGTCTGTGAATTAAAATGGGTTGGACTAAATTAACAAGTTGGATAAGTATAATTGTTATAATGGTTATATTTTCAGTTACTTTAATGAATGTTGGAACTGATCTAAAAGCTAAATTAGATTTAACTGATAAAAGTAATGATTATATAGATTCATATTCTGATTTTGTAACTGAATCTAATATGGAACTTATGACTGATGATACTTCAGAATTAAAAAGTGATGGTCTTTTAAGTGAAGATAATGCGACTGGTGAATTTGGAACATCGGATCAACTAGCAAATACATATTATAGTTTATCTAAATTTGGTAAAGTAATCAAATTTTTATTTTTAGTTTATAATTTTCCTTCATTTATTATAGAATCTGTTTTTCCTGTTGGTGTTTTGGGTGGGTTTACTAATGTGATAAATGTTGTAGTGTATGGATTAATAATGAGTTTAGTTATTGTAATATTTTTAAAATTAAAATAATTTAAAATGGCAATTTCAGAAATTGGATTGGACTTTGAAGCTTTACAGAACTTAACAGAGTTAAATATAACTTTGCCCAGTTCTTCTAATTTCATTAATGAAGCTGTTGATTCTGCTCATGTATTAACTAATAATAATGTTGCTTATTTAATAATGGCTGGTTTATTGATAGTGTTTTTTGTTACATTTTCAGATAAAAACCCATTATTAGATTTTAAATATGATAATTTTAGATCTTATGCTCTATCCTTTGGCTTTAGTTCTTTAATTGGTCTTACAATGGTTGAAATAGGCTATTTGAGAGAGTTTAAAGTTATTGCTAGTATGATAATAGTATTTGCATCATTATTTTCTTATATCGTATTCTATGAAGATAAGGGGGATTTGTAAATGATATTTTCAGGTTTAATTAATTTGTTTGAAAAAATTGGTAGTTTTTTTAATAAAATTTTTAAATATTTGATGTTTCAAATTCAACAAGAGAAAGATTATAAAATTCATGTTGCTAAAGTTAAATCTAGAATAAGAAGAATGTATAAAATAAATAATGAATTAAATTAAAATGATAAGAACTCAACAAAAAAGAACTGTAAGCTCTAGAGTTGTTTCTCCTAGAGTTAATAATAAAACTTCTTCATCAACTTTAAGAGATAGAATATTACAAAAAAAATCAAATCTTCAATATAAAACTAATATTGCAGAATTTAAAACCGATATTGATAAATTTTCTTATAATTCTTTAATTTCTGCTGGAAATATAAATAATTTAAATTCTACTGCTTCAAATATATTTATTAAAAACTCTAATCTTGTTGGATCTAATTTTCAAACTTATTTTAGAACATCTTTGAATTCTGCAATATCAAAACTTAAATCTGAACAAAATGCTTTAATAAAAAAAACTGAAATTAAAATTGCTGATGCAAAAGCTAGTGCTGAAAAAAAAGAAGATAGATATAAGAAATTTAAAGATGTTGATGCTAGACGTTCTAACATGGCTAAGGCTGATGAAGATTATTATAGAGCTAAGGTTGATAAATATAAAGAATACTTAAATATATTAAAAACTGGTAAATTTGTTGATTATGGTGCTGTTGTTAGTAATGTTGTTTCTTATGCTAAATCTATAAAAGAAAAAACAACAACTAAACAATATCAAAATATATTAAGAAAAGAAGCTTTTGAAGTTCAAAATATAAATCGCACTAAATATGATTCTCTTTTGAAAAAATCTATTAGTGCTGGTAAATCATCTTTAAGTTTGAAAGATATTCAAAAAACTTTTAATGTTACTAAATCAGATGCTCAAAAAACTATTGATAATATTAATAAATTTGTAAATGAAGAAAAAAAAGTAATTGATTCTATTGATAAAGGTGCATCATATTCATCTATTGATTTAAGAAAATCGGGTTTTACTGAATCACAAATTAGTAGAATTGATTTAATTCAAAAAAGTAAATTGAATCAACTTTCTAAATTAATGGATAAATACGCTTCAATATCAATATCAAAAAATCTATTATCAAAATATGGTCTTGATGTTAGCAGATCTAAAGATTCTTTTTTAGATATAGAAAATGTTAGATTGTATAATGATGCAGTTGATAAAAGTTATATAAATCCTTCATTAAAACCTTTAGCTATCAATGAAGTTAATAAATTTAATAATTTAAATTCTTATGATAGAAATATAATATTAACATATTCTATTGTAACTGGTTTAAAATCAGATCTACCAACTAAAAAGGATCTTAAAGATTTAAACAGTTTAACTAATTCATTAATTAGATCAGGTTCTATAACTAAATCTAATGTTAATATTATGACTTTTAAAGATTATAATAATTTTAATGTATTGAAAGGTGCTAGTTCTGATTCAATCAAGAAAGGTATTTTACTTCAAGATTCTAAAGCAATAACAAAATTAAGTTCTGCTATTGATTCATTTAATAAATATGTGAAATCAACTAGTTATGTATCTGGTAAAGCTAAATTAAGTTCTATATCTGATATTACTAGAGATCTTTCTGCTAGATTAAAAGATTCAAATTCAATATTTACTAAAAATAAAATACTACCATTACCTCAAAGGGTATTTTTTAATGTTTTTGATACTGCTTTTGTTACACTTTCAGGTTCTGCAAAAATAGTATCTATCATAGAATCAATTAAATCAAGTAAAAAAATAACTGCTAGTGATTATAAAGATTATAAAAATTCTGTTGCTGATGCTATTGGATTGAAAAGTTTATCTTCTAAAACTATAAATAGTGTAAAAAAGAATTATTCATTAGGTGTTATTAAAGGAACTTTGAATAATATAATTGATGTTAGTAAATTTGTTAAAATATCTACTATTGCTACTTGGAATATTTTTAAAAGAGATATTGTTTCATTGGTTAATGCTTCAGGAAAGTTATTAGGATTCACAACAAAATCATTTTATGTTTTAATTAGTGATTCTGGTATTGCACTATCTAATAAATTTAAATCATTACCTAAAACTCAAAGAGATAAAGAATTCTCTAATTTTGAAAGACAAATAAAACCATTCTTGAAAGGTGCTAAAACTACTGCTGATGTTGTTAAATTGATAAAGTCTAATCCTGATGTATTAGCTATTGGTATTGTATTAGGTATTGATAGTGGGCGAAAATCTTTAAGAAATGCTGTAATAAATAAACCTGAAAATGTTATTGGTGAAATCGCTTCATTCTTTGTTGATGATCTTTTATTTTTAGGTGCTGGGAAAATAAGTAAAGTGATTAAATCAACTAAAATTAAAATATTTAATAAAAATATTGCTAGATTTTTCAATAGTGTAACTGATCCAAATTTGAAAGCTGTTGATTGGGTGAAAGAATCTTTAGAATTTAGAATTCTAAATCAGGGTAAACAAATAATAGATTTAGATAAAGGAATTATTATAAAATATCCTGTGAAGAAAGTATCTAAACAACTTAGTTTATTATCTGATGAAGTTATAACTGCTACTAAAAAATCAAAAACTATCAAAACTGAAATAGATATATTAAGTAATAATATGATTTTAAGAAAAAGATCAGGTTCTGGTTTTGATTCTTACACTATTGTAAGCCCAAAAAAAGAATTTGTTATTAATATTAAAAAACCTAAGATCAAAAGAACAATGAAACAAACTTCATTAAAAGATTTTAATCCTGATTTCTCGAAAGTAAAATCTAAATTTACTCCTGTTAAATTTAGTAAACCTAACAAATTGATATTAGTTGAAAAAGATTTTGTTGTGGAAATACCTTTAAGCACTAAAAGTTTAAAACAAAGTACTTTTAATAAATTATTTTCTAATAAGAAAGGACAAATAGCTTTATTAGATTCTAGAGATAAATCTAATATTATTGATGTATTAGATGATGTTACTAGAAAATTATCTTTTGAAATTTCTTCTATAAAATTGAGTAAATTTCAAAGAAAAATAGAATATTTACGTTTTTTAGTTAAACTTTCTACTGGTGTAAAAACTTTAAAATCTTTTATTATTTCACCTAAATTGAGAGAACTTATAAGTTTAGCTAAGGTTGAAAAATTAAAACTTACTACTGTTCAAATATCTAAATTAAAACAAACAAGTTTAACTAAAGTGGCTCAAATTACTAAATCTGATGTTAAACTATTATCTGATGTAAAAACTATTTTATCAAAACAACTAATATCAATTTCAGATATTAAAAAATTAAATGCAATTAAATTAATAGATCTTAAAAAACCTAAAATAAGACGTTTAAAATTTAAATTACCTAAACTGTATGAAAACTGGGATAAGAAGCTTCCTAAAGGTTATATTCGTGTTGTTAATGTTCTTGTAAGAATTAAAGGCAAAGCTCGTGAAATTAAGCTTAAAACTACTCCTAGACGTGCTTTAAATTATATATTAGTTAAAGTTGATAATACAACAGCCAGAAGTTTTCAATTGAAAACTATTGGCGTTAAAAAAGGAACAGATATTTCAAAAGTATCTAAATTATTAAATAAATTTAGATGGAAAGCAAAAGGATCTCCTGTTTTAAATTTTGTAGAAAAAACAAAATATGCTATTGATACTATTGGAGAAAAGAAAGGTTTAAAAATAAGTAAAGCTATTAAAAATAAAATTAAACGTGTGAGTCCGAAAAAAGTAAAGCGAAAAGTCAAGGTAGTTAAAAAAAGACCAAACAAAAAGAAAAAAACTAGAAGGTGATGAATAAAATGCCTAATAAAGATGGAACTGGACCACGAAAAAGAAGCCCACGAAAAAGCAAACGTAAAGCTGGTAGAAAACTTGGTAATTGTAAATAAGTGATTTAATTGGTAAATATAGGATATTTTCGTTTATCTAAAGAAGATCTAGATAAAGATTTAACCCCACAAATTAACGCAGTTAAAGAAAAGTTTTCTATTTCTAAATTTGATTATTTACTTTGTGAGCAAGGAACGGCTTTTCATATTGAAAACGTAAAAAATAGATCTGGATTTTTACAATTATTAAGATTTGCTTTTGATTCTGAAAAAGTAACTATTCAAGATATTTATTTAAATAATTTCAAAAAAAAAGAACTTAATATTTATGTGTGGGATTATAACCGAATTATGCGTATATTTGAATATAATATATTATTTCTACTTCTTTGTGATGTATTTAATGTTAAGATTTATTCTTTTAGACAAGGCTTAATAGAAAGAAAATTAGATGAAAAACCTGCTGAAAAGTTTGCTAGATATATGTTATGTTCAATTTCTGCTTTTAGTTCTGAAGATTATTCTCAAAATATATCAGATAATACTAAAAAAGCTGTTGTTAGAATAGATGCAAATACTAATAAAAAGTTAAATGCTACTAAATCATCTTATGGTAATGTATGGGGTAAAGGATTTAAAAAAGTTAATGGATCTAAATTAAACTCTGCTGATTCTGAAAAATTAATAAAATCTGTTAAAAGACTTATTAATAAATATGAAACTACTGGATTTAAAGCTTATTATAATGTTTTAATAATTCAAATAATTAAAAAATATGGTGTGGATTTAAGTAAATCTTTTATTTCTAAAGTGAAAAAATCCATGTAAAAACAAAAGGTTTATATATAACTAAGTTATAACAATGTTATAATTAAGTTAAATGGTGATTAGATGGTAAATAAAGTAGTTAGATATGGAAGTAATAGTTTAGCTGTAAGTATTAATAAAAGTGATGCTGATTTTTTTGGCTGGGCTCTTAATGATTCTGTTATGGTTGATGTTACAAAGGATGAAATTAAAATAAGAAGGCTTCAAAAATGAAATCTAATAAAAAATGCCCTGAATGTAAACAAACAATGGTAGATTTTGAAGATAGATTTGTTTGTTTAACTCGTGGATGTTCTGTTTTTGAAGTTAAAAAAGAAGTTGATTATAATGCCTGATGATACTGCTGATGGTTATAAAATATCGCCTGATGGTGTAATTGAATATTTTGAATGTTCTACTTGTGGAAAGTATAAACCTTTAAGTGATATGGTTAAAGTTAAAGCTGATTTTTCAATATTTCAAATTAGAAAATTATTATATGGGAAAACTCATAAATTGATCTGTAAAGATTGTATTGGTGATATTGCAAATCTGGTAAAAAATGGCTGAATTCAAAAAGCTTAAACCTGATGAATATTCTGAAGCTAGAAAAAAAGCTATGTTAGAAATTGAACAACAAAAATTAAATAATTTATCTAGAATAATTAAAAAAATAATTCCTGATAAAAAAGAAGGTTTAATGAAATATATTGGTGATAAAAAATGAAATTTAAAAAAGAAAATCTATATATATTTTTTTGTTTAATTTGCATTTTATTATTATGTGTTTTGTGTGTTTATTTAGCTTTTAAAATAGCTTTTATAGTTGGTATTTTTTTTATAATATTAAGTATATTTTTTATTTATTGTTTGATTTATACATTAATAATTGATAAATCTGATGAATGTGAAGATTATGAAGATGTTGAAATTGATTGATTAAAATGATATGCCCTAATAAAATTGAAATGAAAGATGGATCTTATCTATGTTTCAAAACTAAATCTAAATGTACTGATTGTATATTACCCCCCCACCCCTTAGTTTCGCATGGAACTAAGAAAACTACTAATGTTAATCTTAACTATGGGGATAACAATAATTTAACTCTTAGACAATTAGAAGCTATGAAGTATAGAAATGAAGGTTTAACATTTCGTTCTATTGCCGACAAAATGAATATAAAATGTTCTTCAGTTCATAAATTAGTAACTAAAGCTATTAAAAAATTGGGGCTAACAAAACAACAAAAAACTTCAAAAAGGGGGCTAACAAAAAAGCAAGGGGGGATAACAAAGAAGGCTAACAAACATAACGTTTCATTACATAACGATTCAATTTCATTTAATATTGAATGTGATTGGGACAAAATAGAAGCCGATATTAAACATTTGAAATATAAAGATTATAAATTTATTAAAAATGATGATTATGTTTTTAAGATATATAATACTTGTAAGAATGGAAAACAAAAAATAATTATTCAATTCAGAAAAGATATAATACGTTCTGATGTTAAGACTGCTTACAATGTCGCTACTCAAAGAATAAGGGACTTTATAGCCACGTTCTCGCTTAAAGGCATATATAGACTATATAGTTTAGAACAACTGTCTAGACACTACGCAATTTTAGGAACTGAACTAGCAAAAAAAGTAATTAAAGAAGGTAGACAAATATTTATTTATGATCCTAATGATAATACTTTAAGGAAATTAATAGATAATTCTGATAGAACTGGTAAAGGTGGTAAGCCTGAAGCTGAATCTGTGCATCTAGACCATGCTAAAGCTGATGCAGAAAAAGACGAAATATTTTGGAAAGATATAACTCTTAATGATTATTATTTACCTTCTCAAACTAAACATATTCTAGATACTGTTTTAAGTGTGCAAAAAGAATATGCTGAACAAATTAAAAAACACTTAGAAGTTCAAGACAAAACCCTATTAACTCTAAAAGCTATTAGGGATGAATTTAAAAAATAAAAGGTGTAATTAATGGAAATAAAAACAACAAGAGAAGAATTTACAAAATTTATGGAATCTACTGATTATATTTATAATGAATCAGATTTAAATGAATTCTTAGAACAAAATTACATATATAACAAAACTTTAAAAGAATCTAAAAGTTTATTTTTGGGTTATATGTGTGGGGTGTATTAGAATGAAAGCTAATGATGGAACTGGTAATATACCTGAAAGAGATGAATGGCAAACTCCACAAAACTTATTTAATAAATTAAATAAACAATATGATTTTACTTTTGATTGTTGTGCTGAGGGATATAATCATAAAACAATAGGATTTTCAAATGATTTTTTAAAAATAGATTTTAGAGTTGTTTTAAATGTTTGTTGGATGAATCCACCATTTTCTAAATCTTATGAAATGTTTGAACATTTTTTTAAATTTCTAAATAAAGGTGTTGCCATTTATAGATGTGATAATATGGAGACTAAACTTTGGCAAGATATTATTTTAAAAAATGCAACTTGGATATTTATTCCTAAAGGTAGAATTTGTTATGAAGGTATGAAAGGATCAGGTTCACGTTTTCCGTCTGCTTTAATTGGTTATAATGTTAAACCACCTAAAGATCTTAATGGTTTTTGTTTAGAAATTTATAAAAAACTAATTGGTGATAAAAAATGACTTTTTGTAAAAATTGTATTTATAGAAAAAAATCAAGATCTAAGTATTATAAATTTTATTGTAAAAAAACTGGTGCTATGATAATTGATAATGTTATGTGTTGGGGATGTTCTGAAGGTATTGATAAAACTGGTGATAAACAATGAATAATATAGATGAAGCTATTAGAATATTAGAAGTATCTAAAGAATTAAATGTTAATGATAATATAATATTTGATAATGATTATGGTGTGTATAATTTAATTAAAATTGCTTCTGTATCAAAAGATGATGATTTAATTGCAAAAGCATATTATGAAAATGAAGCTGAAATTGATAAATTATATTCTGGTCCTGTTATATGGTCTAAAAAAGATAGATTAATTTTAGCTTTAGAGATTGCTTTAACAATGTGTGTAATTGGTTTAATACTTTTAGCTATTAGAACTCTGGGGTGTAATTGATGATTAAATGTAATAAAACTTATACAACTAAAGATATTATTGAAAAATATACTTTACTAATTAAAAAATATAATTTTGCTAATTTTGGAAAAGCTGAAGAACGAGCTGATCTAAATAGAATAGATTTCTTAAATAAACAATAGGTGCTTAAATGATTAGAATACTTATTCGTATTGCTATAATGTTGATGTATATTCTAATTATGGAATGTATACTCATACTCTAGAATTAATTAGGCTCTCCTTTAAATTAAGAAAGGTCATATAGTCTTTTTTCTTATTTTGTTTCTTATCGCACGATTAAAAACACTTAATAATATACTTTTATAGAGGATAAATAAGTATAATATAACCTTGATATCCTTCTTTATTCTTTGATTTTAAAGTTTTTATTTTGTTTAATATTACTTGTGTTATTATATTGTCTAATAGCATTAAATTCTTCTGTTTGTGGCTGGGATTCTCCCAAATCCCAAAAATTTCAAAAAGTGCTAATTATAATACTAATCAAATATCAAAAATCAAATAACCACAAGATTTATTAATGAGTGTGATATAATAATATTTATAATGAATTTTGATGATATAACTGGTAATAGTTCTGGTATTCTTGAAGGTGGCACTAATTGGTTTAGTAAGTTTGTTGATGGTGCTTTGAAACTTGCTGATAAAATATTATTCTTCTGGGTTGGTTGGGATTGGTTCTCTAAACTTTTATTAGTTACATTTATTTTAATGGGTATTTATATTTTTATTAATATGCCTAAGAAGTCTGAAGCTGATGGTTTAAATAAAAGAAGATTATTTACAAAGAGGGATAAAATTGGTAGATCATAAAAAAGCTTTCTTTAATATATTCAAGAATAAAGATAATGTGGTAGTAGTTTTTGATTTTGTTGCACTTTCTATTTTAATGATATTTGTTAATTTAAGATCTGTTCATTTATTATTTTATGTTGGTTTGTTTATTGGTTTGCAGTATTTTATTAATGTTGCTATATTAAGTGGTAAAATTCCTTCTATTCACTTCAATAAAAGCTCTTGTGAATGGTGTAAAAAGCATCATCCAGATATTAATTTAGTTCAAGTATGTATAGATGGAACTAATCATCATACACTCTGTGATGAATGTGTGGGGGAATTAAAATGAATTCTGAAGAATATTTTAAAGAGGTATCAAAGTGAGCCTTAAATCATTTAGA
>Ga0307928_10004244_pt1 | contig 10885 bp, 15 predicted proteins | sample AceLakmetagen232_FD_201815 | JGI IMG/M metagenome (GOLD analysis project Ga0307928, IMG submission 201815) | Saline water microbial communities from Ace Lake, Antarctica - #232 | ecosystem: Environmental > Aquatic > Non-marine Saline and Alkaline > Saline | place: Antarctica: Ace Lake...
ACGCCAGAATTTCCGGGGACGCCAGAATTTCCGGGAACGCCAGAATTTACGAGAACGCCATAATTTCCGGGAACGCCAGAATTTACGAGAACGCCAGAATTTCCGGGAACGCCTGGATTTCCGGGAACGCCTGGATTTCCGGGAACGCCTGGATTTCCGGGAACGCCAGAATTTCCGGGGACGCCAGAATTTCCGGGAACGCCAGAACTATAAAATAATGCCACATCACAACAAAACCATTTACCGGGAGAAATAAAATGAAATTATTTGAATGCCACATGGTAGACAACCACGCCATCAACCCGTCACAAATCACAGAAATGGGCACAACGGAAATGCTCCGCGACACCGGCGAAACATACCCGTCACAAGACGCATTTATGCGGAAAGCAACCGCGGCGGCGAACATTGACACATACGGCGGGCGTTTTTTCCGCCTATTGAGCCCGGGACCGAAGCGCAAAGGATCCGCGGAAACAGACATGATTATCGAGATAAAATTCACGAAATCAGCAAAAGCCATATCATACAAGAAAATGCCACAGCCGGAGCAAACCGAAATATCCGGCGTTATCGGCATACTACCTAACCTTGATCCTGATTGGCCAGCGGAGCCGGTCTGGGATCTCGAACGCTTGACTACGTTAGAGGAAACACCGGTAGCCGACGACGACGACGGCACAGCAGACGAACCCGGAGAGCCAAAATCATAAACATCAACCGCGATAGGCGGCCATACAGCGCAGAAGAAAGGACATAGGCATGATTGTATTTAGTTTGTTCATAATAGCAACCCTCGGCATCACCATCGGCATCATGGCCGGTATATTAGCCGGTGTTTGGATGGCAAGCCCGACCAGCAAAAGTAAGCGCTGGAAGATCGTTCTCGAGGGCGATAATAAAATCCTTGACACGGGCAAATAAATTGTTATATTTCAATTACATACAAACCCTATATCAGGATTCAAAATGACAAATCAAAATTATGGTAGCCAGAGAGATCAGTATCCGCGAGGGCTGTGCCTATTCCTGATAGTAGGTGTGTGCTCTCTGGTTACCTTTGTTTGTAGGGAGATGTGATGGCTAAATTGCCAGCGTTCCAATTTTACCCCGCCGATTGGTTAAACGACATTGCTCTCAGGGCTTGTTCTTTTACGGCAAAAGGGCTACTAATTGACATGATGTGCCTTATGCACCAATCAGAGGAATATGGCTTTTTGCTCATAAATGGACGCGTTCTGGACGACAAAGAGCTAATAAAAGTCCTACATTTGTCCGCTAAAAGTTTTTTTAAATATTCAAAAGAGTTGCTGTTTTACGGGCGGATAGAACGAGATAATAGGGGGGCATATTTTTGCCGTAGGATGGTTAAAGATGAGGCACTTAGGACAAAAAGGAGAGAGGCGGGAAAGCTCGGAGGGAACCCTGTTTTGGTTAACCAAGACGTTAACCAAGCCCCCAACCAAAAATCAACCCCTTCATCTTCATCTTCATCTTCATCTTCATCTTCAAAAGATTTAGAAGATACCCAGACAAAAAAAACTAAATACGTTTTTTCTGACGACGATATGCAAGTTGCCTTATCTCTCGAATATCAAATGAAGCAAAATAACCCTGCGATGAAACCAATTACAAAATCAAATTTAGACTCATGGGCAAATGAAGTAAGGCTTATGGAAAAAAGAGATAAAATTCCCTTAACAGTTATTCAGCAGGTATTAAATTGGAGTCAAAGAGATTCTTTTTGGAAAAATAATATACTTTCAATAGGAACTTTCAGAAAACAATTTAATAAATTATCATCAAAAGCAAAGCCAGTATTGCCAAAAAAATATAAAGTGGGCGACGAATGCCCTGAATGTTTAAAATATCAGAAAGAGGAATCTATTAATAAAAATGAATGTTGGAATTGCGGGAGGATTTTAAATGACTAAGCACGAATATTTCAACAAAAAGTATATGGATATGTTGCGAGATCACGCCCGAGCCAATCCAAACGACATACGCAAAAATATCGGCGTGGTTTTTGATGCCGATTATGACACTATATGGACTGGCGATTTTCTCAATTTTCCTACCTGCGGAGTTTGTGGGCAAAAGATGTTAGAGGGGACAATAAAAAACAATGATGGCAAAACAGGTTTCCCTTATTGGTTCTGTGACACATATAAATGCAATGGCAACCAGCGCAGGGTAGACCGGCACAAGACCGAGGCTCTCGTATGGGCTGGGCAAAATACAGACGAGAGCGAGATAAACAGAATTTGCGGCATTATTGGGATCCCAGAGCTTTATAGCTCCGCGACATACTCTGATTTGAAAGGGGTAGACACGGCTCCAATCATTCAGTCAATGAAAGAAAAAGAAAGTATGTTTTTTATGGGTACAACAGGGACAGGAAAAACCCTTATGGCGTGCGCTCTCCTTACAGATTTTGGGAGATTTCATCCCTATCATTACAAGTTTATTGACTCCCCGGGCCTATTTAGCCGTATACAGCAGTCAATCGGAGAGGAGGGCTATACGCAGTACATCAAAGAACTCGTAAGCTATCCGACGCTCGTTATTGACGATATAGGCAGCACTAAAAATAGTGAATTTAGAAAAGATATACTTTTTGAGATAGTAAATAGCCGGCAAAACGACAAGAAGCAGACTGTAATAACGACAAATTTATCATTGGGCGAGATCAAAACCGTATTCGACGAACGACTTGCATCAAGATTAAGTTCTTTTAAGCAGTATAGAATAAGTGGAATTGACCACCGGAAGAAATAATAGGCGGAGAAATACCCGAGGCAAATGTACTTTACACATACGATCCCGGAGAAATACCGAATTGAAACAAAGGAGATAAAATGAAATCATTATCTTTTACAATTCCGATAACACCAACCGCACAAATGCGGGCACGGGCGGCAGTACGCGGGAAACACGCTACGGTTTATAAGGCAAAAGAGCAAGTAGATGCCGAGGGAAATATTATCAGTTTACTCGTCGCTCATGCGCCGGAAACGCCATTCTCGGGAGCGATAGGGATTTGTATTGGCGTATATTTACCCGTCCCAGCGTCAAAGTCGGATTGGTGGAAAGAGGCCGCCCATAAAGACATAATATCGCATACCTCAAAACCCGATCTCGATAATTATATTAAGAATATTTTGGATTGCATGAGCGTAACCGGTTTTTGGGATGATGACAGGCAAGTAGTTAGTATTTTATCCCATAAAACTTACTCAAAAAAGCCGAGATGGGAAATAGTGGTCAACTACGACAGGAATGAGCCAAAAAGTAAAAAGGATTATTTAGTCAATAATTACCTTTTTACAGGAGAAAACCGATGAATAAAAACAACGAACAGGCTGACATTTTTGGAAACGCCGTCCCGGCGATCGACACGCAACTCAAATACGGTTTATTTACGGCAGCATACGCCGGATACCGCAATATTAACTTTTACCCGCTCGGCACCGGAGCCACCGAGAAAGAAGCCCTCGAGCACTTAAAAAGCATCGCGCCGGTACCGATAAAAGACGATTACCGGCCGGACTTTACAACCGAAAGAGATCCATACGGCAAAAACATAACGCCGATCGACGTCACCCCCGAGCAAATGAGAGAGCTGCAGATCCAGCGCGAATGCCGCAAGAATTACCTAAACAGAACCGAGCGCACGCAATCATGGGAGCTTGACATCTCTGAGGATGTTAAAGACGGTATAATCGCCGTGACCAAAGATCCGTTACCCCGCGGCGCGGAATGAGCCGTGCCCGTGCGGAAGCGGACAGAAATACAAAAAATGCTGCGGGCGGCCAGTAGGCTTATAAAAAGTAGCACAAAACAGGAGAGACAGCATGAAAGGTTTAAATTCAGTATCAATCATTGGCAATTTGGGGAACGACCCCGAAATCAGGTACTCAGCCAGCGGCAACGCAATAGCAAATATATCGCTCGCCATTAATGAATCCAAAAAAGACGGCGAAAATTGGATAGACCATGTAGAATGGGTACGCGCGGTCGCCTTTGGCCGGACGGCAGAAGTTATAAAGGATTACATCCATAAGGGTGATGCTATTCATATTATCGGCAGGATGCAGACCCGCAGCTGGGAGAAAGACGGCGTGAAACAGTACAGCACCGAGATCGTAATAAATAATTTAATTATGCTTGGCGGCGATTCGACACCCGGGCGCTCACGGGAAGTGGCACCCCCGGCTCCGGCAGCACCGACGAACCACCCAATAAGCGAGGATTCGCTCCCATTTTGACCAATAAAGTGCCCGCTAAACGTGACGAACCCATTGCGGCGATAGGATCCTATCTTGCAAGCGGGCACAAACAAAGGAAAGGCGAAAACAATGACACACATAAAAGATATATACCCACAATTTTTTGAAGCGATGAAAGCCGGCAAAAAGAATTTCGAGATCCGGCACCAAAAAAGCCCATATTATCGCGCCGGCGACACCCTCATGTTACGGGAACGGGCCGAGATCGGCCTCGGCGTATATACTGGCAAACAGCTACAATATGAGATTACTTATGTGCTCGAATCCGACCAATTTAAAGGCATATCGCCCGGCTATTGTGCCCTCGGACTCAAGAAAAAAGGAGAATAAAATGCCGACAAAAATTGCATGGGCCGATGAGTCATGGAACCCGGTAACGGGATGCACACCAATTGCTGAGGGCTGCAAAAACTGTTATGCGAAAGCGATGGCCGCCCGATTTTGGGGAACGCGCCCATTTAACGACGTACAATTTCACCCGGATCGTTTAGATAAACCGAAGCATTGGAAAAAGCCCCGCCGGATTTTCGTTTGCTCAATGGGCGATCTTTTTCACAGCAAGGTTAAGCAAGGATGGAGAAACCACGTTTGGTTGAAAATGATGAAAAACGTTCGCCATACGTACATAGTTCTCACGAAACGGCCTGTTTTGGCAAGAGAATGGACCATCGAACAGTATAAAAAGAGTAGGCCAGTATGGCCTGAGCACATACACCTCGGCATATCGATATCAACACAAGCCGAGGCCGACGAGCACATCCCTCAGCTGCTCGAGATCCCCGCGGCCGTCCGGATAGTGAGTTTTGAGCCCGCCATCGAACATGTAAAATTCGGGCGCTGGCTGGAACAGATTGATGGCGTAATTATGGGATGCGAGAGCGGCTGGGGGCGCCGACCTTTTAAAATGGAATGGGCGCAGAGCATGAGGGACCAATGCACCGCAGCCGGTGTCCCGTTTTTCTTTAAACAGGCCCCGAACAAGCACGGCCGGATCGTCGAAATGCCAGAGCTCGACGGCCGTGTATGGGACCAACTCCCCGAAAGGAGCGTGAAAAAATGACGAAAAAAATAGAAATAAAAGGATGCCCAAATACAGAGGAATGCGACGTTGGGCCGGACGTATGCTATTTTAACCACGCGGGCCGATGCTGGGCCAAAACAACGCGGGCCGGGAAGATATGTCCCCCTATAAAAAGAACGACAGAATGGGAAAACCCTACATTTCACCCGAGGCTGCCGATCGACGGCAGCAAAGCAAAGCTTATGATTTACGACGATCTCGAGGCTGACATAACGTCCGAGCAGCGCGATTCATTTCATAAATATTTGGGCGAACTTCCAAAATTAGACATAAGAATAAAAGCCGAAGATGTAGAGCCCCTCAACCCATCGATCAGCGACTATCCGGCAATGCAGCTCGCCGTCAGTTTATTTTTAATCGCAGCCGCTGCCGCCGTCCTCGCAATCGGATATTTCGTAATCAGACCGCTCACCGGAGGGTAAAATGAAAAATGTTAAACACAAAAGGAGTAATCAAATGCCAACAAGAAAAACGTCCGCACAAATGGGCGAACCATTAAGCAAAGGCGAAATGACCGCGGCCATTAAAAAATACCACGCCAGTATTCACCGCGCATTGACCGCCCTCGAAAAAGACGCCGGGCAGAAGATCAACCGCACGAAAGTTATCCGGCAGGAGCGGAAACGCTGCCTCATTGTCTCATGGATGGCAGGCGAAACAGAGCAGCAACTCACCGAGCACGGCGAGAAGAAAATAACCGCAAACAGCTTTAAACAGAAACAGGATAAAAAGAAAATGTTTGACAATACCGCCCCAAAATAGTATATAACTGTCAGCGCCACCCAAAGCGCACTCGCATAATTTCTCCTTTTTATGCTTGACAGTAGCAGCGCCAGAGAGCGGGCCGCCACGCCGTCGGCCCACTTTTTGGATACATAAGGCGGGGCATCACATGACAGAGAAGAAAACGCAGATCAAGCACAATATACCCGACATACTCGACACCCTCGGCGAATTTACAGCATTCGACCCTTTAAAATTTATGGGTAATACCTACGAGTCAAAAGCGAAGATCTCGCAAAACCTATTTTTAACCTCGACAGATCCGAAAACCGTCCGCATACATCTCAAGGCCCGGAAAAAAAACAGTGTCAAACAGGATCACCTCGCGGAAATGCTTACGACACTACCACAGCCGGGGACCTCGTATCATGTAATTTCAAGCGGCAATTTCGACTTTTGGACATACGTCCCGCACATTGTTAATCTCGCGGGCCATATAGATGACTTTTATTGCTCAACGTGGACACTCAACAGATACGTCGCTGAGGAAATGCTCGAGCTTTTCGATCAAAAGAAAATACTAAAAATCAATATGCTCACCGGGCTATATTTTAAACGCCGGGAAAGTGCCGTATATGCTACACTTTTACAAGGATTAGTAGAAAGAGGCCAAAGATACATCGCCTTTTTAAACCATACAAAAATTATGCTGCTCGAAAAAGACCCGGATTATTTTGTGATCGAGGGCAGCGCAAACCTCACGGCGAACCCTCGCGTTGAGCAGTTTATCCTCAGTAATCACAAAGGCTTATATAATTTCCACAAAGAATGGATGGAGGCTATGTATGCCGGCAAATAGGAAACCCACCGCGGCGCAGCTCGAGGACCGAATTTCGACTATTGTCGGACTTTGTGTTATGGGAGTCCCCCGCGTTGATATAATTCGATACGTTGCAAAAATAGGGCTCGACAAAGATGACGACCGTATCCCGTGGGATGTATGCAATAAAACTATTGACAATTATCTCGCGGCGGCAAAAGTAAAAATCTCCGAACACGCGACGCTCATAGCAGACTACGAGATTGGTCTCGGCCTCAAGCGGCTCGAGGATCTCTACATGAGAGCAGTTGCGATCACGGATTACGGCACAGCTCTCAGGGTACAGAAAGAGCGTCACGCCCTGCTCGGGATATCAAAGCAGGAGCCGCTCGTCAAGATATTTAATGCTGGGATCGAGCAGCAAACGAACTTCTCCCACATGACAGATGAGGAACTGGATGCAGAAATCGCCAGAGATATGCAAAAATATAAGCCGAAACGAAAGAGAAAAAACCGCCGTCTTGTACCGAAGAAAAAAAATAAATGACGCGCACGGGACTCTTTGGGGATATTGCCAAACCGTCGCGCCGGAATTTTACAGAGACGACAGGCTGCACCTGAAAGAAATTTGCGACAAACTGCAGGCTTTTTTTGAGCGCAGGCTTATAAAACCGAACGGGGAACCATACACAAAGCTAATGATGAATATTCCGCCTCGAATGGGGAAAACCCGCACCCTCGTTTTATTTTGCGCTTGGGCCCTCGGGATCACGATGAGCACAAAGATCATCGCTTGTAGCTACAACGACGTACAGGCATCAGATTTTAGTCGGTACACTCGGGACACGATACAAGCCCAGGCAATGCAACCGCACCATATAACGCACGCCGATATATTCCCGAAATGTCAAATCAAGCACGGCAACGCCTCGCATGAACGCTGGGCGCTTGAGGGCCAATATTTCAATTATCTCGGAGCCGGAGTCGGCGGATCGATCACTGGCAAGGGCGGAGATATTTTAATCGCAGATGATCTCGTCAAAGACGCTTATGAGGCGTATAACAAACTGAGCCTCGATAAAAAATGGTTATGGTACACCGGCACGTTTCAGAGCCGGGGAGAGCAGTTCGACGAATTCACAGAGAACCTCGAGATTATGAACGGGACACGCTGGGCCAAAGGCGACCCCTGCGGTAGGATCCTCGACAGCGAGGACGCCGAAAACTGGTATGTTATCGAAATGGAGGCCATGAAAAACGGCGTGATGTTATGCCCGTCGCTCCTGAACTTCAAAAAATATATAGCACTCAAACAAACCACCGACTCGGCGATTTTTCAGGCGAACTACCACCAGCACCCGATTGACATAAAAGGAAAACTATACACGCAGATCCTCACATACACCGAGCAACCGCACGACGCCGACGGCAACCCGTTATTTTCAAGCATCGACGCATACACCGATACCGCCGACACAGGAAAAGATTTTCTTTGCACGATTATATACGGAGTTTATAAAAATGAGGCGTGGATCCTCGACGTCGTATACACAAAAGAGGGTATGGAGATCACCGAGCCACAAGTAGCCGTCGCGCTTTTTAACAACGCCGTAAACGTCGCGCATTTCGAGGGTAACAACGGCGGCAGCGGATACGCCCGAGCCGTGAGAAAAGAGCTCGTCAACACGCTTAAAAGCAAGCATACCCGCGTCCGCTGGTTTCACCAGAGCAAGAATAAAGAGGCGAGGATCCTGTCAAACAGTAATTACGTGATGAAACATATTTATATGCCGCATAATTGGAAAGACAGATGGCCCGCATTTTTCGACGCCATAACCGCATACCAAAAAGAGGGCGGCAACGAATTTGACGACGCCCCGGACGCATTGACCGGCGTCGCCGAAAAGATCGATAACGTAAACGTAGCCAAAGCAGGGCCTAAATTTCGCAGATAGGAGCCGCACAATGAATGAGATCAACAAAGCACTCGCAGCGCTCAAACAGACAGACGCCGGCGTAACGTCGCAAATTATAGTAGACCTTATAAAAGATCACGCAGCAGAAGCAAAGGCCGCCCGAACGCTTTACAGCGAATACACCGGAGACGTCAAGATTCTCAAGCGCGGCACCACCGAAGACGAACACCTCAATGGCAGCACCGACACCGCTGACGATGATATCTGCAACAAGATCGTCAACGATTTCAGGGGATACATAATCGACACTATGAGCGGATACTTTCTTGGGAACCCCATTGCATACGGGATCGACGGAATAAAAGAGGGCCCTGGGATCGATAAAATAAAGGAATTCAACACCCGAAACAACGCCGGAAACCTCGACAAGCTATCCGGCAAGCGGAGTGGAACGTGCGGCAGCGCCGGCAGACTTTACTACATTGACCCCGATGGGCATGAGCGGATGAAAAACCTCGACCCGTGGGAGATCATATTTGTAAACGACGGCAGCATCGACGGCACACAGTACGCCCTCAGATATTATGACGTCCAAGTAAAGAGCGGCGCGGATTGGGACACCCGGAAGCGCGTTGAATGGTATGACGTCGACACCGTGTATTTTTACATGGAGGATCAAAGCGGGAATTACGGCCTCGATCCAGACGAGCCCCCTATCCTGCACATGTTCAGCGACGTCCCATGCATAGAATTCCCGAACAATGAGGAACGGCAAGGCGATTTCGTCAAAGTAAGCACACTAATCGATGCTTATGACCGTGATATTTCATACGATCAAGATGAGCACGAAGCATTTCGAAACACTTATCTCATATTGACGAACACAACGCTCGGCGATGAAACGAACAGCAAGGAAGTCAAAAACAGCCGCACAATGGAGCTCGGAGAGGGCGCCACCGCACAATATTTGACAAAAGACGTAAACGACACATACGTCGAAAACCACAAAAAGCGCCTCGAGAGCAATATCCACCAGTTCAGCAGGATCCCGGACATGACTGATGAGAACTTCTCGGGAACCGCTCAGAGCGGGGAAAGCCGGAAATGGAAGCTCGTCGGCATGGAAACCAAAGCAGGCGACAAAGAGCTTATGATGACGCAGGCGCTCAGACAGCAATATAAACTTTTGACCGGAGTATGGGCCCAAAAGGGCCTCGTCATTGATTATTTGAAAATCACGTTTGAATTTACGCGCAATCTCCCGGTCGAACTCGCCGGCGCAGCTGAGACAACAAAGAACCTCAAGGGCCTCGTAAGCGATAAAACAAGGCTCGGCCTGCTGCCATTCATTGACGACCCCGAGGCAGAAATGAAACAAATGGATGAGGAAGCCCCGGAAGTAGATCTCGACGCTTTCCCGCCAGAGAATGACGCCCCGGATGGCTCGGAGGCATAGGCTTATAAAAAAGGATTTCACGCGATGAAAGAAACCGAGAAAGACGCGCTTATTGACGAGCTTGTATGGATATTAAAGAAATGCCGGTATATTATAGCGCGCGATCTCGGCGGATTGCAAGTTGATTTTATAGAGCAGGCACTCAAAAACGCAAAACAAATAACAGGAAAGGCAGGCAATTAAAATGAACAAAAAAGGCGTACCAAAAAGAGATGGCAGCGGGAAAGGCACCAGAGCGAACAAAGGCCGAGGAGGATGCCCCCCAATAAAACAACCGAAAAAAGGTAAAAGGACGCCATAAATGCCGACACCGACATTTACAGGATTACAAGACGACGCTGACCGGTCCAGTTTTCTACTCATGGGCGGGCAGGAGCAGCGGACCATAATCGCATACAAGCGGACGCTGAAAGAGATTAACGGGCACCTCGCCACCGCTTTCCGGAAATACGCTGACGCCGATGGGGAACTCAGCCTCGCCGATATGGCGAAATACGGCCGTATGGCGGAGCTCGAGAAATCTATCGTCGCCGAGGCCCGCAAGCTCGGCGCTAAACAGGTCAGGCAGACAGACAGCGCCCTTACCGACATATACACCGA
>Ga0307928_10004245_pt1 | contig 10884 bp, 9 predicted proteins | sample AceLakmetagen232_FD_201815 | JGI IMG/M metagenome (GOLD analysis project Ga0307928, IMG submission 201815) | Saline water microbial communities from Ace Lake, Antarctica - #232 | ecosystem: Environmental > Aquatic > Non-marine Saline and Alkaline > Saline | place: Antarctica: Ace Lake...
TCCAAGATTATCTAAGCTCAGCAAAAACACCAAAGCTTTCCACCAATACTCAAAAGCTAAAAATATTAAAGAAGCATCTTAAGCTTATAGATAAATATAAGCAAGTAGCCCCGCCTGCTAAAATAGGAATTATGCAAAAGGTTACAATGTGGTATTTGAAGGGTTTGCCTGAAGCGGCCAGGATGCGATATAAGATTTGTAGCATTAAGACATTAGATGAACTCAAAAATGCTGCTACCCATTTTTTTAAGAAGGGTGTCTAGTTTGTTTAAGGGCAAGCCCAATGCATTGAAATATGAACCTGTGATATTGTCAAATAAAACCGCTCCAATGCCTTCTATGGTAAAACCGCCTGCCTTATCATAAGGCCCAAGATGTTTAAAGTATTTATTTATATCATTCTTACCTATTTTACTTACCTTTATCAGGGTTTTATCATAACAACAAGCGCTTTTGTTTGTTTTAGTATTTAAAAGATACATTCCAGTGTAAACATACAATTTACTTGCACTGGATTGCTTAAGCATGCTTAAAGCCTGTTTCCTGTTTTTTGGTTTACCTATAATTTTCCCTTTCAATAAAACCAGTGTATCCGCACCTAATATAATATTATTTTTATGCTGCTTTGCCACGCACTCTGCTTTGTGTTTTGCGTTAACCATCACAAGCTTTGCTGTGCTCATGGATTTATCCATGCACTCTTTCATGTTAGATCCCCGTACCTTATATCGTATACCACAGGCAGATAATATCTGTGCGCGTCTTTTGGATTTTGATGCTAATATAATATATTTTTTCATATATTATTCAGTGCCTCCTGCTAAATAACCTGTTGAAAAAGCCTGCTGGAGATTATAGCCGCCGCTTGGGGCGCATCCATCTATGATTTCGCCTGCAAAATATAATCCTGGTACACATTTTGACTCCATTGTCCTTGGGTTAATCTCTTTTGTTGTTATGCCGCCATTAGTAACCATCGCATGCTCCATGCCAAGAGAACCAATAATGTTTAGGGGCAAGGCCTTTAACAGGTTTATAATTGTGTCTCTTTCATGTTTTTTAATCTGACTTACAACTTTTAGTGGGTCTATTCCTGCTAAATTTACAAACACAGGTATTAGCCGTTGCGGCAGAAAGTTTTTCATAATATTTTTAAAATACATTTTTCCTTTTGAGCTAAATTCTCTTAGCAGCCTGGCGCAAAGCTTATCATGTTCCAGCCCCGGCTTAAGGTCAATAAACAGCTTAATCTTATGGCGTTCTCTTATAAGAGCTGTGATGCGGCCACTTAAATCCAATATTAGCGGGCCAGAAACACCAAAATGCGTAAAAAGCAATTCGCCTATATCAGATATTATCTTCTTTTTGCCATACACAAAACTTATACGTACATTTTTTAAGGAAAGCCCTTGTAGATGTTTAACCCAGGTCTCTTGCGTTTTTAACGGAACAAGTGCTGGTGTAAGGGGCTGAATGCTGTGGCCTAATTTCTTTGCAATGTTAAATCCATCACCTGTAGAACCTGTTATGCCATATGAAGTTCCACCTGTAGCCAATATTACCTGTTTTGCGGAAATGCTATCCTTACCAACGATATCCAGCTGGAAAAAATCACCTTTTTTTCTTATATGCGATACACGCATATTATATAATACCTTGATGTTATTTTTCCCTAAGACGTTCCTTAAAAGCGTTACAACAGAATCTGCCATATCTGTTATTGGAAAAATTCGCTCCTGCCTCTCTTTTTTTAAATGCAAGCCTTTGGATTCACAAAAATCAATCAAATCTTTATTAAAAAACGCTGAAAACGCTGAACGTAAAAAAAGCCCCTGCTTGCCAAATTTCTCAATAAATGCATCAAGTCCGGCTGCGTTGGTAATATTACATCTTCCTTTGCCTGTAATGAGCAATTTCTTGCCAATGCAGTCATTTCTCTCAAGCAAAACTACACTTCTCCCAAGTTCACTTGCACGGATAGCGGCCATAATACCTGCTGGCCCCGAACCAACTATAACTACATCATATTCTTTCGCCATTATAAAAATCCCTCTTATATTATTTATTGCATTCTATTTTATCGATAGTTTGGTTCGGGGCTGGGCCGCCGCCAACTACAGTAACATCTCTCATCTTGATATTTTTAGTATTTTATATTTTAGGATTCCTGCCGGGACTTTAATATCAACTGTTTCTTTTACCTTATGCCCTAATAACCCTTCTCCAACCGGAGAAGTTACGGAAATCTTGTTTGCAGCAAAATCTGATTCTAACTCAGAGACTAATTTATATTCTAATGTTTCTCCTGAATCTAAATCTTTTAACTTAACAGTTGCACCTATAAGTGCTTCATCTTTTGGCATATCAGTATCATCAAGAATTTCCGCGCCAGATAATTCTTGTTCTAATTCAGATATTTTTTTCTCATTAAATCCCTGAGCATCCTTAGCTGCGTCATATTCAGCATTTTCGCTAATGTCTCCGTGTGCGCGAGCCGTACCTATGGCCCGGGATAATTCCCTGCGCTTGGTAGTTTTTAAAAATTCTAATTCCTTTTGTATTTTTTTATATCCTTCGGGACTTAAATAAATTTTATTCATAATTCCTCTCTGTTTTTTATTTGTTTTCTAATAACTCATATCCATTAAGGATTGCTTCGCAGGTAAGCTGTGTAAGGGGTTTGTATTCACCTATATCACATTTTTCTAAGGCCTGATGATATTTTTCTTTATCATTAATTTGTATAACCGCCGGCGGGAAACCTTTTAGAAGCAGCTGTGTCACCATAATAAGCCTGCCGAGACGGCCATTTCCATCAAAAAATGGGTGTATGTTTTCAAAATTATAATGCGTAGCTGCTATTTTTTTAATTATCTCAGGCTTAGGACTGTTGATGGAACTTAGAAATGACTTCATTTTTATTGGAACTTCTAAGGCATTTGTTAGAGGCTTTTCACTGTCAGTGAGATTAACATGGCCTGTTCTATATTTACCAGGTAATTTCTCGTTAAAATTGTACAATAATATACTATGCAGCTTCAAAATATAGTTTGCATTGATTTTAAAGCCTGGTTTTAAACACTCAAGCATATAAATAAGCGCATTGTTGTGATTAATTGCTTCAAGTAAATCATAAAAAGACCTACCTTTTATAACTTTAGCTTCTATGGCTTGTTTTGTTTCTTTTAAAGTTAGCCTACTCCCTGCAATTGCATTTGAATGATATGTCATTTCCAGAAAGAATTTATCGCGGATTTTAGGATTTCGTTTTAAAGTTATTAAAGGATCCTTGCCAAAATGTTTTTTTGCCGCATAAACCATAGGTGTTATATCCACATTATCCTTAAAAAGCCTATCTATAACCTTAGACTGGCCAGGATGCGGCATTACACCCTTATTCAACCACCTATAAACGCTCTTATAAGTTACTCCAAGGCCTCTTGCTATGGTGGTAGGCACAAAACCAGCCTCAGCTATGAGCCTCTCAAGCTTTTTTTTATCAGCAAATATAGTTTTTTTCATAACTATCCCTTTTCTTTTGATAATAGGTTAATATTTATAGGACATATGTCCTATACGCATATATAAATATTATATAATATGTCCTATAAATTGTCAAAGGATTTTTGGGAGGCCGTTGACATATTTATTGTGGGGGTTCGATTTACCTGTGCCCGTAAGGGTATCGAACCCTTCCCTTTGGGCTTGATGAATCAAGCCCCTACATTGGTGGAAAAACGCAATATTTCAGCAATCTCTTAGGCGAAACAGGGTAAAATGGTGTGTTTTTAATCAACTTTCGAGGACATACTGGAAGATGAGTGGGGCTACTATGCTTGCGTCTGATTCTATTATAAACCTTGGTGTGTTAATGCCAAGTTTGTCCCATGTAATCTTTTCATTTGGAACAGCGCCACTGTAAGAGCCATAAGAGGTGGTGGAATCGCTAATTTGGCAGAAATAACCCCAGTGCTTGCATTCTTTCTTTAAGTCCTGCTTTATTAAGGGGACAACACAAATTGGAAAATCCCCCGCAATGCCACCGCCTATTTGGAAAAAACCCACTGATGAGTCTTTTGTATTATCAAGATACCAATCAATTAAATAAGACATCTGCTCCAGGCCACTTTTTATAAAATTAGAATTTTCATAACGGCCCAAATGCACCTCAGCTGCCAATTCATTAGCCAGCGTGGAGTCTTCCCACCCGGGAGTAAAGATCGGTAAATTCTTCTGACATGCGGCAATAACCCAGCTGTTTTTTTGGTCTATTTCATAGCAATCTACCAGGTCTTCGTTGCGTATAAGCTGATAAATATATTCGTATGGAAAATAGCTCTTTTTTTGTTGCTGAGCTTTTTCCCATAAAGGGTGCAGTTTGCTTTCTAATTTTCTAATAGCCTCTTCTTCCGGTATACAAACATCAGTAACGCGGTTAAGATGTTTGTTTTTGAGATCTAATTCTTGTTCCGGGGTAAGTTGCCGGTAGTTTGGTATTCTTTTATAACTTTTGTGTGCTATTAAATTAAATATATCCTCCTCCAAATTAGCACCAGTACAGGAAATAGCATGCACCTTACCCTCTCTTATCATCTGGGCCAAAGTAATGCCAATCTCAGCTGTGCTAAGCGCACCTGCCATGGCAAGAAACATCTTATTGCCTTCTTTAAGATGCTTGACCCAACCTTCTGAAGCATCAATTAAAGACGCGGCATTAAAATGTTTGAAGTTATTTTGTATAAATTGTTTTATTTTCACATTATTTCGAAAGCTGCCCCTTTAGGGTGGAAACAATGGCCACGCCTACTGTAAGAATAGCAGCTACTACCAGAAGAAAGCCGCTGGTTGTTGTATTTATTTCATTTGTCCAAATACCTAATGCAAAACTTGTCACACACAATGTCATTAATGCGCCTAACATATCATACCTCCTTTTGTTAAACTGCCGTTATTGTTTTTCGAATTTAAATCCTTTTTCTGAGAAAACTCTTAGGCAGGCATCTACTACATCAGGATCATAGTAAGTGCGCCTTTTCTCTAAAATCTTTTTTAAAGCAACATTTGTACCAAGCGCTGCTCTATATGGGCGGTGTGTGGATATAGCTTCAACCACATCAGCCACTACCAAGATCCTTGCCTCAAGAAGAATGTTTTCTCCCGAGATACCCAATGGATAGCCTGAGCCATTCATTTTTTCATGGTGCTGAAGCACAATTTCAGCAATTGGCCAAGGAAACTCTATGGTCTTTAATATATCATAACCGAATTGTGGGTGCGCCGCAATCATTTTTAGTTCAATATCAGTTAATTTTGTAGGCTTGGTGAGAATTTCAGTAGGCACATGTATCTTTCCTATATCATGGACGATGGCAGCCATGCCTATTCCATCTATTTGGTTTTTGGGTAAGTGCATTTCTTCTGCTATAACGCAGGCGAGTTGCGATACGCGCTTTTGGTGGCCAGCAGTATAAGGATCCTTTGCCTCAACTGCCGAAGCTAAAGCAGCAACTGTCTCTTTAAAAAGCCGCTGCACCATTTTTAAGCTCTTTTGCAAATCATCTTCAGCTTTCTTGCGTTCATTAACTTCCAAGATTAATTGCTTATTAGTGCTTGTTAGCTCTGCGGTACGCTCTTTTACAGTTACCTCTAACCTATCTTTGGCTTTTTTAAGTTCTTCTTCTATCTTTCTGCGTTCAGTAATATCCCTAAAAACTATTAATTCAACTGCTTTGCCTTGATATGTTGTTTTGCGGCCCATGGTTTCAACCCAGAGCTCTTTGCCTTTAAGGGACTTGGCTTTATAGATTGTTAAAAATCCCCATTTGCCCCTATAAACCTTTAGCAGGTCTAATACCGCTCTTTTTTTAGAATCATTATGAATAAAACTAAAAACATTTTTTCCCAAACCCTCTTCTGCGCTCTTATAACCAACCATTTTAGCTGCCGGTTCATTGCTATAAAGAATCTTACCAGTAAAATCAATAATGACAATGCCTTCTACAATGCTTTCAGTAAGCAATCTATATTTTTCTTCGGATTCTTTTAAGGCTTTTTCAGTAACAGGGCATGCTTCTTTGATGGGACGGTCTTTGGAAGTAGGTTTTTGTAACCCAGCAAGATGCTTACGCAACTGCTGTATCTCATTTATTAGTTGTTCTTTTGTTTTATCTTTATCTTTCATATGTAATACCAATTAATAAAAAGCATAACATAAACTTATATATTATGCAAGAGTAAGTTCCTAGTAATACTATACTTATGCTGCGGCAGCCATTATAACACTATTTATAAGTAAAAGAGGTTGTCTTTCAGCGCTTGGGCGTGGTTGGATAGTTATCTTTAGTAATACTTTAACGGGTTTGGGGAGTTCTTTTGCTGTGGCATCAACGTGAGCAGCACCTTGAAGTTCAGCTTTTAATGGATCTATCCTAGGTCCAGGAGCAATATTAACAACATCATTCTTCTTTCCATCTTCTTCTTGTAAGAAAAATGATAAAACTATGCTCCATGTAGCATCAAGGCAATTAAACATAAAAATCCTTAAACCACCTGAGAGTTCACTATTAATTATAAAACCACTCACAGCTACATAAACCATGAGCCCTAACATTATAATGTTACCTAATCCTAATGCTTGGTATAACCTCTCTTTTAGCCTGTGTTTTAAAAAAGTGCCAAAGTCAGGCGCTTCTTCCCTATCCCTGGTAAGCGTATCTTTAATAACATCCATGCAAATAATTATAAAAAAACATGTCGGTAGAAAAAATCCCTGGTAAATAGTAGAACATAGCCAAGGGATAATGCCCTCGCTAGGCACAACCTTACTATAAACCTCCATTAGCTCGACAAAAAACATAGGTGCTGCTACAAAAAAGAAACCCGAAAAGATAAATACGCGGAGAAAATCATATTGCTTTGCTGTCCCCTTTTTCTTGGCACGGTGCTGGACATACAGATTACTTAGAGCAAATAATATAGGTGCTATAACCACTACCGGTCCTAACCCAAAATTTTCCTCTGAATAGAACGTATCGAGAAACGACCAAAGATTAGCTAATGCATTTTGTGTATCCATGCCTGCCCATGCTGATATACAATACGCTGCTGCAAGAGTAGAAATTATGCCAGCAACTACTGATAGTCCTATGCGTATGCGCCGCAAACATATAAGAAAATCATCCCATAGGACTTCTTTTAATCTAGCCCTGGCTTTTTTAAAAGCGAAATATTTAGCACTTATAAAGATCAAATCTATTGCCAAGATTAAAGAAACAGTTACAATGCTTGAGATGAGTGTTATATTGCCTTGGAAAAAACCTCTGACCCCCTCCAATATAACCGGCGAAGTAAGTGTTATGCCTAATCCTGCAGCAGAGATTGGAATAGATGCAGCAAAAATTACTTTTGTTATCATTTCTTTGGGCCTAAAAGAGTTACTCATAACAGCTGTATAAAGCGCTGAATATACTGCTACCATCCCCAGCGCCATAAACCAGCCCTTGTAACTAAATACACCAATAGCCACTTCTGGCCAAAATAATATAATTGCCCCGACAATACCAAAAATAGCAAATAATATCTTTAATGCTCTTCTAAATGTCTGTTCTGTTTTATCTATTGGTATATTTTCTTCAGATTGGTTACTTGCTTCAGGAGTAAATGTTCCCTTATGTGCTGCAGGCCTCAATGCAAATGCGTCAGCTGGCAGGCTGGTTATAATTAGTGCGACACTTAATATTATTGCTATAAATTTATACATAAGTTTATGCAGCAGCGGATAAGGCTTTATTTATAGATTCGACAGATTCGGGGACCTGGCCCTCAACCCCGGGCTCTACAAAAACAACAGCTGAGAACACCCAGTCGCGGCCTTGCTCAGAAGGGGCAACAATATATTGCCCGGTGGATGCGTCATAATATCTGGCATCTCCGCCATTATCAAGTATGCCACAGTTAAGAATTGGATCATCTGTGTGTTGTCTATTATATTCCTCTATAAAATCCTGTATACCTTCTATGGTTATGCCTACCCGCCCTGACTTGCCAGGGAAGATTATGGATATTAAATTTCCATGTTGCGTTGTAGCGATTATATTATGCGGATATATACCCTCTTTATATATTACTGCACACTCCCTGGTGCTTTCTTCAATATAAAAATGTCCTCTTTCTTTGCGCGCCTCTACTTCCCACAAATCAGGCAGATTGTTTTCCTCAATATACCCCAGCGCTTGAAATGCCATACGTGTCTCATTAAAGTTTACGTGCTCCGGCAGTTTAAAATACACTACCTCGCCATCTACGCCCTTGTCTCTTGCAAAGTGAGTATTTGCCGCCAACTCCTTTATTCCTAAATAATGCGTAATACCTGCTCTTCTTACTGTAGGCATTGAAAAAATATGCCTAGGGTCGTCATCCAATCTTGCTATTTCTCTCAGCGGGACTTTTTCACACCTTGTTTTATCGGTGGTCCTGAATACCGGTAAGATAGACGTGGCCTCTTTAACATCTGCGCTTATATCAATGCCGTCTTTTAAAATTAAAGTGTTGCGTTGTCCTGTTTCTTCAAAAGTAACATAGGCTATTTCCGTATTGCCATTATTATATACAATAAGGCAATAGAACGGTTCCTGGGGGTCTATCTCGACTCCGCTGGCTTTTACCAGAATTCTATCTTTCCAGTACATATACCTTCTGTTTTGACAAATATTGGCATTTCCAACTGCTGTAATTTTTCTACCAGGATGCTGCCTTGCTACAATTTCTACTAAGCTCAAGAATGATGTAGCCTTTGTTGTTATGGGAGTATGCCCAAAAACTATTTCTTCTGTGGTCATTGCCAAGTTAACATCTGTCTCAGCAGCACCGTATCGTATTGAGGAAACTTTAAAGTCCCCATTAAGCATGGCTGGGTCAATTGGTATTTCCACCCTTGTGCCAGGAGGGTGTAAAATAACGTACGGCACTGATTTCTCTTGTAGGTGTCTGGGCTGGCAAACATGCTCTATAACGTCTTCTATTGTCTTGGGGGGAAGATTTGTGGCTGCTAAAATCTCTCTTGCTTGTTCAATTTTTGCTTGAATAACAGAATCAGGACTTGTATGTGGAGGTTTTTTATCTACTGATTCCATAGCGTGCGAAGTAATATTTATACTAAAGGTAGTGTTTCTCCCGGGCATTAATGTTTTATGCTCAAGTTTTATTAGAAACATCTGCCCTTTATATGAAAGTTCGAAGCCGCTTATGTGGTCAATTACATCATGTATTGCCGTGCCCTCAAGCGTAGCTCTTGCTCTGTTTAGCTTAAAGCTTATGCGTATATTTGAATCAGTATCTTCAATAAAAAATTCCTTCAAATCATCATAGACACAATGTTGCGAATAAGTTGGAAAAGCGTAACGGCTTCCATTAATAACTATGCTCCTACCTTCCCCCATATATGTGAGAAGCAAAAAGTACGCAATAGCAAGATCTATGGCCTGCTCATTGTCTGTAATGTTTGTAAACTCAAACTCTTGCACCATCGTCCCGTCTTTCTGAAAAAAAGTATTTCGTACTACCTCTAATAATACTGTGTCGCTACTATCTACTATGTTAGCAATAACGCAATAGCCACCTTTGTCGCTTGCAGAAGGGTGAATTTGGATATTTGCCATGCGAAGTTCTGTCTTTGATGCTATAACAGCACCAAACGGTGCCATAGTATCACCTGTGGTGTTTTGCATTCTATTCTGGAGGTATTTTCCTTGAAGAGGGATATAGCCAAGGATTTCAGCTGGTTGATCTGGGTGTGGTAATGTCCCTACTGCAATTTCTCCTGTTGCCTGTGGGCCTCCGTCATCTGAGAGTGTCTTTGCTATTCCTACGCCTTCTCCAGCTTCGGCTAAAATAGTAGCAACATCTTTGCTCGTATTTTCAACTGCTTGCCAGACTTCGCTTTTTGCTGGAGGATAATGGTGGTAATATAACTCCCGTGGTAACACTACGAGTGTTGGTGGACTTGGCGCACCATCATCTCCATAGCATTGCCAAAAAACAGGATTACCGCTTGTTGCATCTGCTATAAGCCACTGCCTGTTGTACGGATCATTAATAAACATGCCTTTAAACTTATAAGGGCCTGTTATTCCCTCTCCAGGAGCTATTTCTATGCCTGCCTCCTGCATAAGCTGTAAAACCAAACCAAACGACTCAACTGTATAAGACCTAAAGTGAGCAAAATTAACACCTCCGAATTTCCCTATAAACTGCTGGCAACTGCATAAACCGCTATATAATACTTTTTCTGCCAGCCTTGCCAATGGGCTATCTGATTTTTTAAGCTTAGTTATAGCAAAGCGCTCAAATGCCATTGAAAAATCTATGAATGGGTAAAGCTCTATTTGTCCTGCATAGCCTTTCTCTAACAAATCAAGATATAGTTCCTGCTCCACCGTATCCAACGACTCCCATCCATTTTCGTTTATCCTAACTGCATAAGCAGAAAGCTCATGCCTTTGTTCCGGAGGAAGCGACCACCAGGAAAACTCCGTGTAAGAACCAGCGCACATATTGCTTATTTGCTTGGGTTTGATCCTATCTAAAAATGACGGTAATTCAGTCTGTATTATGCAATCCTCACTAGCTGGATTTATTAAATCAGCAAAATGCTCAAGCCATCTACCTTCTCCAAAACACTGTTCAAAAGTATGCGGCCAACCGCCCTCCTTGTCTAAATCATCACCATAAACAAGAACAGCCATTTCAGGTTCAAGTGCTGTTGCAATAGTGTCGAATTTTCTTTCTAGGGCTACCAACCGAGTACCACTTGCAGCTCCAATTTCTGCACAAAGACGATCTAGCTTGCTTAATTCTTCTTTGTGCGATTCTAGGAAACCTTGCTGT
>Ga0307928_10004247_pt1 | contig 10878 bp, 9 predicted proteins | sample AceLakmetagen232_FD_201815 | JGI IMG/M metagenome (GOLD analysis project Ga0307928, IMG submission 201815) | Saline water microbial communities from Ace Lake, Antarctica - #232 | ecosystem: Environmental > Aquatic > Non-marine Saline and Alkaline > Saline | place: Antarctica: Ace Lake...
AATGGCTCGCCTTTGAATGGAGAAACTGCAGTTGGAACTGTCTTGCTTGAACAGACTCTCCTAAGTTCTATTGATGCTGAAAGAATTTTTTTCACACCAAGCGGAAAAAAAAGAAAAGGGGATGTTCTTGACGGTGTTTATGAAAAGATCTCCAGCATGAATGATGTTTTTGATAAGTTTGATGTTGTCCACATTAATAGCCAGAGTTTTGGAAAAAAATATCCAATGGTAAAGCACGAATCGATTACTTGTCAGATACATGCACCAACTTGTTTCAAGGCTTATAATTTGAATGAGTTTTTCAAGAACATTGATATCAAAACTATTTTTGCTTATGCTGATACAATTAGCTTTATTGATAATTTTTACAATAAGATCGAGATAGGGGTTCCGTTTGTCAGAGAGTACTCTGCAAGGAATCTTGCTTGCGTCAATAAAGAGAAAGACCGAATTTTGTTTGCATCAAGATTTGCTTTTCATAAAATGCCTAAGCAGTGCATTGAAAAGATTGAGGAAGCAAAGAATTTTTATGCAGATTTTTTCAATGCTGGACAGAATAGTTTTTTGAAGCACATTATTCTGAAGGACTCTGACTTGAAGTTTTCAAGGATTATTGATGATAGCTGGAATGGGAACTTGGAGATTATTGATGGCGGAATTTATTTTGCAAGGTTTTGCTGCAATAGCAATAAGCATTTGTCAGGAAGACCAGAGATAGTTATTTTGGAGTGCATGGACTCTGGAATAGTTCCGATAGTATCTGAAAATTTTTTTGGCAGAGAAATTATTGAGGACGAGAATGCTATTAGCATTGATTGTCTGCACAAGCTTAATGACTCTGGATTAATGGAAAAAATAATTGGAAACAATTATAAGAAGATTTCAGAGTATGATATTGAAAAGACTTTCAATGCATTTTTGGAAGAGTGGAAGACGCTGATTAAGGAGGAGTATTTGTGAGGAAAAAAACTTTAGTTTTATTGGTTTTGGCACTTATTCTTATTGGTGGTTTGGGTGCACTGATTTGGACTCATGAAATGACTCATATAGAAATCAATTCGAAGCATGGTGCAGAGAGCGAAATGCATTTTTTGGATTCACTGAGTGATGATAGATTCGCTTATGTAGTTAGGACAGAGCCTTGCAAGTATTATTGCGAGGAAATGTTTTTGGCTCATGATTTGAATGAGGTTTTTGGTTATACAGTACATACACTTTACATTTTGTTTATGGCAGTTATTATGGTTCTTTATGATGCTTTTGCAGAGAACAAGGAGAGTGAGGAGAAATGAGTTTTCAAATGTTATCAATAACTGGAGTAGAATCAATAAATTTAGCTAAGCTGGACGAGAATGAATATGAATTAGAGCCAAGCGAGGATAGGGATGAGTTTTTGAATGGAAAAATAATTTCAAAAGTAAGTAAATACATTATTTATAAAAAAGGAAAAGCTGATTATTTTTTTGGATTAAAAGTTTCTAAAATTAAGGATGTCCGAATATGTAAAATAGAGAGTCCTAGTTATGGACAGACTTATGTTTGTTATGACGACAAGGACAAGGGTGAAGTGGAAAAAATAATCAATAAGTGATAACTTTTAAAAAGAAATAATGGGTTTATAAACCTTTTTATATATAAAATAAGTTATAAAAACAAGGTGTGTGGATGAGTAAAAAAGAGCAGATGAATGAACTGAAAAAAAAGGTTGTGTCAAAGGCAAAAGACCACGCTCTTTTCTCTCCAGATAAAAAAATTGTTTTCGGAAGAGGTTCTTTTGAGCCAGAGATACTGTTCATCGGTGAGAGTCCAGGATTCCAAGAAAATATTTCTGGACGACCTTTTGTGGGAGCATCAGGAAAACTTTTGGAAAAACAAATAGCTTTTTTGGGTAACCCGAAGCATGCAATTACTAATGCTGTGCCACTGATTCCTCTTGAGGATGGCAAAATAAGGAAACCGACTACTGAGGAAATAAGTTATTTCAAGTTCATGGCTGAGGAAATGATTGGCATTCTCAAGCCAAAAGCAATTGTCTTATTGGGCAAGAGTGCAGCAGAAGCTTTTGGATTCAGTGCTGGCATGAGGAACGCTGGAAAGTTTTTGAAGGACAATTTTTATTTTGTTCCTCACCCTGCTTATTTGCTTAGAAATGGTTTGGATGGATTCAGTTATTATAAGGAGCTGAAAGGGTTTTTGAATGATGATTTTGTAAAAGAACTGGATTATGATTGCAATAAAGAGGAAGCTGTAAACGATTTTTTGAAAAAGATAAGTGCTAAAAAAATTGATAATGGTTTTGTTTTCCAAGAAAAAAAATATTTTTTGGATTTTCATCCGTGGTCACATTCAGATGATATTATTGTTGGAGAGTCTGAAGCAAAAAACTTTGATTATTTTTTATTAGTCAAGACAAAGGAGAGCAAGCAAAAAATAGTTGGTTGGTGTGACAAGAAACAATTATTGAGCACTCCTGCAAGAGATATTTATAGGACAGGAAAAAAGCATCATGTTGTGCATGATACGAATGTAAAAGACTTATCTTTTTTCAAAATAAAAAAAGAGAAAAAGTTTTTGAAGGATTTTTCAATTAATTCAGAAAAAGCAGAGTCACTGGGAAGAACAGAAATGATTAATGGTGTTCTTGCTGGTTTACATTTTTTTACTAAAAGGGCTGGGATTTATTTCAAGGATGTTAATCAGAAAGACATTTGTTTTATTGGAGACAAAAAGATTAAGATTTTTATTAGAAATATAGAGAATGATGAGGACATGCTTGTGCATGAAGATTTTTTCCAAGACAATAAGGATATCGATCTGTTTATTACTTGCAAAATAAAAGCAGGTATTTATGATTATATTGGTTATGCTGACAGAGCTCTTGTTGAGCAGACAAGGGTTGTAAACATGATTGGTGCTTCAGGACAAAAAATGAGTGATAAAATAAGAAGGATTTTTGCTGAACAGTATAGTCATTTGTCTGATTTTATTAAGATAGAGACAAAAGATAAAGAGGAAGAAAAAATAGAGATGCAGTCTTATACTCCTTTGCACGTTCATTGTACTTTTAGTGTAGGCGATGCTTTCGGAAGTCCTGAGTACTTGGCAAAGTCAGTTAGAAAAAGGGGTTTCAAGGCTTGTGCTTTGACAGATCATGGGACTCTTGGTGGTGTGCTAAAGTTTCAGAGAGCGATGTTAGAAGAAGGTTTAAAGCCAATTATTGGTTGTGAAATTTATACAAAAGTTAGTCCAGACGAGAAAGCTAAAAAATATCACTTGACTGTGCTTGTTAAGAATAAGGAAGGATGGAAAAATCTTTTGGCTTTGCAGGAAGAAGCGGTTAGAGAAAATTTTTATTATAAGCCAGTTGTTCCATTGGATTCATTATTAGAGAAAAGCAATGGATTAATAGTTACTAATGGATGCATCAGCAGTATTGTGTGTGATAATTTGGCAAAAGAAAATTTTGATGAAGCTGAAAAATATTTTGTTAAATTGAAAGAAGTTTTCAAGGACGATTTTTATGCCGAGATAATGCCTCATGTCTGTATCAATAACCAGAAAGTGATGGAGCTGGTTAGGGATCTTTGCAAGAAACACAGTGTTAAGATGATTGTTACAACAGACAGTCATTACCCTTATCCAGAAGAAAAAAAATATCATGATGCTATCAAGGCAATTGACTTCAAGAAAAAGTATGGGGAAGCTGGTTATGGCGATGATTGTTTTTATTTGATGAAGGACAAAGAGCTAAGTGAAAGATTTAGCAAAGTTAGTAACTGGGTTGATGAAAATACTCTAAAAGAGATGATGGATAATACCAATGAGATTGCTGAAAAGTGTAATTTCGTTATTGAGCCACCAAAAGAAAAAGATACGATGCCGAAACTTTTTTCTGAAGGAGAAAAAAGAGCAAATTATTTTAAAAAGATTACTTTAGAGGGTTTAGAAAAATTTACTCCTTATAAGTATGAAGGAAAAATCAAAGAAAGACTTGATTTGGAGTTCGATAGAATCATAGGAAAAGAGTATGATAATTATTTTTTGATTGTTCGAGATTATGTACAATGGGCTAAAAAGAATGGCATAAAGGTTGGGGTTGGAAGAGGTTCTGCAGGGGCATCACTTGTTGCTTATGCTCTCAATATTACTGAGTGTGATCCAATTAAATATGATTTGCTCTTCACACGTTTTTTATCACCTATTCGCCGTGATATGCCTGATATTGATTTAGACTTCCAAGACAATAGAAGACAAGAGGTTTTTGATTATTTGAGAAAAACTTATGGTGATGCAAACTGTGCAAAAGTAATTACTTATGCAAGACAGCATGCAAAAGGATTGCTGAGAGATATTGGTAGAATTTTTAGTATTCCGATAAGTGAGATAGAAAAAATTTGTTCACTATCTATTGAAAGATGCATTAGTGGTGATTCAAAAATACAATTGGATACAGGAAAAGTCATAAAATTAAAAAAACTTTTTTCGATTTATGATAATGAAAAAAATATTTATCACAAAAAAAAACGTAGTATGTCTTGGGATTTGAAAAGAAAAAGATTTGTAGAACAAGCTATTAAAAATGTTTATTATGCTGGCAAAAAACAAATGTTTGAGCTAATAACAAAAAGTGGAAAAAAAATTAAAGCATCAGAAGATCATAGGTTTTTGACAAAAAATGGTTGGAAGAAATTAAAAGATTTGCATATAGATGATGAAATAATGACTTATACTGAAAAAGTTGATTATGTAAAGTGTAAAATTTGTGGTAAAATTTTTAGAGAAGTAAATTCTGATCATCTACATAAACACAATATGAACAAAAAAATATATTTTGAAAAATTTGGAACAAAAGATGTATGCAAAGATGTGTCTGAAAGAAAAGGCTGGCAAAAATGTAGACCGTATATAGGTAAAAAATTATTTGGCAAAGATAATCCAATGTCAAACAAAAAAAATAGAGCGAAATGGTATGAAAAAATAAATGATAAAAATAGAAGAAAAATTCATTCTGCTTTTATGAAAAAAAATAATCCAATGTATGACAAGAAAGTAGCATCGAAAGCAATGAAGAATTTTTGTAAAATTTTCAAAGAAGGCTCTAAACCACAGAAAGAGCTGTACAGAATTATAAGAAAAAATTATTGTGGCAGAATGTCTTTTGATTTTTTTGTAAGAACAAAAAGAAGTTTTAGATTTTTAGATGTGGCATTATTGAATGACAAAATAGATTTTGAATATGATGGAAGTTTTTGGCATAAAGGTAAATATAAAAAAGATGACTTAAGAAGGAAAAGAGAGATAGAGCAAATAGGGTGGACAGTTATTAGCATTGATGAAAAAAAATTGAATGAAAAATTTATAAAAAGTGAATTGGAGAGATTAGGATGTTTGAAAAAATAAAAAAAATAAAAAAAATTGGTTTTGAAGAATCTTATGACATAGAAATGAATAATGTTTCATTTCAATGTAAACCAACTCTCAGCAAATCAAATTTTATAGCTAATGGCATAGTATGTAAAAATTCAGGGGGTGATGCCAGATCTTCGCTAACAATCCTCGATACGTTTCAAGAGTTTCCTCAGGCAAAAGAATTTGCAAAAAAATATCCTGAAGCTGTTGATATTGCTATTCACCTTGAAGGTGCAATTAGACACAGAGGAGTCCATGCTGGTGCAATGATAACAACAGAAAGAAATGTTGCTAGTTATGCTCCAGTTTTTAGAGTGAATGGAACATATGTTGTTGAGTGGGAAAAGCAATTGGCAGAAGATATGAAGTTAATTAAGTTTGATATACTTGGCTTGAGTACCCTTACCATTATACAGGATTGCATCAAAGAAACAGATATTGTTTTGCCAGAGAATTTTGATGATAAAAATATTTATGAAAATATTTTTCATAAGGGTGATACTTTGGGGGTGTTTCAGTTTCTAAGTACAGGCATGACAAAGTTCGTTGAGGAATTAAAGCCAGATAATTTTAACGAGCTCTATGATGCCTCAAGTTTATTCAGACCATCAGCTTTGCACGCAGGTCAATCTGCGACGTACTGCAATAGAAAACTTGGCAAAGAACCCATTGAATATTTTCATCCATTGCTTGAACCAATAACAAAAAAAACAAAAGGAATAATTATTTATCAAGAGCAGATTATGCAAATTATGTACCAAGTTGGATGCATGTCATGGGCTACAGCAGAAATGGCAAGGAAAGTAATAACAAAAAGCAAAGGAAAAGACGCTTTCAATAAAATGAGAAAAGAATTTGTCAATAATGCCAATAAGATACATAAAATGCCAAGAGAAGAAGCTGAAAGAATTTATGACCTTGTTTCAACGTTCGGATGCTTGACTGGAGACACAAAAATTTATAGATGCTCTGCCAATCAGCATAAAGGTGTAGAGCTGAGCATTAAAGAAGCTTATGAATATCAGGACAACGATAATTTTAAACACAGAAAATTAAAAGTTTTATCAATGCATGCTGATGGCAGAGTGCGTTTCAATACAATAAAAAAAATATATGATACTGGAAAAAAAGAAGTGTATTATATCAAAACAGACTCTAATAAAGAAATAAAAGCTAGCAAAAATCATGTTTTTTTGGTTAATGATAAATGGATAAAAGTTTCTGAAATAAAGACAGGAAATTATATTAAAGTTACAGACAGAGCTTTGCCGAAAAGAATATATGGTAAAGGCATTGGGTCTGGCAACCATACATCTGATCCAAGATTAAAAAAAGGAAAAGGAAAAACTAATGAAAAGAAAATGCAAAAAGAAAAATTAATGCAAAAATATAATTCAAGCTGTCAGATCTGTGGTTCCAAAAAATTTGTTGAGATGCATCACATTAACAAAGACCATTCTGATAATTCTGATAAAAATACAATGTTGCTGTGCAGGAAACATCACAGACAAGAAGAAAAAAACATAAATTTTGCAAGATTTCAGGAAGGTTATTGCACATATAATGAAAAAATAATTGAAATAAAAAGGGGTTCTGTTAGACAAACTTTTGATATTGAAATGGAAGGAGAGCCTAGGAATTTTATTGCCAATGATTTTGTTAGCCATAATTCATACGGTTTTTGTCAAATTCACGCAGTGGAGTACTCAATCCTCAGTTATTATTGTGCTTGGCTAAAATACTATCACCCTCAAAGATTCTATAACGCAATCCTTAAACACGAAAAAAAAGATGCAATAATTTATGATGCAATGCAGGAAGCTGAAAAAAAAGGGATAAAAATTAATTATCCTGATATCAATAAGTCTGATTTTTCTTACTCAATAAAGGGGAACGAGATTTTTGCAGGGTTAAATTCTATTAACGGACTCGGGGAAAAAACTGCTTTAAAAATAATGAAAAATAGACCTTATGTAAGCGTTGAGGATTTCCAAAAAAAATGTAAAGTTAGCAAAAAGATTTTTAGTGGTCTCATAATTGCAGACACTTTTAGAGATTTTGATATCAACAAACAAGCATGGTTCCTAAATAAACAAGATATTGATGAGGATTTTGGTGAATTGGAATGGACAAAACTTATTTATGGGCATACTGTTCTCCAACCAAAAATAAGTGTTCTGGAGACTTTTGATTTTGGTGAAAAAAATTATATTGATATCAAGGATTTTGGTGAGGAAAATGCCAATCAACAAGTTTTGGCAAGAGGAATAGTAACTGATGTAATCAATAAAGATAAATTGATTAGAGCAAATATGAGTAACCATGTGCACTCATTTGAAAAGCACATGTTTTATCTTAATCTCAATGACGGGACAGGGAACATAGCAGTACAGATCTCTCCAATAACCTATGAAAAGTACTCTGAATTGATTAATCGCATAGATAAAAAACCTTTGATTGTCATGGGTAATACTGATGCTGGCGGGAAAAAAATTTATTGTGATTTGTTACAGGAACTTGACGGCGAAAAAGATATAGATAATTTTTTTGAGTTGAGTAAAGACTGTGACAGTGATGTTGCTCTGCTTGCAAGTTCACAGCCAGCAGTATCAAAAAAAGGTAATAGTTATTATAGAGTTGCTCTTAGTGACGGAACAAAAGGACTGGTATTCAAGCCACCTTGTAAACTTTATGCTGGAATGAAAATAAAATATACTTTTTCAGACCCATTTATAAATGTAATAAAAGCAAAAGAGGTAATGTAAAATGTTGAAATTATACAATAAGTTCCCCAGACAAGTTTGTATTGGTGGAAGCAGAAGAACAGTACAGAATATGAAAGAGCAATTGAAGATGGTCAATAGGTATTTGAAAGGATACAAAAGAATTTTTGTTAGCCTTTACAATTACACTCCTGATTCCAAGGATGAAGTGCAAATCGACAAGCTTTTTTTTGACTTTGATTCCAAGCAGTCTTGCTTGCAAGACGTCCAAGCAATGCACCACTGGCTAAAAAAAAGTGATTGCAAACACATAATGTTTTTTAGTGGAGGAGGATTCCATGCTTACGTAATAACAAAAAACTTTGGAAAAATTGAGAAAGATGAAGGTGCTCTCAAGAACTGTCTAAGGAACTCACAAGAACACATCATAATACAGAGCGGTCTTGAAATTGGAAAAAACGTTGACTCCCATATTATTGGTGATATTGCTCGTGTTGCAACCATGCCAGAAACTTGGAATGTGAAAAGAAGGCGTTACTGTATCTGTGTAAGTGAAAAAGACCTTGACAAAGGGTATGATTATATTAGAGAAAAAGCTGTTCACAAAAGATTCAAGTACTTTTGGTACGGAGAAAAACTCTTTGATGTAGAAGAGTTCAATAAGGATGTGCTGAAAGACATTAGTGTCATTGGACTTACTGGCTCTGAAGTAAAAATAATCACAGCTGACTCATTATTGGACAACTATCCAAAATGCATACAGCGAATATTGGTGTCCCAGCACGCTGGTTGGAGAGGACGATTCCTTGCAATCATTTACTTTAGAGAAAAGGGTTATACCAAACGACAAACATACGATGTCCTTGAAAAGTACTTGGACAAAAAAGAGCTTCATCACTGTGTTAAGGATGAAAAGCAATTGGATTACCTTTACTTGCCAACAAGCAAGAACAATGTTTATTTCCCGAGATGCAGTGTAATAAAAGGAGAAGGAAAGTGTCCCATAAAAGGGAATTGTGGCAGAGGAGAAAAAGAGCTGTATAAATAGGTTTATAAGCTTTTTTATATATAAAATAAGTTATAAAGTTGAGGTGAAGAAACAAAGTGACCAAAAAAAATGAAATTAAAAAATACGAAGAAAAATATTGGCATATTCCAAAGTTTGGTTTAGATATTGTTAATGCTCTTATTTTGAATGAGTTGGGGGAAAGTAATTGTCAGATAATTGAACAAGAACAAGTTGATGCAAATTCGTTTGCTGTTAGTCTTGTTTGTCCAATAAAGGAAAGGTCGTGATTGTGAATGAGTGAAGCAGAAGTACAAGACTTGCATAAAAGAATTAGGAATGAATGGTTAGATAGTTTAACTGCTAATGAATATGATTCTTTAAGTAGGTCAAAAGCATTAGATTCACTTTCTTTATTTTGTGCAAAACATGAAGTAAATTCTATTCGGATTGCAAGGGAAGAATCACAAGCTAAGCGTTTGCCTATTAATTGGCGTTCTAACAAAGAAGTTATTGAATTAGTTAAAAGAGAAATAAAAAATGCAAGAGAAGAAGGAGTAAACGAAGCACAAAACAAGGTTATTATGAAAACTGTTGGAGAATCAGCAGAGCTTAGAAAAGAAATGTTCGAAACTTGTTTTAAGGAAGAAATAGAACAAGTAAAGAAAAAGGCTAGTGATGAAGCTTCTAATGTTTTTTTGCCTGAACAAGGAAAAAATAAACATGAGATTGAAGTTCTTAAAATTGAATTAAAAAAAGTTGGTAAGTTGTATAATTCTGCTTTAAAGAGTTTGCCTGTTTTAACTGATTTAGAAATTGAGAAAAGAGTTAGAGAAGAAGAACGAACAAGATTTGAGAAAAGTCTTGCTTTTGCTAATACGGTTGTTGAGAGAACAGAGGTTCGTGTTCGTGAGGAAACGATACAAGAAATACAAGGAATAGTTGAAGGCGAAAGAAGTTGTGCTGAAGGAGATTGGTCAGATGAAAGTGCAAGCGGAAAAATACAAAGTTGTAATAGTATTTTAAACGACATTGAAAAACTTTTGGTTAAAAGCGAGGTGCAGAAGGAATGAGTAATACTTATTCTAAAAGTGCTTCGTTAAAACATAAGCAGGTTGAGGAGTTAAGGTGTATTCGTTGTGTGTTAGAGCGAATACTTAGAGTAATGGATGAAGGGTTATTTGTTGATTATCAAATGGAGAAGTTTGGTAAAAAATATGAATCAAAGAAAGAGGTGCAGTTAGGTAAGTGAAGTCGGGAGAGTATAACAATTAATGCTTCGCCCGTCCAGTTGTAGTTATACACATAATCTGGGTTTGCTTCACTTGTCCTGTAAAACTAAATAAAAGTTAATAATTGAAAAAAGAGCAGGTAAAATTACGAAAGGGAGTTGAGGAGAGATGACAAGTTATTTATATGAAACAGGAACATTAAGAGATTGTTATTTTGTAGCAAATTTAATAAAATTAGAAAGGAGAGGTTTAATAAAAACTAAACTTCCATTAAAGGAAATTTTAGAAGCAGATTATAAATTAAATTCTGAATCAGTAAATGAAGATAGGTTAGAATCTTTAAACGAAAGAGTTACAGATTTTAAAGGGTTATTAATTAAAAACACAAGAGAAATAAAAAACATAAAAATTGAATTAAAAAATTTTAAAAAAGTTAAAATTAAATCGGGTATTCTTGAATTAATAAAAAAGGAATGTAAATTAGCAGAAAAAGAATGTTAAAACGCTG
>Ga0307928_10004250_pt1 | contig 10872 bp, 11 predicted proteins | sample AceLakmetagen232_FD_201815 | JGI IMG/M metagenome (GOLD analysis project Ga0307928, IMG submission 201815) | Saline water microbial communities from Ace Lake, Antarctica - #232 | ecosystem: Environmental > Aquatic > Non-marine Saline and Alkaline > Saline | place: Antarctica: Ace Lake...
CCGACAGACCCGCCGACGCCTCGCCGTCGTTCTGGCGGAGTGCCGGGACCAGATGAAATTCTTATCCAAAGAGGGCGACGACTACTCCTGCCTGACAGGACTGGCCCGCACTGGACCCAAATGGGCCAAATTCCTGCATTTTATCGTGCTCCAGAGCCAATGCTTCAACTACGCCGGCCCTAACGATGCCACCAGGGCCGATCAGGAATCATGCTGGATACTCTCTGGCCTACGGGCCTTTATTGCGGCAATGGAATCTGCCCAGACGTTGGCCGAGGTGGCCGACATGGCCGACGAGGCCGCCCGCCTCAGTGGCGCGATGGCCCGCTATTGCCGCCGCCACACCTGGCCGGGACCTACCAATCTGACCCATCTGAGACACACCATCCGGTACTGGACTAGTCTGCGAAGCACATGGAAGACCTCGGACCATAGTTGGGCCTGGAACGAATGGCCCCAGTCTTTTGAACACCTGACCGCCTGTCCCCATCACGCCTGGGGCTGTGCCGACGGAGCCAATTTTCAGGCTTTTGGCCCGGAAGACCTGGCCCGCGTGACCGCCGCTCTCCTCCATCGGGCCTTTGGTCGGTTGGTGCGAAGATTCATGGAAGACCCGTGCTATGACGCGGTTCACTGGCGGATGGAAACGCAGCAACGCTTTGACCAGAATGAATTTATAGTCGATATGGTCCTAAAACAAGGAGCACGAAATGACACAGATAACATCCGAACCGTCGGCTCCGCGGCGGTCCCCGCGCCAGCTGGCACTGGATATGTCGCGCTTGCAAGAGGAACTGGATAAGTCCCTGAAAATCATCCAGACCCTGACTGAGCAGCGGGACGACGCTCGCCGGCGGGAGAACTTCGCCAACGTCGAATACCACAAGGTTGAACAGCGTCTGGCGGCCCTGGGGACGGAAAAAAGTCTTTTGGTGGTTTGGCCCACCGACCAGGCCCCGGAAATCGCTCTAGATGGGAATTGGTCCATGTCTGACGCCAAGCGTCTCCTGCGCCCCTTGGGCCGAGCCGTGCGTTTCCACCAGGACCAGATACGCAGAAAGTTTCTCACCAAGCACGGATTCGCCGTGGACCCAATACAACGGCCCAAGTCCTGCCCCAGCGGCCTCCTCAAAAAGCAGATTCCCGACTCCGGGGCGAACCTGGACTCCCCCAGCAGACTCCCCCAACAGCCACATCTTCAGCCACAGCAAGAGGTTAGCGAGCTTGACGAGTTACCGATGGAAGAGGAAACGCCCCTAGATGAGAAGACGCTAGAGGAAGAGATGCCCCCTGAGCCAGAGCCCAAAGGGCATAAAGACGCCGGCTGGGTGGACGTTCCGTTCGACATGGCGGACGTGGACAAGAAGCACAAGCAAGCTATGCACCTGGCGGAATTGCGCTATAAGCAGAAGGAAAAACGCCGTAAGGCCAGTGAGGCCGAGGCCGCCCGGATCAAGGCGATTGTTAGCTCAGAGGACAACCTGGCAACCCCCGGAAGGGACGCCAAATAACCGGCGATGCCGATAATAGGAAAGGAGTCGTATTATGCCTGATAACAAGGCAACCCAGGAGCCGCTCGACCCTGATACCGACGACCGCGATGCGGAAGTAGACGAGCCTGATGGGCCCGACGAAGACGCCGATGAACAGGACGAGTTAGACGAGGAAGACGACGACGACACACCCGGCGATGCCGGCGTGGACGACGACGAACCCGAAGCTCCAGTGGAGGACGCCCGCTACGCCCAGATAAATGCTCAGATCGCCCAACTGACCCAAGCGGTCCAAGGTTTGGCGCAAATGAGCCAGAGGCGTCCCGGAGCACCCCCGGCGGCCAACGCGCCGTCCAAAGACTTCGACGAGATGACTGGCCGAGAATTGGCCGCTCATTTCAACAAGCACAGCAGCAATCAGATGAACACGATGGTTCAGCAGATGGCTAGCGTGCTTCAGCGGCAGCAGGAGGCCATGTTCCTTCTGGCCGACCGCAACAACGACCCACGGGTCGTGCAACAGGCCCTGGCTATGGCGTACAAGCAGGGCAACCTGCCTCTCGGTGAGGCGTACAAAATTGCCCAAGGCATGTTTGCCAAAGGGCAACTGGAAAAGACCCAGAAGAAGTTGAGTAGCTACCAGAAACAGAGTCGCAAACGCAGCCGCAAAGCCAAGTTGGGCTCCACCCGACCCACCAATGCGCCGACCCAGCACCGACCAGCAGTCAGTGACGTGAGATCGGCAATGGCTGCGGCGACTAAGGACCTGGCGGCTCAAGGAATAAACATCGCCGACTAAGGGCAATGGATTACTCATCCCTCCTGAATGACCGGCGTGTGTGTGGCCACACAATCGGGTTTGCCCGATTCACACCCATGCCGGTTTTTTAGTCGGCTCAGCCAGCGGAGGCCAACAGCAATGGGAAAGAAATCGTACTTAAAGAAAGGCGTTGCCGCCGAGTTCGACCAGCTCTTTGTGAGCACGATGGACAAGATGAACGAAAATAAGGTCTTCGACCAGTATTTTCGTGACAGGCCCATGCTCGCTTTTCTACTGGAACGGCGTGACGCGGAGATGTTCGCTGGAGCCGAGCAATACCAGGAGACCCTGGAAATTGGCGAGAACCCCCACGGTGGATGGATCGGCTTCAACGAAGGTGTCAGCATGGACGACTATGACCCCTTCAACGGGGTGCAGTACTGGCCCAAGGCCCTAGCCTACAACTTGACCCATACGTGGGAACAGCAGCGCGTCAACCGGGGCAAGTCGATGATCTTCAAGCTCGTCGAGAAGAAAATCGAGAACACCCGCAAGACCATTATGAAGCTCCTGAGCACCGGCGTTTGGACCGGGGCCGGCGGCTCCAGCAAGGAAATGGACGGCCTGCCCAATCTGATTCCGGCTACCGTGCCGGCCAGTCAGAGCACAGCGGTCGGTGGCGTCAGCCCTTCCACGCATTCGTGGTGGAGAACCCAGGGCATCAACATGAACGGTGAAAGCTCCACGGCGGCGCTCGAGAACAACATGCTCACGATGTACAACAACATCGTGGCCGAAGGCGGCAGGCCGACCCTTATCGCCTGCGACCAGACCACCCACGAGTCCTACGAGAAGAACGCCCTGGACTACGTGCTCTACAAGCCCACCCGCATTGCGGACGTGACGTTCGAGTTGTGCCAGTACAAAGGAATCGGCATGACCTTCGACAAGGACGCCCCGTCCGGCGAGTTGCGCATTATCAGCGGCGAGGACCTGGCCTTCGGCGTGGACCCGGAATACTGGTTCGCCACCACCGGCTGGAAGGAAGGGCAAAACGTGCCGTACACCAAGAACCGCCAAGTCGTCTGCATCTGCAATCTCGTCCGTCACGCGGCCCGAACCCACGGCTGCATCTTCAACATTAGCGAGTAAGGGGCCCCTCCCCACAGAGAAATAAGTAAGGAGTAATAACCATGTTTCAGATTTACCCTACAGGCGTACCCGCCAAGGTGACGCTCGACCAGGGCCCCCAGTCCAGTCGGAGAGACATTCCGCTGGGAACACAGGCCACCGACGGCATCCGCAAGTTCCGCTGGGGTCATATTGCCGGAGCCAAGTACCATCCCGGCAGAGTGGTGGTTCAGTCCACGACTCAAAAGGAAATCGGCACCGCCTACTTCGCCAGTTGCCGTCGCCAGGACGGAACCCGAACGCATGGTGCGGTGGGCGACATCGATGTGACCCTGACCAGCGCCATTCTCATGTCGGCTAACCGCTACGTGGACGGCACGATGGACATTGTTTCCGGCGTAGGCAAGGGCCACAGCTACGGCATCGACTCCTATGCCGGTCCGGGCGTATCGGGCAAGCGCACGCTCGTGCGCCTCAAGAGCCCCCTGGCGGCCCGCCTGAGCACCAACACCCAAGCCGTCCTGTCCCCGAATCCGTACTACGGCCTCCATTTGGGCGGCGCCGTCCTCACACTGAACGCCGGAGTCCTGCAACCGATGGGGGCCTGCACGGGCTCCGATGGGGCTATCGGCGACGCCTCAGGCTACCAGTGGCTCCAGGTGGCGGGCAACGGTGTCGCTTACGCCAGTGCGGTACTCGTCGCCGGGCGACTATTGACAGTGGGCCTGAGCGGCTGCGTGACGCACGCGCTGTCCACGAACACCAGCTCTGTGGCGTTGGCTAAGATGGTGGTGGCCCGAGCGCACCAGGCGCGGACCATCGTCGAGACCTACGTGGCCTGTGAATGGCTGATTGAAAAGTAAACAAGGATTGCTCCAACGCTATGCGACGGAGTGGAGGTTGGCGGATTTTTTGGAGGATTTAGCATGGCTACAGGAATTGCGTCTATCACGTTTGACCGAAGAAGCGCCCGCAGCGCCGGCCGGGGCATGAAGTACGTCACCGGCCAGGTGGTGCTGAGCACCAGTAACGTGTTCTATACCAGCGGTATCGAAAAGATGTTTCGCCGCTGCTTGAACATTCATGTCAACACGACTAGCGGCGTTGTCGCAAATTGGCACAAACACGCCACGCACCAGGCCGGGTCTCTGCGCACCTACGCTTGCAGCGGCGTCTCCACGGCTAGCGCCGCCCTTATGCCGTTCACACTCAAGGGTTTGACCAGCGGCTTCTTCACCGCCTTTGGGATATAAGGGAGGGTCGTGATGAGCATGACCCGCACCCAGTTACGGTCCCACGTGACCTTTAACCTGGGCAACCGCTCGGACATGGACAGTCAGGTCAATGATTATCTGGACTGGTCCCTGGAGGACGCCGCCTCCCTGCGCAACTGGCGCGATATGCTCCGGCACGACGAGACGATGCGCACCGCCGAGGACAAGGTGCACTACCCGACGCCGCTGCTGCTCAAGGACATCCTGGAGTGTCGGTACGTGAACGAGGGGATGAGCCAGCCGCTCACCTACCTGGACCCCGTGACGTTTCGCCAGCTCTATCCCCACCCGGAAAGCGACGGGGCCTCTATCCCCTGCGTCTACACCTGGGAGGCCGACTACATCAAGATTTACCCCCTGGCGGCGGAAAGCGGCCTACCCCTGGAGTTGTATTGCTCCTTCTGGCCGTCACCTTTCGACACGGACGATGACGTATGTCCCATTAGCCGTATCGACCGGGCCTTAATAGCAGCGGCCACCGCCTACGCCTACGAGTCCCTGCGGGATACCCAGTGGACGTTCTATTGGCGGAAACAATTTATGGACCACCTACGGCGGGCGGGACGCGCCGAAGGTCCGCCTTCGGCGTGGACCCCCGCTTACGCCAGCGTCCGCGTGCAGCAGTGGGGCGGCGGCCGATTCTTTGTGCCCCCGGCCACGGTCGGCGGGGCTGTTTACGAGACCACCAGCCTGTAAAGGAGACGCTATGGCCAGCGGTATCGCCACGATTACCTTTCACGCCCGCCTCAATAGCGGCGGGGACAGAAACGTGGTGGACGACAGCTTTGTGTTGTCCGGTCTGCGCGTTCTGGCCGGGCCCGGACAGGCGTATTTGTCGGCCAATTCGGCTAGTCTGGACATTATGGCCACCAGTAATATCTACGGGATATGGCTGATGAACGCCTCAGGGAAATCCACGGGAGCACCGGCCCTGTACGCCTACGCCAGTGGCCATACCGTCGCAGCCAAGGCGTCCGCCATCCTGAAAGTCAACGAAGGGGAATGGGCCTTCTGGCGTCCCGTCTCGGCTATCGAGACCATTAAACTGTGGACCTCCACCTGTGGCCTGACGTACCGTTACCTCATGTTAGGACAATGACGTTGTGGCGCGAGGCATTAAAAGTTATCGGTTCTTCACCGCCCCGATCAAGGGGCTCAATCGCTCTCGACCGGCACTACTGCTGGCAGAGGACGAGGCCGCCGATATTCAGAACATGATTATCGACCAGGGCCGTCTGCGCACGCGCCCGGGCTACGAGTATTACTGCTCAGCCATTAACCCCCGCTTCCTGCAAGCCTACCATTACGAGACCTACGACGGGGCCACCAGCAGCTACGGCAAGGTCCTGGCCCTTATGAACCACTCAGCGGGCCGACTCTGGCGGCAGAGCGGGGCCTACAGTGTCAACTACCAAAGTACGGCAACCTGGTCGGGCCTGCCGGCCAGTAGCTATTTTTTCCTATTGTCCACCAACGGCACCTCGGCGTGTAAGAGTTCCATCCACCTTCATAATCTCCTGTCCACTACGGACGGCTTTCTGGCCACGACGGAAATCCTGGCTTATTCGGACAACAACCCCAGACTCGTCTTTGCTTGGGGCAACGTGCAAGACAACCCCCACCCCCGCGTCGCCCCGCTCTGTTACATCCGCAGCGCCCACGACATGCTCCGCTATATGAACTTGTCCACCACAGATTACCAGAGCACTTGGTGTCCCCTGCCCACCTCAGCGACCACAGCGCGGCCGGCCCCCGTGGCCAAGATCGTCCGTGGTTACGAAGGCCATCTCGTCCTATTAAATACCTTCGAGCAGGGGAAAGCCTATCCCTGGCGGGTGCGGTGGCCCCATGAAGGCTTCTTAAGCCCGAACCACTGGCCCAGCGAGCAGTACGCCGATTTAATGGACACTCCTGGCGCTATCGTCAACGCTGAGATACTCTACAACCAACTCGTCGTCTACAAGACTGACGCCATTGTGGGCATGATTTACTTAGCCAACGCCAACGAGACTTTCCGTTTCGACTGGTACTTCAAGAACGAAGGACTGCTGGCTCCAGGGCTCTTGGTGAACCTGGGTAACAGTCATATCTTTGTCGGCACCCAGAACATCTACCAGTTCTACGGCGGCAACAATATCGACCGCATCGGCGAGCCTGTCTGGGACCAATTCCTGGCCGACCTGGACGATTCGGAAACGACTGGCTTGGGGCCGGTGCGCAATCGGGCGGTTATGGTGCATTTCCGGGACCTGCGCAGCGTGGCTATTTTCATCCCGACCACCAGTCAGAAATGGCCGCAAAAAGCCTACGTCTACCAGTACGACCAGCGGGTCTGGACGATATGGAAAACCGCCCACAACGTCTCCGGCTGGGGCGAGTTCGAGCAGTCCATTGGCGACGAGGTGGTCTACTTGCCCATTACCGGCGATACTGCGGGGAAAATCTATTCCTGGGATGGCGACGCCACGGCGGACCTGGCCAGTGCTATTTCCCAGTTCTTCGTCACCAAAGCCTTTGTCAGCCCGGACGGGCCGGGTAATCGGGCCTATGCCGACATGCTGGACGTGGACGCTATCGCCAATTCGGCCAGCGACCAACTGAGTATCCAGCATCGGGTGGATGGGGCTAGCGCCTGGACCAACACGGGGACCCTCACGCTCTCCGGGGCCGGTCAATCCAAGACCTATCAGCAGGGTTTCCACCAGGCTTACAAGCGGATGCAGTTGCGTTTTGTCACCAGTGCTGCGCATAGCCGCCCGCATATCGAACTATTTGGTATCCGAGAGAACATGGGAGACCAGCACTAAATGCCCATCAATACCGGACCCATGATACAGTTGCCCCCCATCCCGTCGCCCGACGCGACCCCGGAGACGGTGCGCCAGTGGGCCCGCGACGCCGGTATCGCCCTCCAAAGAGCCTGGCAGCAACTCTACGACACGATTGCCGGCGGCGGCTATGTGTACGTCTACGAGTCGTCTGACGGTGGCGTCCATAATAGGGCCTTCTCTTATGGCCAGGTGGCCCACGGGGTCATCCGCGACAATGTGGACTCCGCCGTCAACGGCGCTCTCAGGATCCACGTCTACGACGTGGCGGTCGGGGGCGAAATAGGCAATAACCAATGGTATCTCAGTTGCTTTGTGACTCCCAACGCCAGCGCCACCTCCTGCGCGGCGTTTTTGCCCCGGCTCAATAGCGGCAACATCATCTTAATGACCCTTCAGCCAGACGATAAATGGTACCTGTGTCAGCCCGGGCTCATTCTTAAGGGTAACGCCAATACGGCTCCAGGCGGTTCGCCCACCAACACCACCAGTTGCACCAGCTTGGTGGGCACTATCCTGACCACGTTAGGGAAATGGTAATGACGGATTACCGTATCAAATGGGACGGTGGCGAAAAGAAGCTGCAATACGAGTGCGCCGACGCGACGCGCCACGACATCAAATGGAAAACTGCTGGAGCCCCAACCTTGTCGGGCGGTGGCGGACATTGCGCCGAACCGGGTCACTGGGACGACGCGATGGACCACCTGGAGATCCAGGACGACGCCGACTTCTGCTGCGAGGAGAACTGTTACGGAGATTGCACCGACCATGCCTGCTGCGATGCCCTCGACAAAGACTTCGCTGTTTTGTCTATCAGCGGGTCTGACGCCTGCGACGGAATTCATAAGATGGTTCAAAAACCTGGCGATCCGTTCTGCTATTGGTCATGGATTGAGGATGGCACCCTAAATATAACTATGGAGCATTGCACCGACGCGGGACTCCTGATCGGAGCGTCGGCTGGCGGGGATTGTTCCGACATCTTCGGCCCCTTGGTGGCGGTGATGGCCCGCAATAAATGCGAAGGGGCGCCGGACCGTTGTTACCGAGCAGGGTCCTACACCGACCTCAATGGAGTGGTCATAACCTGGGCGTTTGCTATTGTCTAAAGAAACAGAACATCCTTGCCCGTTACAATTCAGCCCGGAGAAGCCCGTGCTTTACTGCCGCTTCATCGACAGCCACGTCTCGGCGGGAACGTGTCATATGTGCGGCGGCTCGTATCAGGTGCTGGCCGAGCGGGTAGCCAAGACGAAAAAAGACAACCAGGAGGCGTTCATGGCTCACCAGGTAGGAAAATCGCTGGGCTGTAGCGGCTGCGGCAAGGAATTGCGGCTGATTGTCTCCGGGTTCGGAGCCTTGATAACTGAGACCGTCCTGGGCCATAAGCCGGAACCTTGGGTCCTGGAACGGGCCAAAATATGTGCCGAGTGTGATTATCGGACCTTCCTAAACGTCGTCGAGTGGACGATGGAAAAGGCCAAGGCGTGGCTTTCAGGAAACAACGTGTTGCCCATAAACCACACTCCGAGCCGTTTTGACCAGTTGTGGTGCGCTGCCTGTAGTTGTTGCATCGAGGCGGTCATCCGAGCGAAAAAGAAGGCGTGTCCGATAAATAAGTGGGCAGCCCTAGATGATGAGGTGACGTGATGGGAAGTAGCGGTTGGGGAAGTGCGGGAATAGGCGCTGGGGTAGGCGGCCTAACTTTAGGCCCACTGGGAGCGGTGGGCGGTGGCCTTCTTGGAGGCGCTATGGGTGGACTCTTTGGTGGAGATGATCCGGAAACCGAACAAGTCCCCACCATGAACCCCCAACAGCGCCGGTCCATGAATATCCTCATGCAGATACTGCTGGGGCGGATGGGGAAGTTTGTCCAGACGCCGAAGGGTATGGTCTTTGAATACGACCCCCAGCCGTCGCCGGAATACCCTGGCATGATGGTCAACGGTCAACGAATGGGCCGAGTCGCCCCCTTGACCGGGCTCCAGCAGCAGACAATCCAGGGCGCGGCGGGCCTCATGGGGCCAAACGCCCAAGCGGGCCAGAACCGCCCGGATTACGTCGGAATGGCCTCTCAGTACAACCCCGGCAGCAACATCCAAGATATAATGGCCCAAATGTCCGCCCAGAGGGCCCCTACAGGCCCTGACGCCGCCCACAGGCCACCGCAACAGCCCTACCAGATCAATCCCTTGGCCAGCGGCGAGCAGTACCCTGAACGCCCTGAATTGCCCGACATGAAGCAAACTATACCGCTGAACTGGCGCATGCCGGACGAGCGGATGAATCTGGCCAGCCCCTCCTTCTGGCAGCAGAGCGGGGGAATGACCGGCCAGGCGTTAGAAGAACTCATGGCTAAGTACCGGGCGATGCTCCCTGGCTACGCTGCCGGTGGCATGATGCCGGACCAGCCGCCTAGCATGATGCCCGGCCAGCAAATGATGCCGAGACCTCCACAAGGCCCTCCACAGGGGCCCCCACAAGGCCCTCCACCGGGACAGCAGCAGGGACAACTTCCGCCACAATTACTGCAAATGCTGCTGATGTCGCTACTTGGGAGCGGCCAGCAGGGACAACCGCCAGGACAGATGCCGGGACAGATGCCGGGGCAACGAAGGGGGGGGCAACCCCAACTCCCTAGCTTTGCCCGTGGTGGCATGATGCCGGACCAGCCGCCTAGCATGATGCCCGGCCAGCAAATGATGCCGAGACCTCCACAGGGGCCCCCACCGGGGCCCCCACAGGGCCCCCCACCGGGACAGCAGCAGGGACAACTTCCGCCACAATTACTGCAAATGCTGCTGATGTCGCTACTTGGGAGCGGCCAGCAGGGACAACCACCAGGACAGATGCCGGGACAGATGCCGGGGCAACGAAGGGGGGGGCAACCCCAACTCCCTAGCTTTGCCCGTGGTGGAGCGATGCCCTCACGCTCCCCCGTGGGCTATAATCTCGTCGGCGAGAAGGGCCCGGAAATGCACATCGGCCAAAGCGGTCAGAGGAATATGATCGGCGAGAATGGCCCGGAGCTATTCGATCCCAACCAGCCCGGCTATGTCGTGCCCCACCACCAGTTGCCAGCCTCCATGCAGACCGGCCGGGGCCCCCAGGCGAACACCGGCAGGGAAATACCGATGAATCTTGCCATGCAACTCCAGGGCCGCTTTGCCGAAGGCGGACCCATGCTCGACACCGCCACCACCGACACCGCCACCCCCGACACCGCCACCACCGACACCGACCCCTTCAGCGGCTATTACTGGAGCGATGATGCCGGCACGGAGTACCAAATACCGGAGCATCAGACCAGGCAAGAGTGGAGGGGTTGGTGGTTTGGAGAAGCCCCCCGCGACCAACTCCGCAGCACATTTGGCGACATGAAC
>Ga0307928_10004251_pt1 | contig 10872 bp, 16 predicted proteins | sample AceLakmetagen232_FD_201815 | JGI IMG/M metagenome (GOLD analysis project Ga0307928, IMG submission 201815) | Saline water microbial communities from Ace Lake, Antarctica - #232 | ecosystem: Environmental > Aquatic > Non-marine Saline and Alkaline > Saline | place: Antarctica: Ace Lake...
TACATCAAAAGCAATTGAAGCAAAAAGTAGTAGTTATGATGATGTTTCAGATAAATATATTGATAGTGGCTCTGATTGGGACTTTGCAGGTGAGTGAGTTAATATTAATTCATCAAGTGCAATGTTAAGAGGTTCAATATTTGAACAAGGGTCGTTTGTATATGGCTCGTATTCTGATACAACATATGACAAGGCGCCTTTCTTCTATAATCCAGTGGGAGCAGAAAAGAACTTCTGATTTGGTTACCCATCATTTGGGCCAATAGCAGGTGGAATGAGAGTGTCAATATCAGGCTCTGTAAGTGCAAGTGGAGACTTATATGTTGATAATATTTATACAACCAAAACAATATCAGGCTCTAAAATTCGTGGTGGTCATGCATCAGCAGGTGGAGTAGATGGTATAGATAAAGATTTTAATTTTAATGATGGAGATGCTAACAACCACGCAGTAATAATATTAAATGGAATTATTACACAATGGAACATAACATAATGGAATATAGTTTTAGGAGAATATAAATGGCAAGTTTAGCAATATTATTAGTTGCTGGAGGTGGAGCTGGAGGTTCTGACAACGGCGGCGGCGGTGGCTCTGGCGGCCTTATTTATTCAGCAAGTTTCGCTGTTACAGCACAAGCTTATTCTGTAGTAATAGGAGATGGTGCTCCACTCAATCCAACCGTTAATGCTGATGGTGCCGATGGAGATGATAGCACATTTAGCACACTTACGGCAGTTGGCGGTGGCGGTGGAGGAAACTCTCAAACAGACGGTCACGATGGTGGTTCTGGTGGCGGTGGTGGCTCTGAAGGCGGCGTAAGCGGAACAGGTGGGTCGCCAACAAGCGGACAAGGATATGCTGGTGGAAATGGTGCTAACCTTGGAGGTGGAGGTGGTGGCGGAGCCTCTGCTATAGGTCAATTTGGAAATGTTCGTGGAAGTCAGTTAGGCGGTAATGGCGCTGACGGATTAGAATATTCTCTTTCTGGAGCCGATACCTATTATTGTGGTGGTGCCGGTGGCGGAAACGAAAATGGAGTAAGTAACGACGCATCTGGCGGTTTAGGTGGCGGTGGTAGAGCAGTATATGGAAATGCAACATCTGGCGAAAGCGGTACACCAAACACGGGTGGCGGAGGTGGTGGAGGAACATATGATGGTTCTAAAGCCCAAGGTGGAGCAGGTGGTTCTGGTATATTCATTGCTCGCTGATTAACAACAGATTTTGGAACAAATACCGTAAGCGGTGTAGGAAACGCTATTACAATAGATGGTGATTATAGCGTAGCGAAATTTATTATAGATGGGACATTCACGGTTATTGACGGTGCACCAGCAACAGGTCGTGTTGTAAAAATGTATAAAATTCCAGTAACATTAGCAGGTTAGGAGAAATATAAATGGTTTGGTATGGAACATATAGCAAAAGAATAAAATTAGATATTGATTATACAGGTGGTATCGGTGGAAGTGTAACTCACTTCCCAATAGCAATTCACCTTTCTGGTTCAAATGGTGATAGCACAAAAGTCTTTGAAGAATTAACTACAAATTCAAGAAAGTTTGCAATTGCAACATCTGGTTCAAATCCAACAGAATTAAAATGCGAAGTTGATTTTTGGGATTATGATAGTGGTACGGTTGCAGATAGCCATGCCCTTATTCACGCATCTACAGCAAGTTGAACAATTGATGCAGATGAATCGGTTTATATTTATTACGATTCTGGAAGCGATGACAACCCGAATGTAGGTGACGACCCAGATGATGCGGTAAGTAATGCTGTATGGGATAGCAATTTTGATATGGTTCATCACATGAATGATTATCCAGCAAATACAGTTATACACGATAGTACTGCCAACAACCAAGATGGCGCTAAAAAGGGCGGCGGTGAGCCAGCAGAAACAAAATATGCTTTTGGCTACGGGCAAAAGGCAGATGGTGTAGATGACTACATTAATTTAGGAACCGTGCCATCATCAGATACATTTACTCTTAGTCTTTTAATGCCCAACAAGGGTACTATGACAAGGGGTAATATTTATGCCAGAAACCTTGCGGCAAATGTATACCCACCATTCGGATTTTATTTTAGAGATAGTAACCTTAACGTTCAATCTTATATCGGCGACATAAACGCAATTTCAACTTATGCGGCAGTAACTAATAATGATTTATATACAATTGTAGCAGATTATCCAAGCGTTAAAGTCTACAAAAATGGCGCTTCAAGCCCTACTGGTGATTTCACATTTACAAATCACCTTGACGACCATCCAGAATACACGACACAATTGTTCCGTATGGGTGCAGACACAACGACAGTAAATTATGATGACTGTGCTTTGGGCGAGGCTCGTTTAAGTAGCGTAGTTCGTTCTGTTGCTTGAGGAATTGGAACTTACAATGCAATTACTGACAAACTCTTAACATATGGTACAGAAGAAACTGCACCAGGACCTTTAATAGGTGATATTGATAGTATATACGGAGTTTCAACAACAAAAATTACTTCATTATATGGGATATAATGATTAAAAGAAATATATTTAGGAGAAAATAAAATGGCATACGAAAAGAATTTAACAAACTTACACATTAGCTCAAGTTTCTACAGATTACTACAAGTGAGTGGAAGCAATAATGAAATATTAGATGGATTAGGAAACCCTGTTGTAATAACGGTAAGTGGTTCTATAGAGAGTGCGAGTTATGCTGACTATGCCGTAACAGCATCTTATGCCGAAAATGCTGGTGGTAGTAATACTTCTGGAACAAGCGGAACAAGTGGAACGAGTGGTGTAGCAGGTACAGATGGTAGTTCAGGCACAAGTGGCTCATCAGGGACATCGGGTATAAGTGGAACAGACGGCACAAGTGGAACTTCGGGCTCTGGTACAAGTGGTTCATCAGGAACTTCGGGTGTTGACGGTACTTCTGGAACAAGCGGTGTAGACGGAACAAGTGGAACATCTGGAGTTAAAGGTGATACGGGAGACGCTGGCTCATCTGGAACAAGTGGAACATCTGGAGTTAAAGGTGATACGGGAGACGCTGGCTCATCTGGAACAAGTGGCATTGATGGTACTTCAGGTACTTCAGGTACTTCAGGAGAATCAGGTTCAAGTGGTACTTCGGGAACATCTGGAATAGATGGTAGTTCAGGCACAAGTGGTTCGTCTGGCAGTTCTGGGTCTTCTGGAACAAGCGGTACAGCAGGAACATCAGGAACGAGCGTAACGGTAACTTTGACAGACAATTACATACCAGTAGGGTCTTCAAACACATTAGTTGATAGTATAGTTTCTCAATCTGGAACAGATGGAATAATAGTAGACGGTTATTTAGAAGTTACATCAAGTGGCGACACATACTTTATGGGAACTAATGTTGGTATTGGAACAGAAACACCTTCTGAAAAATTAGATATTAGTGGTTCTGCTGTTATATCTGGCTCACTATCTGTAGAAGATATTAATGAGTTAGATACTATAAACTTTGCAATTGCATCAGGAACGGCACAAGTACGTTGGGATGAAGCAGATTATTCATTATATCTTGATAATGGATTAGGTCATGCAATACACCTTGGTAGAGATGGACAAATTGAATATTATAATAATACAGGTAATACAATAACAATTGGTACAATTTTAAGTGTTGGTGGTGCGGCAGTTGACCCAATTTCAGGAAGAACATTATTAACACCAATATTACCAATTGCTGATAGAGATGCTAACTTTGGTCGTAATATTATGATTGCTACACACGAAGTATTAGATAGTGGTTCAGGTGTTGCAACTCACGTTGGTAAAGTATATGGTATGGATACATCGGATTGGAATATGGGAGACGCACTATATCTTTCAGGAACAGAATCTGGCTCATTAACAAATGTAGAGCCAATATTTCCTTATTATTCAGCATTCGTTGGAACCGTATTAGAAATTAATGAAACAACAGGTAAAATAAACATTGACCCAAGTGCTAACCCAGACGATACAACAACAAACTTCTTCAATGGTATAATAAGAGAATCATTTGACTTTAGAATTACAAGTGATGGAACAGATATTACAGGTAGTTTAACAAATCCAGCTGGATTTGATTATTTAACTATGAGATTTTCAACTGGTAGGCAAATACTTGATGTATCTGACTTAAAGATAACATTAACTGCTGGATTAGATACTTCACCACAAGAGAATTTTATATACATTCCTATAAGTAATCCTGTTTTGACCGTTGATACTGGTGGTTATCCATCAGAAGAATATATTAAAATTGCTAATGTAGTATTACAATCTGCAACAGCAACAGCGGCAGATGGTGCTTTAGGTAATCGTAATATCAATGACCATTTAGCTGGATGGTCAGATAAACAAGGTCATTTAACACACATAACAGAAAAATTAAGAAAGTTTGAAGCTCAATGAGATTCAGGTATAGAAGGTTCGCTTACTGGATTACCAACAAACGCTTATATACAAACAACTGGTGGTATAGTATATCAAATGCATGAGCAAATATTTGTTTCACAATCAATGCCTGATGTCGATGCACATATAGTTAATCATAATACAACACCATATCTTTCTGTGACAGATTTATTAACATTAACAGACGACGCTGTAGGAGACACACTTAATAATACATCATTTAGTATAGTTGTATGGGGAATTGCAAATAAGACTGGCGAAGAATCACATTTAATGTGTAATTTACCTATTGGAACTTATTCAAAAAACAGTCCATCAGATGCTACGTCAGACGCATTTAATTATTCAGTGTATAATATACCAAGACCATTCCAAGGCACTGGGTTCTTAATTGCAAGATTTACAATTGTAAATGCATCAGGTGATTGGTCATTATATGCTACAGAAGATTTAAGAGGTGCTATACCTAATATATCAGCTGGTGGTGGTGCTGGTGGTACTGGAGTAACAACATTCTTAGGATTGACAGATACGCCGAATGCATTTACAGACCAAGGTGATAAATTTGTTGTTGTTAACTCAGGTGCAACAGCGTTAGAATTTACAACTTCAGGAGCAAGTGGAACTTCAGGAACTTCTGGTACTTCAGGAGCTGATGGAACGTCAGGTTCAAGTGGAACATCTGGAGATGCAGGAACAAGTGGTTCTTCAGGAACATCTGGAGTAGCAGGAACTTCTGGAAGCTCTGGAACGAGTGGTGCAACAGGTGATACAGGTGATACAGGTGCCTCAGGTTCGTCAGGAACAAGTGGTAGTTCTGGCACAAGTGGAGCAACTGGAGATGCAGGAACATCAGGTAGTTCTGGTACAAGTGGCACTGGAACATCAGGCACTTCAGGTGAAGATGGTACTTCAGGAACATCTGGAACTTCAGGTGGAGGAAGCGGAGGCAGTGCTTCTGGCAGCCTTGATGAAGACTCGGCATTAGCATCTGATTTAACTTATTCAGGATTAATAACAAGTGATATATTAGCAGGAGAAGATGTTGTATTTGGTAATATAGTATATATGAAATCAGATGGAAAATTATGAGATGCAGACGCAACGGCTTCAGTGAGTTCATTAGCATTTGGAATGATTGTATCTGAATCAAGTGCAGAAGGCAATCCAATAGTATTAAGAAGTGGATACGCACGTGATGAAAGTTGGGATTGGAATATAGGCAGTGCTGTATATTTAGCAAAGGCATCAGGTTCATACAACTCTGGCTCAATGACGCAATTACCTACAACTGGTTCAGGTGACCAACTTAATATGTTAGGTATCGCTTATTCAACGAGTTCAGTTCAATTTAACCCAAGTAATGTATTAGCAGAAACATTTGAGGCATAATGTGAGTGAAATAATATGGGAAATGTAGAATTATTAGTAATAGCAGGCGGCGGCGGTGGCGGATATGACTCAACAAACCAAGTTGGTTGTGGTGGAGGTGGCTCAGGCGGTTATCGTCATTTTGATAATCTAACCGTACATTCACAAACATACTCTGTAACTATTGGCTCTGGTGGTACAACAACTTTTGGTGCTGGTAATTCTGGTGGAGATTCTGTTTTTGATACAATAACTTCTGCCGGAGGTTCTGGTGGCGGTGGTAAAGACGAAGTTGCAATATTAGCAGGTGGCTCTGGTGGCGGCGGGACTGATGTTTATCCTGGTGGTGCTGGAAATACTCCCGAAACAGACCCGTCACAAGGAAATAATGGCGGCAACGGTGTTCATATTCAGAATGCAAAATTTAATCAAAGTTTTGGCGGAGGCGGTGGTGGCGCTGGCGCAGTTGGCACGGCACCTTATTATTTTGTACCAAATGAAAGAGTATATGGTGGTAATGGTGGCGATGGATTGCAAAGTTCTATATCAGGAACTGCAACATACTATGCTGGTGGTGCAGGTACTCCAGGTAATCCTTCACTAACTAATGGAACAAATGGGCTTGGTGCTGGTAATGCTGGTGGTGGTGGTTGAGGTGATTATTTCAACCCACACAATGGTAAAGATGGCGTAGTTATTATTCGCTATCTAACAACAGACTTTAATGCTATTATAACAGGTGTAGGGAACACAATAACAATAGATGGCGATTATAGTATTGCTACATTTATAGTAGATGGCACATTTGATGTACTTTCATACGCATATATAGGTGGCAACTCAAAAATACAAGGTAACACAAACCTTTAAGGAGAAATAAATTATGGCAGATTGCACATGGATAACAATACAATCAACTTGAAGTAACCCAGCCTGTTGTATAGGTGAGTTTACAGATGGATTGGTTCATACAATAACAGAAGACGTTTTAGTAAATACAATAACACAAGAAACTACAACAACTTGTAGTTAAAGGAGAAAATATAATGAGTTTATCAGATTGGTATGTAGGTGAAACTAAAGCCTTCTATGGAACGATTACATTTAATGGGACAAGCCCTGACATTTCGTCAGACACCGTTAAATTGATATTAAAAAGCAACAAAAGTGATTTAGATAGTCAAGCTGTATTAGACACGAATAGCAGTATGGCGGCATCAGGTAGTTTAGGTATATATTACTTTGATATAAACCCATCAGAAACAGCAGACGTAACACCAAGTTCTTATTTTTACGAGCTTATTTGGAATACATCTTCTGGAAATGAGTACATATTAGAGCAATCACAAATCAACCTAAAGAGCCGTGTGGAAGACGTGTAATATGATAATTGAAGTTAGAAATGGAGATTTACATAAAGCATTAAGCGTTTGAAAAAGTCGGCTTAAAGATGAAAACTTTTATGAAGAATTCCAAAAACATAAATATTACAGAAAGAAAAGTGAAGTTAATAGAGAAAGCAGAAAACTGTCTATAAGACGGTCAAAATGGAAGTTGGAGAAAAAATAAATGACACCTTACATAATTGGATTAGGGTTTACAATATTGGTTAGTATTATAACCGTCGTTTACAAATATGGAGTTTTAAATAAAAAAGTTGATGATTCATGTGATGAACATATTGGTATCAGGAAAGATATACGAGACTTACAGGATGATATTGCTGAAACTAATAAGACATTGAATAAAATTTGTGGTAAAATAGAAATAATAATTAAATTTTGAGAAAGGAATGGTAAATAATGCAAACATTGAGAGAAAATTTAAGCGACCTTGAGAAACTTTGTTATAAGTTAGATGAAATTATTGAAGATATAAATTTAAGTAAATTAAGAGATAAAGTCGTAATAAAGAATATAGTAATAAATAAATAATACCTGATGTGTAACCTCACACGGTATTATTAGCCCCACAGGTAACCTCTCCATAACTTCAGAACCTGTGGGGTTATTATATTATACTAATACCTTTTTGGGTTATTTTTGTATCTAAATGCTCTTTAAGTGCTTTCTGATATGCTTCAGATGCTTTAAGTTCATCTGTAAAATAACCTAAGTGTTTGGGTTTTCTGTTAATACCAATAACTGCAACCCACTTTTTTGTTTGTTTGTTCCAACAAACTCCCGTATATTTGCTTGAAGTTTTCAATAATAACGTGCTTTTTGTAGTATTTTGACGATTTGTTAATAACTGAAGATTGCCAATTCTGTTATCAGTTTTGATTTCGTTTTTGTGGTCAACCTGAAGTTTCCTACCATTCCTAGGTTTATCACCAAAATTGTCTCATATTAAATGATGAATTCTGTGTAATTTTCTTTTACCTTCTTTACACAAACTTACATATAAATACCCAGAAGTACTTGTGTTTTGCTTTAATATCCTTTCTTTAACTGTTCTAAAGCAACCAATTCCATTTATAACATTCCTACTTAAACTCTTAACCCTACCAATATTGCTAATTTCGTACATACCTTCAAACCCTTCAATCTGTTTCCATTCTTCTTTCATACAGCATCCTATTTAATTATATTTCTAAAGTTATGTATTTTATTTAGTTAATTCTTTAAATGATTTTTTTAAATCACTATCTATTGAGTTTTTTAATTTGAATAACGCCTCTTCAACTATGTTATTCATAATTCTTTTTATTTCACTCAAATCCCAAATATAGAATTGAACAAACTTTCTCTTACTATATTTTGTCTCATTGTTATTATTCAAATAGCATTCTCTAATATCGATACCTTTAATCTTACCTAAACTCTGAACAACAACATTATCAGATAGCTTAACAGCAAAGTCAAGCCTATTTTCATCTTTTATTATTTTCAGTAGTTTTACGAATACTGATGCCTTTATAGAAAATTCTTGTTTATATTTACCATTTTTAGTTAATTTACGTCTTGAAATCAACACCTTGCTACCATAAAAATCAATACAAATGCCTGTTTTTAATATCATACTTCACTCCTTTTTTATAAACACTTATATCTATATAGCCAGCCAAAAAGTTTTCTTAAATAAAAATAAATATTTATTCTTTTTGAGGTTTGGGAATCCAGCTACATACCTATTATTAGCAAGCCAAGAGATTGAATGAGAGAGACATATCCATGTGCTGGCGCAAATGAATTAAACTACTTAAACTGATATTAAAAAAATAAGAATAAAGAATTTCGAGCTTGTCTCGAACATAGAGTATTAAGTATATACAAAATAGTAGTATTCGTAAACTCATACTACTATTCATCAGAATAACTTCGTTATCCTTCTGAGTTCTTTAACTTAATTTTCAAAAGGATTCTGTGTAGTAGGTATCAGTTAAGAAACCCAAACATTATTATATTAACAGAGATTTTATTGTCGTAAACTCCAATAAAATCCATAAAAAAATTAATATTTATTGATGTTTGGGTTTTGGCTAGCCTATTTATATAAAACAAAAGGAGCCAAAGTAATGGAATTATATTTTTCTGAGCAAAATGAAGCCTGAATTATCGAGTGACAAAGAGAAACTAACATAGCAAGAAGAAACTTTATCTATGAGAATTACTTACACCCAGGCTTCGAAATAATGAGCCGTTTTGTTATTGCCAAGTTTCAGTTATGGAAGAGCCTTGGTCCAATTGACGACCTTGTAGCAGATACAACATCCTGGCTATGAATGAAATTATCAAAGTTCAATGTAGACAAAGGTAGTGCCTTTAGTTTTTTTAACAGAGTAGCATTTAACTATCTAACTCAAAAAGGGTTAAAACAGAAGAAACATTATAGTAGGCACCTATTTGTTGATGCAGTAAATGATAATATTGAAGGCGAGGGAAATTCGGCTACAGATTTGTTGGATAAATTAGCAAATCATGATGAGATTGAAAAAGAAAGGGAAGACCAAATATTATACGCATTAGAAAAGGCTGATATGTTCCTTGACTATCTAACAAGCGAAAATGTCCAAACGAAACTTAAAGGTAAGGGGAGAGTATTAATGAACGAAGCCTTTATATTAATTATGCGTAGTTACAAGAGCTGGAAATATGTAAATTACGACATAACTAAAACACAATTATTACAATACACAGGCTTAAATGAAAGTAAAGTTAATATTTACGTTGCAGAACTTAAACAAAGTTTAATATCAGTTGGCAAGATAAGAATATTCCAGCCACAAAAGAAGGAAAAGGAGAAGTAGAATGAGGAGTAAAAGAGATACAATTTATACATTTAATGTAAGTGAAGCATACACAGAGTGATTGAAAGACGATGCCACATTTAGAGAACTATTTAATTATGAGAAGAGACACAAGCCTTATGGCGAGATTACAAAACTAACAAATAAGATAAATGGTAAGGTCTATATTGAAGGCGTAAAATATCCACTATATGGCAAGGAGCCTATTGGTAGCAAAATTAAGAAAGCGATTGAAAAGCATGGCAGACATAACTTTTTAGTTTCAAGTTTAGGTATATGCCATTCAGAAACAGAATTATATGTTGGTTGTCGTGCGGCCATTCACCACTGAAATACAAGAAACCCAGAAGTTGGATATAACATTTCAAAAGGTAATTATTCAACAGAGTTAGACATTGATAAGATAGAATATAGAGCGGGAAGATACCCAGCAATCATATTATGAAAAAATGAATTTTGACTGATTATGAACAATTCAGATTTCAAAGAGTTTGCCAAAGAGAATAACGTTGTAGTCAAAACACTTAGGGACTTTTTTGTTGAGATATTAAATGGCTCTAAAGAAGGCAAAATATCAGAGAGATACAAAAATTTGAACGTATACAATAAAGATAATCATAAAATAATAATTGAAATGACAGAAGACGAACCATTAATAAATAAAGGGGATTCAAAATAATGGGGTATATAACATTAAATAACTTTCCATCAATAGGAGATACTTGCTCACAAATACAACAGTACGCCTCATTGTTAGGAATAGCAGAGAAGACAGGTATGGAAGCGGTCATGTTAATGGGCGTTGCT
>Ga0307928_10004252_pt1 | contig 10872 bp, 15 predicted proteins | sample AceLakmetagen232_FD_201815 | JGI IMG/M metagenome (GOLD analysis project Ga0307928, IMG submission 201815) | Saline water microbial communities from Ace Lake, Antarctica - #232 | ecosystem: Environmental > Aquatic > Non-marine Saline and Alkaline > Saline | place: Antarctica: Ace Lake...
TGCAGTTGGTCTTTACTACGGTATGCCAACAAGACAACCTCAACAGCTTATCGAGGATTCGTTATTTCCATACCTATCTACTGTCCACGAAAAAACAGCTTTTGTACAAAGCAAACTTGGAAACACCGAAGGAACAGAGCGCGAAGACAAGCTTATTGACTTGTACAAGGGAGGTTATTTGTCGGAAACTGTACGCAAGATGGTCAAGATCAAAAAGCAGGTGACTGATCGTGACATACCTGATGAAGTCTGGGATCTAGCCTATATCAACGACAATGAAAAGAAAGAAGATGCTATTGTCGAGTTCTTGTTAGGATTAAAAACTGTAGATGAGCGAAAATCAGTACTGAAACAGATGTCTACTGCTGGAGTTTTTATAAAAGTTCAAAAACGTACTTCACTGGGGAGCAAATCATCCAAAGAAGTATTTTCTGAAATAAAGGGCAAGCTCAATTCCGTCACGGACAAAGAAGAGCACAACCGAATGCTGAACCTGTACAAGGCGAATGGTGTTTTAACGTCTGATGGTAAGCTTGGCGGGTTCGAAAAAAACGTCACGAATACAACACTATGGGAAAGTCTGAATCGTAACCCAGAATACAAAGAGCTGATAAAACGCTAGCGTCTTTTGTCGGTCATCATATTGTAGATGTCGCTCGCCAAAAAACGTATCCTCTCGATTGGGACACTTCTTTTACTTTCTAGTTTTTCAGCAACATCTCTGTTGTTCAGCATGAACTTGGACAGTGTTTTTGAGCGTATCACCTTGTCTAGTATCCTGCTACGTGGCTCTGATGAGCTTATTAGCAAGTTTGATAGATTACGAACAAAGGTTGGTTTGTCGATCATGCTTAGTTTTAAATTTGGGAGCGGGTGCCTGAGTCACACAGGTACCTATAAAGCAAGGGCTTATGAGACCCCCGAGGACATTCTCCCTCTACACCCGCGATAAAAAAAAGGGGCGCACTGGGCACCCCCTTTAGTGATTAGGCTCCAGCCTCTTCTTCGTTCTCGGGAACGTTTGGTGTGATTTCAGCTTCAGCATTTTGCTGAGCTTCAACCTCAGGAGCTGCTTCCTCAGCCGGAGCATCGGGAGTAGTTACTGGAGCCTCTGTTGGCTCTGTGGATTCGCCACCTGTCGCTTCCACTGGTGTGTTGTCTTCTTCCATGTGATTGGAGTTAAAAGTAATGTAATTTTATCATACTTTGCCCAGTCACTTCAACTTTTTTAGTGTGATTTTCCCAACCTGTGCCCAGCGTTTCGTTGCTCTTCCGTCCCATATTTTTGAGTCATCAGCTAGAACACAGTCCAGAAACGCTTTTTCCAGGTTGTCCTTGTCCGGTTTTTGCTGATGAGGTTTGCCGTCCATCTCCAGCCGTTTCTTCCTGCTCCATGATTTTGGCATGGGGAGGTAGAATATAATGTGGTAGTCACACTCGGGCATCACAAAGTCCCGACCTAGCTTTATCAGTAGTTCGTCTTTGAATTCCCAGTACCTAACCACACATCTCCTTTTGCGCCAAGCATCAGATCTTGTCATACGCGGTTTCGGTACTGGAACTATTGCCACCTCAGTCATCGGTAGCATTTTAGCACTCTATTTAGCGAGAACTAATTCTTTGCACTTCGGGCATTCCGCAGAAGCTCCGAAAATTCCCTCTTCTCCGTAGTCGGTGGTCTCGAATCTATGGTTGCAGTGGCAACACTCAAAACTAAGTCTCGTGATTTCTATTGTTTTATCCATTGAGTTTTCTACGTTTATCGTCAATCAATTCTTTTAATAGATCACATATCTGCGTCGCCTCGCTAGGGTCTTTCGAGGCAACGTCAACACCAAACTTCAAAAGATCGTCTTTCATTTCGTCAACGCGATTAAGCGCACTACTTACAATGCTAGTATTGATAAACTCACTATTGTCGTCTAGCCCACTAAACCCAATGGTAATAGATTTCCCTAGCTTGTCAAGCTCCTTGTTGCAGAGAGTAGCATTGAACATTACTAATGGAGCAACAAAACCGTTTTTAGTTAAAAGTTCACCAATTGCTTTGGCGATTTTGCGGTTTATTAGCTTGGAGGTATCGTAAGTTTTTGATAAATCAAGCTCTTTGGAAGCTTTTTTACTTTTTCTAGCCGGAGTTTTTTTAGCCTTCATATTGTGGGGGTTAATAATTATGGGTGTACTTTATCAGAACCTACCATGAATCGTTCACCTGTCAAATACTTTATGTGCTGTGTAATTGCGAAGCGGAATGAATCACCAATTTGGTACAGAGTATGCAGTTCGTCGGCAATCGCCTCATGCTTTTTTGATTCAGCATCAATGTGGGCAAACTCAGCTTTCGCTATCTTGTCAGCAGCGGACGCGGATAATTTTTGGCTGATTAGGGTTCCACGTTTTTCTCTGACTGACTGAATAAATTTTGAATAGAGTTCCTTTTCTCTGCGTCGGTGGAATCCAAGTGGGCGGGCTAGGTAGAGCATATGACCTACAATTTGTGCTTGGATGTCTAGTAACGGCTCAGCTGAGTCTCCCACGTTGACAGGGACGTACCTGTCCAGATACTCCTGATAGTTTGAAGCGATAGATTCGAATGACTCAATTGCCTCTTTCTCAGGATTTTCCTCCGTCCTTTTGTTTGGCTCTTTCACGTAGAATTTTGTTAACTTTGTTGGCGAACTGTTGGGTTTCCTTGTGTCCCGAGCAAACTTCTCCGCAGCAGATGCTACCATTTTTGAAGATATATCTGAAGGCACTCTTTATCCGTGTGAACAGCCTAGCATCATGTCGTGATTGTAAGCAAATGAAAATTCCCTCAAATTCGTCGTCCCAATAACTTAGTACTAATTCCGCGTCACAACCACAGCTACATGCCATGATTGTTTTTTCGATTATCGACGTGTTCACGGTCTGTTTGCCTGACAAGATCATAATGGACGATTAATTTTGAACTCAGCCTTGATAGGGCTATCAGAAATTCCCGAGATGAAAAACGCAACAGACACTTCTTTGTCTCCAGTGACTGTAACTTCCGGAGCCTTGACCTTAACAACTTTACGGACTGTCGGTTCAACTTCAACGCGCCGAACCTCGTCTCTAGCAATACTAGAGGCTTTTCGGACGAGAAAGAAGTCTTTTGCGAGTGATTGACCGTAGGAAATTTTACCTCCTTCGGCTTTTGCGCTTGTGAACGTGATTTGTCGTGAGCCTTCAAGACCAATGAAAACATCAATAATTGTTCTGTGTGCGCCGCGTTTTCCGAACATAACGATGTCTCTTTTTTGGAGAAGGTTCCATTCTGTAAGTTCCATTGTAGTGGGGGTTAGTAAATTATTCAGTCCATTGTTTTGAGTTTTCTTCGCAGTACTTTCTGATGCCCTTGTCCATTTCCCATGGGCAGTACCTTGCGTGTGGTAAGTTTCTAGCTTTCTTCGTCTCTTCCCTCTGCCTCTGCCTTCGCAGCCCTCGTGAGAGGAGTGTCAAAGAGTTCCCAGAGTGAACGCTTGAGTACGAGCTTTCTGTTTTCGTCGGGGTTTTGCTCAACGGCGTTGTGGCAGTTTCGGCAGAGGAGGATGAGGTTTCTGTGGTCATGTAAGTATAAGTGTTGTGGCGCACTTCCTGCGCTTATGATATGGTGAGTATCGAATACTAGTGGATTTGTTTCTCCGCATCTTTCACAGAACGGATAGTTGTATCTAACTAGGAAGTTTTCTTTATATTCACGACAAGCTTTTGAATGTCTTCTACTTATCGCGCACTTTGGTCTCTTCCCGGGCTTTGGTAGTGGAAGATTCATTTTTTATAGTATGACCTGAGTAGCTCTGTAATCTGTTCCTTTTCAGCGTAACCTCTGAGTCGTACTGTAACTTTTGTCAGGACTTTCCCGACGTACCGTACTGAAACGTTGAGGGCTGCGGCTATCTCTTCCTTTGGGTGAGCCTTAAACGAATTTTCTGACACCCATCTCTCCATTAGGTCGTTGAATGCCAGTTGTCTCTCGTGTCCCATTCCCCAGTATTTCTTTTTTCTCCGGACTCCACACCACACGAATACTGTTTTTCCCTTGTCGCTTAGTGTAGTGGTCTCCACTAGCGGGTCGAAAATTGAAGCTAGATTTTTCCTAGTAAATCCTATGGAAGCAGCTAGTCGCTGCAAGTCTCTAGTGAACTGTATGCCTTCAGGTAATAACATATTATTTGTTAGTTACCCAAAGGCTACAACTAATGCTACAACGTAGCAAGAACTATTTTTCAGTCTGCGTCAAACATCGTGCCAGCTTCTTTTGCAAGCTTCCGGCTTTTAAGACTCTCTGGTGAGAATTCACCGAGGAAGTTCTCAAAAACTGTTTCTTGTGCCATTTTGAAGGCATCCATTTTCTCTCCGATTCCACCAGCAACCTGAGCAGCCATCACAGCAGCTACGTTATTAGCGTTCTGCCACGCGATAGTAATGTCCTTGCCGGTCAACTGTATAACAGGAGCAACAGGGGTCGTTGGGAGAAGCGTAGGGACTGGAGCAGTGTTTGTTACCGGAGCTGCAGTCTGAGCAGGTTGTGCAGGAGCAGCAAACAAAGGCGCACCATCAGTCAGCGTCGCTGAAATTTTCCCAAACGGGTCGTCTTCCTTGGCAAGAACAATCGGCTCTCCAACTGGAACAGTTGCAATTTGCATCGACAATTCAGGTGTAGCAAAAAAGGCAGCACTTCTACCTTCACTATCTATGAACGAATACCGAACAGAACCATTTGCTGACACGTTACCAGCACCTTTGTACTGCTTTGTCAGAGTTATTTTCTCTCCTTGGTCGAGTTTAACGTTGAAGTACTTTCCGTTTTGTACAATTGGCATTGTGATTGGGGTTAATGTTTCTCAAGACTATCACAAACACTTTATTAATGCAAGCATCTAAGTGAAGTTATATTTTAATCTTGTGATTGATAAGATCTTTGTGACCCGCGTATGTAGAGTTCAAGGCTTTCTGTTGGTTCTTTATGAAGTTTGGGTTTGACCAAGAAAAGAGCTTTACAAGACCGGTGAATATGTCATCATCTCGTTTGTACTCTTTGAAGTAATACCCCTGCTTGTTTTTCCCTAGCTGCAAACATCCAATTTTGTCGATTTGCATGTCGCTAATTTCCTCCTTCGCCATCGCGTACGATGTGAGCTGAAGACCATTTTTGTTATATAGCTTATTGGATGTCTTATAGTCGATAATCCAAGTCTCACCCTTGATTTTACAAATCAAATCACAAGTACCTGCATAAAGAAGTTCGGGGTGGAACAGGATTTGCTCTGTCTCAATGAACTCCGGCTTGAACTTCTTCTGCCAGTTCTTGAAGCCTATAGCTTCTGGAGAGTTATCCAGTAAGCCACCGCGAGAAACATGCTCTTCCAGCATTTCGTGCACTCGTGTTCCGTTTGCTGCGGCTGCTATAACTTCCTCTTTCGATTTGGAAATTGCTGCGTCAACAACCTTAATTCCATCAGCCATCTCTCCGTCAACATCAAGCATGCTTCCGTTTTCATCAGACAAGAACTTGTAAGCCTCAATAGCTTTTTTAATCTTGTACTTCATCAGCCCGAATCCCGGATTCATCACATCCAAAACTAGGGTAACGCGTGGGAAGATTTCGTCGTTGATTACGTAAAATGGGAGGTCGATAGTATGGGGGGTTAATTAACGTTGCTGAACTTACAGTCAGACATCAGCGATGCGTCTGTGTCTACTTTTACCATGGCAGGGAACTGATGACCACTCTCCCACTCTCCGCGCCAGTACTGCCACATCTCCGGAGACATCTCGTAGCACACACCAGTAAAGCAATCGCAGACAGCTTCTCCAAACGTTTCCATTTGCAGCCCTGCTGTTACTTCGAGCATGGATTTGATCTCTTCAGTGTCTTTTTTCACCTTTAGTGTTCCAAGCCTATTAGCCCCGCTAGAAATCAACACTGCCATAATGAGAACGAAAATTAATATTTCGAAATAATTTGAATATGTTTTCATTTTAAAAGGGTTATGTTGGCACGACAGCTAGTATTGTTTGCTCTGTCCATGAAGAAAATATCCGCTCGTTTTGTGTATCGTACATTCATTGAGTCCGAAACTATAAACTCTCCGTTGCACCGCCAGTCATCGGGGTGGTTGGTACTCTCTAGTCTAACTACGTCACCCGCTTTGAAGTTTCCACGACCAGTCCACGCAACTAAGTCCTGCGAGAGAGCGATAGGTCTGAGACCTTCTGCAGCCATCTCGCAAATGTTCATGTTCGTTCCTCCGGCGACACAGGGAGTTGAATCGGTCTGACCCACCTCTGCGTTGTAAGTGGTCACAGTAACGTCGCTCAGAATTAGCTTCTTGTTTCTCATTTCCTTTTGTTCGAGATACCAAAGGTCATCACAGTGGAGATGAACGTTCCCCGCGTTGAGACTACCCATGTAGCCACCCGCAGCAGCGTCACCAATCTCGTTGTTGATGTTGAGGTTACGATGAATCTCACAGTGTATCCCGAGTGGGTCAACGCTATTCAGCCATTCCATAGCTCCTTGTCTGTCGGGTAAGCTTTTTAAACGAATATCAACTGCAGCACACGCTCTGTGAGCTGATGGAGAAGTCCGTCGACAAATATCAGTAATCGTAATTCGTTCATTCTCGACAATTGTTGCAATGAACTTCTTGATTGTCGGAGTAGCTTGCGGGTATTCGGACAACGCTCCTCTGTAGCTCTGTTCCGGTAGGTAGAAGATGTCCTCTATTGACTGGTAGTCCTTTCCGGCTGCTCTCATCTCCTCTAGTGTTTTCACTTTCATCAACAGTCCGTCTCGTTCGGTGGCATTGGCTATCCAGACTGATTGGTCGTTCAAAATTCCTTCTCTGTGGGTGGTCGCGCTGATACTTGCCTCATTCATTCTTTCTTCGCGTTTCGTAACTTCAATATAAAGTTGTGTCAACGAGTCCATCACAGTATTAGCGTTAGCCACTAGGAGCATGGTCAGAAAAGAAACGATCAGGATGATTATTTTCCTGACCGTTATTACTTTCCACATCCTTGTAGCAAGATGTTTGAGCTTAAGATTCATAAATTATTGGTTAGTTGGTGCGTCTCGCTCCTCGTGTGCCAACGTTTGGTAGTAGTATTCGTGGAGGAACGGTAAACGAAGTCTGCAACCTTCGTCGACGACTTTGGCAAGCCAGATCAGCCTACCGACTCTGCCATTCAAATCCTGAAAAGGATGAATAGCTTCAAATTGATTGTGGGCTTCCCAAGAGTTAAGTTTTGGAAGTCTTTCCACAAATTTTTTCATCAGAATAGGAACATCTGATGGAGACGGCGGGAAATAGTTGCCGATGCGGACATCACAGTCTCTCCATTTGCCAATCCAGCTGGCTTTGAGATAGCGTCCGACTAGTGAGTGAAGACCGAGAACCCATCGTTCAGTGAACTGGTCTTTCTTGTCGAGTGCAGCCTTCGCTGCGTCAAGATCGTTAGGATTCAATCGACCGATCATCACATTTTGTGACAGATCAAGGTCAATTTCCCTTTCGATGAGGTTTGACTCTCGCATAAACTGCTCAAGTCTCGACTCCATGATAAATGTGCGGTCTGGCTTTAGGTCAGTCATAAGTTAAGTTTACAGTAATTAATGCCGATTATTACATAAATCTATCACCTTTCAAGCTAAAAGTCAAGTGTATGTCAAGTAGAAAGCCACAGCAAAAATAACGACTAAAGCAGAAACAAATTTCACCGATGCCATGTCGCGTTTGCGATGAATCCCCTCCCTTTTCGCCATCAATAGCTTACGGTCGTCCTCGTACACTAGTCTTGTCAGCCTCATTGCTGAATTGTGTCCCTCGTCAAGCTCGTCAATTTCTTGGTCAACTTCAATAAGTTTCTTCATCCGAACTTTTTTATTATCTTTCATGGTTAAGTGGTTAAATAGTAGATAATTGTTTGGCTAAGTTTTTACATTCTTTAGTGACATATTTCATGTCTCGGTATATTCCAACATCAAAAGACCCCATCAGCAGCTCCGTTGGTAAGGCATCCCCTATGTGTGCAGTATCAAAACCGAACCACCAGATGTCACTCTCTGGCTGCATTGCTAGATCTTTGCCTGCGTAGGTTAATCCTCCGTGTATATTAATTTCCCACATCTTTTTGTTGTCACCTTCGAGACCAAATGCTGGATGACCTTTTGGGACACCAACGTATCCACACAGATGTCCGAGCGAGTTGTTTCTGGTGATTTTGCACTTCAGTCCAGAAGACTCAAACGCACTATCGTTACCTTCCTTTTCAACCTTTTTTCGATATTTTTCTTTAAATTTCATGATTATGTAGTTAAGTATTTTACAGCGTCTACGAAGTTACACTGACGCAATTCCTCGACTAACTTTATTGAGTCGCCCCCCTTGTGGCAGCCCATACAGTACCAAACGTTTTTCGTCGGGTCGATAAAAAATGATGGTGTGTTTTCTTGGTGTAGCGGGCAACATCCACTTAGCTGTCTGCCGGAACGTTTTAGTTTGACTCCGAACTGTTGAGCAACCTCTTCGCAGGGAGTATCACGTGCGTCGTCAACCAACAGCTCTGTCATCTTCACTCGCTGTGGAATCTCCTCGATGAAGTACTCCTTTACTGCTGCCTCGATTTTTTTAATTTCCCTCTCTAACCCATTACACTTTTCTGCCCTTTCCATCAGTCGGAATGTTTTTAGCACCCCTTGGCGCGAGAACTCTGTCGGACGATTGTTGAAGCACGTTTCAAAAGCCCAATTCTCTTTTGACCATATTCTTCGTTCATCGTCCAGCTCTTCACGCTTTTCCGCGATGGCATCTCGGAGAACCTGAAACACTTCATCTTTAGCTTCCAGCATTTCTTCCGGAATAATTTGTCTCATATTATTGAGTCATTTCCCAAATCCTTGGTGGAAAGATGTCAATATTGAAAGTTCCCCATGGGGTTGGTAGTCCGAACCATAGAGTAGTAAAAAGAAAGATAAGTATGACCATGCCCCCGCAATCAACAGTGCATCCATCATTTTTGTTCATCTGATATTTGGTTAGGTATGTCATCGAATTTCATTTCCACTATTTCCGCTTCGATGATTGGTGCTTCGAGTCTAATGTACCCCCGCCTTTTGTCAAATAAATACGATAGCTTCTTTGTCATTCCGTCACGATTTTTCCGTAGGTTCATGGTCACTTCAACCAGGTCCTCCCCGTTGTCCGGCGGCACAATTTCGTCGCCCCCGACCCTCATCATGTCCTCTCTCGACAGCTCAACAAAAACATCTGTTGCTGCCGATAATCCCTGTCCACCCTTTGCAGATAGTATGCTCGAAGGTTCTTTGGCATGTTCGTTGCTAATTTGAGTGGCAACTACGATGCAACAACTATGCTCTTGGGCTATCCTTTGGAGACCATTCGAGACCAGCTCCATTTTCTCAAATAGACTCTTTCCGCTGACTCCGATTATCTGTGCGTAGTCGATAAAAACAACTTGCGGATTATGCGCCATTATTGCATACTCTATCTCTGATAATGAACGCTTTTTGTTAAATAGTTTAACGTCGAATTCTTTTATTTTCGAATCCGCGTAGTTCCCGCAGGTCAAATCCCATGCCATTCGTTTAACGACACGAACAGCTTGCATCTCTAGCGAGAAGAAAGCACAACTGGCTTTTTGGTTCGACAGCTGTATGTTGTTCATCGCCTTAATGAGCCAGTGCGTGTTGTGGTGAGCTACAAAGTTGGCATCGAGATAAAGGTGATCGCCGTCTATTTCAAATCCGTAGTACTTTCCGACACCGATGCTCTCTACACCAAAACCTTGCACTAAAGCATCTTTCTGCCTACGGTATTGTTTAATCTGTTTTCTTGGAATTTTAGTTGGTATCTTCCAAATCTCTCCAAAAATATTAACTCGATATGATGTGCAGTATCCAAAATTAGTAAGTTGTCTTCTCTTTTTAATAGTTGCCATAAATCCTAATGACCGAGCCAAGAAGACTACTTGCTTCGCTAATCTCTCATCAACATTGCAAAATTCAAAATACTTTGTTCTACCAAGTGATCCGTCGCTATCAATTAGTCCAGCCAACAACTGTAGTCTTTTTTCTGTTGAATTTATCAAAAACTCCTGTGGTATGTGTTTGTTGTTTTTAAGCCTATACGCTTTCATGCTGTCAACTAAGTGGTTTTTTTGTTCTTCTCCTATTATACTGCACTTTTTTGACTTATTACTTCTCTGTTTCTTAGTGGATATTTTTAGTCCGATAGACTCTGCATACTGGCACAGGTAGGTTACTATTTCATCATCAGCAGTAGTAATCGTTGAGTGATTTTTAGTTCCATCACCAAGCCACACTCCAAGAAAATATGGGTCGATTGAAGTATCTACGACTGGAAACTCTACACCACACGAATAGAGTTTGTGCTTCATTTTGAATGATGCAGAAGACTTTAAATAGTCTGACAAGTTAATGTTCACTATTTCTCCTCTTTTGTTAGTCCATATTTTGTCTCCATGTGTTCCTGTTCTTTTTAGCGAAAGGATGTGGTTTGCATTTACTGCAAATGATGCAGTTTTGTTTGGGGTTACTTTGAACATCTCCTCTTCTCCAGAACAGGTTTTCAAAACTGTCCTAGCAGAACTGTTAGTACCCATAACCTTGTCTCCATTCACAATATCTTCAACTTTTTTTAATGAACCATTATGCATAAGTATTTCTGTTCCTTCTGCATGACATTTACCTGTGCCAAGGTAGGCAGCCACAACCCACATCGTTCCGGGCTTGAATCCACCTGTCAAGTCATCAAGCTCTCTGAACCCAGTCCTCACTCCCGGCACCTCAGGCTCAAGCAGCCA
>Ga0307928_10004254_pt1 | contig 10870 bp, 19 predicted proteins | sample AceLakmetagen232_FD_201815 | JGI IMG/M metagenome (GOLD analysis project Ga0307928, IMG submission 201815) | Saline water microbial communities from Ace Lake, Antarctica - #232 | ecosystem: Environmental > Aquatic > Non-marine Saline and Alkaline > Saline | place: Antarctica: Ace Lake...
GACAATGGTCATCTCTTGTTCACACCGAATAACGATGTTGTGATTGCAACAAAGGTCGGTGATGAATTTAAAATCTTTGATGGTCATAAAACTCAAATTTCAAAATTAACAAGTGGAAAATATTATATATTTAATAACTGTATCTATCTTATTGACAAGAGTGGACTTATTCAATACAGCTTCGAACGTATAGGAAAGATTAAATGTCTTCCAAGAGTTATCTCTAACGTGAGTTATAACTCAGCAAAAATATATGAAGGTGTTGTATTGCAAGACATCTTCGGAAAGTATTCAGCACTGATTCCATATGAAATTAATATGTGTAAACGTATTGATATCCTTGAGTTGAGTGGATGTAGAATACTTGACGCAAAGAGACTTGGGCGTTGGATGTTTGTTGTGTATGAAAAGGCAGGGAAATTCTGTTGTCTTAGTTTGTACTTTGATAAAGAATTTAAATCTTATAAAGCGAATGTTGAAGAGCATGTTGATTTCAAAAACATCAATGCGATGATAAAAGAAAATAACATGGTTGTCTTTAACAAGGATGATAATACTTTGGAACTGTGTTATGATATGAGTCAAAGTAAAGTCATGGAGAATACACCAGTGTATAATGACTTGGAACTTGTTTCTGGTAAGGCAACTTGTTTTATGAATGGAAAAGAACTGTATTCATTGGAGGCGAAAAAAAGTAATGGGAACCAGTATTAGTGAATGTGTATGTGTGATAACACGAGAAGAGTTGTTGAAGAAACTAATAAAGGGAGTGATGAAATGATAAAAGTAATACTGATGATTGGATTACCCGGTAGTGGTAAATCAACAGTGGCTGAGAAAATGTTACTTAGTTCAAAGAAGACAGTGATAGTTAGTCGTGACTCTATAAGAGAAATGGTTTGTGGTAAATATAAGAACTACAAATTTACTGACATCAAAGAAGATATGGTAAAGTCAATGGCAACTGCTTGTATTGAAGTCGCTATTGAACGTGGCTTGAGTGTGATAGTGGATGAAACAAACTTTACAAAGAAGTCCAGAACATACTGGATGAATATGATATCATGCATTTGCGAACGCAAGGGTGTCAATGTGAAGTACTGTGGTGTGTGGGTTGATACACCAAAGGGTGAGTGTATCAAAAGACGCAAAGCCGACCCTAAAGGAACCAATGATAATTGGGCTGCCATCATAGGGAATATGTTGAAGTATTGGGATGAACCTGAAGCTGATGAATTTGACAAATTGGAAATTATAACAGACGAGGTATAAGAGATGTCTGAACATTTAGAAAAAACTGTAGAAGACGCAATTGTGTTGGCGACACATGCTCTTACTGGACAAAAGGATAAGGTAGGGTTACCAGTAATCCTTCATTCTATGAGAGTCATGCTTGCATGTAACACACCAAAACAAATGATGGTTGCTGCTTTACATGATGTGGTAGAAGATTCAACGATTAGTGTTGAAGACCTTCGTAAAGATGGATATCCAAAAGATGTTTGTGACGCTGTAGACGCAATGAGCAGACGTAATGATGAAACATGGGAAGTATTTATTGAACGTTGTTCTAAGAATTCATTGGGAGCTACTGTGAAGCGAATTGACATCTCTGATAACAATAGTCCAATCAGACAGATTGGGTTACCATTGGAGAAACGTGAAAAACTCAGAGCTAAGTATCAGAAAGCAATCAAATTTTTGGATGGTGTTGAATGAAAATATTAATACTTGATGATAGTGTATCAAGACAACGCCAATTCAAAAGAAAATATATTGGGCATGAAGTGACACAGGTTTATACTGCACTTGCATGTGTTCATGCATTACAAACAGATATGTATGACGCAATATTTCTTGACCATGACTTAGGTGGACAACAAATGGTTTCATCAGGTCCTGGAACTGGATTTGAAGTTGCTGAGTACTTAAGTAAGAATACAAATCGAGCACCGGAGATTATATTTTTACATTCATTGAATACTCCGGGTACTGAAAATATGAAAAAAATACTGGCTACGGCTGGTTTAAATGGAGTTAAAGAACCTTTTTTATGGAAAGAGTGAGGGAAATATGTTAAGTGGAATTTTAATTGTTTGTGGTTTGTGGTTTTTATTTTGGTTTAGTAATTATCTTCATACAAAATTACCTTCAAAATATATGGACGTTTGTTTTCTTGTGATGTGGGTATTGTTTATAGCTGGTTTGATGTTTACATTTGCAGTACCTTTGAATTATTATACTGCAATTGATAGAAAAATTGAAATGGAAACAACTCAGAAAGTGTTTGATGAATCAAGAGAACGATTTAAGAATAATGAAAGTCCTGCTGTGTGTTTAGAAGCTGTTGGTATCACTGAGAAGATTGCTGAATTGAATTCGAAATTAGCAAAATCTCAGTACTATGCAACTGAATCATTCTGGAGATTTTTCATGAATGTTGATGTGGTGATGTCAACAAAACCTATTAATTGAGGATATGATGATTTTTGAATTTGGTTTGACGTTGTGTCAGGTGTGGGTATTTTATATAGCATTACCTGTATTGGTTATATTTGGAACATTATATGTTCTTAGGAAAAGGAAAACAAAATGAAAATTAATTTTTTAGGTGCTGGTTCTGCATTTACTATGAAGGGATTCCAAACGAATTTCCTCATACAAGAAAACGGAAAGAATTTATTGATTGACGCTGGTGGAGATATACGATTCTCCTTGGCTAAACAGGGATTATCATATAAAGATATTGATGCTCTGTATTTAAGTCATGAACACGGTGACCATTGTGGTGGGGTAGAAACTCTTGCGTCCTGTACATACTTTGACCCAACTGTCAAGGATACTATTCAACTGTTTGGAAATACCAAACTGTTGAGAAATATGTGGAAGAGTACACTATCTGGTGGTTTGAAATCAATTCAAGGTAAGGTAATGGGGTTGGATGATTACTTTGATGTTAATATGATTCCACCTAACAAACAGTTTATTTGGGAAGATATAAAATTTGAAATTGTACAATCCGTTCATGTTATGAATGGTCGTGAGATTGTACCATCATATGGGTTAATGATGACTACACCGGAAAAGGTGAAGGTATATTTCACAGGTGATACCCAATTCAATCCTAATCAGATTATAGATTTCTATGAGGAAGCTGATTTTATTATTCAGGATTGTGAAACATATCCTTTTAAGTCTGGTGTTCATGCTCATGTTGAAGAGTTAAAGACATTACCAAAACACATAAAAGAAAAGATGTTGCTTGTTCATATCAATGATAATGTCCTTGATGATAATGGTGTTGTAAGTGCTGATTTTATGAACAAGGTCAGTGACTTTTATAGCGTTGCTTGTACAGGATTTGAAGTTGAAATGGCTATTATAAAAAAAATAAAAGATAAGTCTTGACATCACATTTCCCATTAGCTATATTGGGTTCGTAATAAAAAAGTTACAATTAAGTGACAAATTTTTAAAATTTTTTGATGGAGGTCGTTTATGACAAATAAAACAATAGTAAGTAATGTATTTCTCGGTGGAACATGTGCAACCAGTCATTGGAGAGAGGACCTAATTCCAATGCTTACTAAATCATATTTCAATCCTGTTGTTGATGATTGGACATCGGAATGTCAAGCTGAAGAAATCCGGCAACGTGAAACAGCAAACTTTTGTTTGTTTGTAATCACTCCTAATCTTGAAGGTTTCTTTTCAATTGCAGAAGTAATTGATGATAGCAACAAACATCCAGAGAAAACAATCTTCTGTGTTCTTCAATCTGATAGTAAACATGGTGAAGCAACTGAATTCAATGTAAAACAATTAAAATCATTACAAGCTGTTGGAGAGATGGTTCTACGTAATGGTGGTATATGGTGTAAGAATTTAGAAGAAGTTGCAGCTTGTTTAAATACATAAAATTTTAGGGGAGAAATCCCCAACACCGGAAGGTAAGATGGAAAAAAAGAAAGAGGATTATTGTGCGAGAACTACTTGATGAATTGAATTTGCTTGAAGCTGAAGCAAATGAAGACAAGTTGATATGTGATGGGTGTAATGATGTACATCCAGAACTATTTACATTGACGGTTAAAGAGAAAACTATTCTTATATGTGAACAGTGTAAAGAAAGTTTATCAGGAATAATAGATAATGAAAACAAAGAAACTGTTCATCAAATAGCTTCTGATATGTTTAATGATATTTTTAATTCAAGAATACAAAATAACAGTTCTGGTGATGGTGGTTCTGGATATGATACTGCCCGGTACACTGAAGACCATATGGATTGTTAGGAGAATAAATGATTGAAGATTTAACAACAGATGATTTAGTTGTAATTAGAGATACACCTGTAAAAATAAAAAGAAAACGGAATAATGGTAACTAAAAAGAATATATGGTATATTGCGGATTTACACTGGGACCACAGACGAATCATTGATTTAAGTGATAGACCATTTCATGATTTAAACCATATGCAACATACCATTATTGATAACTGGAATAAAGTCGTTAATGATAGAGATGATGTATATGTGTTGGGTGATACGTGTTTTAGGGTTGATATGTTATTGAAATTATTAGGAAAGTTAAATGGACATATTCATTTACTTAGAGGGAATCATGATTATGATGCGGTATCTAAACTTGATAAAGAGTATAAATTTGATAATATAATAATTCATCAACAAGATATTGTTATTATAAAAGATGGTAATCGTGGAGTTGTCTTATGTCATTATCCAATTTTTGAATGGATTAAGTGGTATAATGGATATTATCATATATTTGCCCACATTCATGGTAATATTAATGGTAATGAAAATAAATCACGAAGTTTTAGACTAAGAGCATATGATGCTGGTGTTGATGTTAATAATTATACACCAACAACATTAGATGAATTTATAAATAGAAAATTAACATGTAGTGAATGTATGCATTTTTCTGTTTGTAAATATTCAGATGAAATCAATAGACATCAGTGTACGTATTTGAAATAGAAAGGTATTTTGGTGGTTGGAATTGGTATAATTGTAAGAATGTAATTAAGGAGAAAAGAAATGATTTTAGAAATTGACCCGGATAGACCGGAAATGTTTGATGAGAAGGTATTAACTGTGGAGTTTGCTATTGTAGATTTCCACGCTTCTTGGTGTGCCCCATGTAAGATATTTAAAAAGATATTTATTAGGTTTGCAGAAAAATTAAAAGCATATCCACAGATTAAGTTATTCACTATCAACAGTGATAAACACCCGGAGATTTGCTACAAGTATAATGTTGCTTCCGTACCAACGCTTATATATTTTAAAAATGGTCGTGTGTTTAAATCCGTTTCAGGGATACAAACTGAAGAGCAGATGGTTGTTGCTATTAATGAAATGAAAAAGTCTTAGAAAGAGTGGATTGATATGAAAGCTGCATTGATTCCTTGGAGTGGTGGATTGGACTCAACATATTCAGTGTTGACATATCTTAAAAAAGGATACCGAGTTGACGCCCCATATTTCACCATTCAAAACAATGACAGAAAAGTTAAATGTGAAATAGAAACCATTAAAAGATTCAGAGATATGGAACCATTCAAAACATATATCGACAATGGTAAATTGTGTGTGTATGAAAGTTCATCAGTTGAAATTTTAACAGACAGTGATTGTGTTGTTGAATTAACTCAACCTCCTATATGGTTACTTGCTTCATTTTTTTGTGTTGGGTGGAGAAAACCTGTTGATGAATTGGTGATATCATATGTTTTGAATGATTGTGCCGTTTCATATGTTGATGATTTGAGACGTGTGTGGGAATCGTTGAGAGGGTTTGTTGGAATTGAAAATAGAAAACATTACCCGGAATTAAAATTTCCATTATTGAAAACGAATAAATTGAATATCATAGATGGTTATATAAATCAATTTGATAATGGGCATGATATATTGAATAATGTTTGGTGGTGTGAAAATCCAGAGGATGGAAAACTTTGTGGTTCTTGCACTCCTTGTAAAAGATATAAGGAAATATCTTACTTTGATGATAAATTTTAGTTTTCTTTAAAAAGAATTTAAATTTTAATTAAAAAAACTCTTGACTTCGATATGAACATAACATATCTTTAAAGCGTAATTAAAATTTAAATTCTTTCAAGGGAGATTCAAATGAATAACAACACAAAAGTAAAATTCGAAGACCGTATAGACACTGCACAAGAAGCACTTGAAGCTGCTGGTTTGAATTATACTGTTGCACAAGCTGAAATTATGAACACTACTACTGGTACTGTTTCTGATAAATGTAAGTCTTTGTATCGCACTGATACAAATCAAGAGCTTGGTATTGTTGGTAAAAAATATGAACCGGTTCAAAACCACAAAGCATTCTCCTACTTCGACACTATTTGTGAAATGCATGGTGCTCGATATTCTGAAGCAATCTCTTTCAATGGTGGAGAGAAAGTAATCCTCAAAGCTGAATTCCCCCGTCCAGAAGTTGTTGGTCGCAATGATGAGATTAAGAAACAATTCTGTCTTATCAATGGTTTCAATGGTGGTGTTGGAGTCATGGCTACATTTATGGTCAATAGGCTTATATGTTCTAACGGTCTTCGTGGTACGGTTCGTGACGCAAAGAATTCATTTCGATTCAAACATACTACTAATGTAAATTTTCGTATGGAAGAGGCTCTCAAGGTACTTGCTGCTGGAACTGATTATTTTAATCAATTCATACGTATGGCAAATGAATTGACACAGAAACAAATTGATTCTGCAATGGTTGATAAGTTTTTGGTAAGTGTATTTGGTGACCCTCAATCAACACGTGGTGCAAATAAACAGGAAGAGATTAAAGGGTACATTGAAAGTGGTATTGGTAACTCTGGAAGCACTGCATGGGATTTATATAATGGTGTAACTGAGTATGTGAGTCATCATCATGGCAAAGATGAAATGAAACGTCTTGAGTATGCTAACTTTGGTGCTGGTGTTCAACTTTCTGAAACTGCATTTAAAGTTGCGTATAATCTTTAATTCAAAGGGGAGCAATCCCCTATTTTAATTGGGAGGTGCAATATGTCAAATTTTTTAAAAACATTGGAACCATTATTATGAAAAGAAAAAAATTATTAAATACAAAAATTAAATGCAATTCCTGTAAAAAGGAATTCGCGTATACTGGTAAGACTGGTGATATTCAATTTAGACCGTATCCATATATGGTAGAAATAGAAGGTGATAACACCAAATTTTGGTTATGTGATGATTGTTGTAATAGAAATGCTGAGGAAATATGAAAAAACACACAATAGAATGTACTCGAATTATAGTTATGTTAATATCATTGATATTTTATTTGGTTGTGATTGCGTGGAGAATGGATGGTGTTGACTTATCAATGATGAATTTGGCATGTGGGGCACCAACGATGTTCTACTTGATGTTTGTGGTAACAAAGAATCGGGAACCGTATCATATATTTTCTTGTCTGTTAGGGATTCCGTTGTTTATGTTTATGGTAATTGATGTTTTAATTTTAACAATAACAGGTAGTTGGAAAACTACATTGGGGGTGTAAAGATATGAGTAAATTAAATGAAAATGAATTTAAAGAAGTAACTAAAACATTTATAAACAGATTGAGTAATGAAATGTCAACCGCAGGGTGTAATGATTTGGATGATGATGAATTTCCTACAACTGTTTGTGAGAAGTTTGATTCTGATTTTGAGTTATTATACGAGTGGAGTAGTATGATAGTTAAACAAAAGGAATTAAAAGATGAAAAATGATAGTTTAGGTGATAGAATGAAGGGATATGAACACATATCCAGAATATTATTAACTCGTAGAATGCCACTCATCATCCGTGTGGATGGAAAAGCGTTCCACTCATTGACAAAGAAAATGGATAAACCATATGATATCACGTTTAGTCACTGCATGATGAGGACTGCACGTTTTCTTCTTGAGAACATTATGGGTGCAAAGCTCGCTTATGTTCAATCAGATGAGATTTCTGTATTGTTGACAGACTACGATTCATTGTCAACAGAGCCTTGGTTTCAAAAGAATATACAGAAAATCGTTAGTGTGTCTGCAAGTATGGCGACCATGAAATTTAATGAGTTGTATCGTACACATGTTCATTCATCAAAGAAAGTCAAAGATTATGGATTGTTTGATTCCAGAGTATTTGTTATTCCGAAGGAAGAGGTGTGTAATTATTTTATTTTTCGACAGCAAGACGCTGTTCGTAATTCCATTCAGGGATTAGGGCAAGCTCATTTCTCTCACAAAGAACTTCAAGGAAAGTCTTGTAATGCGATTCAGGATATGCTGATGGTTGATAAGAAAATCAATTGGAATGATATAAGCCCATATTTTAAACGTGGTGGGTGTTTCTATCGCAACTTAAGCATTGATACTGATGAAAATACAAACAATGTTGTTACTGATGTTGCACCTCCGACATTCACACAAGACCGTGATTATATTGAGAAGTATTTGTTTCTCGAAAAATAACACTTGACAAGACTTGTACCATTAATTATATTGGTAGGGTAAATTAAATTGAAAGGAATTATTATGAATAAAAAGTTATTAGGGTTTTACATTTTTTTGGCGTTGGTTATTTTGAATGCTTCATATAAATCATTCATGGCTCCATCTTTAAATGAAATATCAATCACAAATTTAACAAAAGAATTGAAAGAATTGAAAGAAACAGTTGTTACTATTAAAAAAGAAGCACATGTTATTAAAGAGATGTCTTACTTTGAAGGTCAACGTGACGCTATTACTGGAGATATTCGTATTGAGGAAATTGAAAAAGGAACCGGGAAATATAAATGGGGTAAATCACCGTGGGATAGCGGTGAAAGTCCAGTATATAAAATAGATGAGAAATTAACTAATTAAATAAATTAACAACGGAGGTTCTTTATGAGACCAATTGTTTGGGTAGTTGATACTCAAAAAGATTTTATTGATGAAGACGGAAAATTATCTGTGCCTGGTGCAGTTGATATAAGACAAAATATTCTTTCTACACTTTTGACAGCAGAAAAGTTTGATGTTTCTATTTATGGAAGCGTGGACGCACATGAAAAAAATGATGTGGAATTTTTAGATTATCCAGTTCATTGTGTGATTGATACAGATGGTCAAAAGAATATACCTGAAAGTATTATCAGTCACCCGGATAACGTATACTATGTCCCAAACAATGGGCAGGGAGTTGACATGTCTTCGTTTGAAGGGGCACGTCAAGTGTACTTTGAGAAGCAGTGTGTCAATATATGGGATAAGTGTAAAGGACAGCCCGACAATATTCAAACGCTTCTCCGTATGACTGACATCACTGATGTGTATGTTGTTGGTGTGGCTACAGAACTATGTGTTCTTGAAGCTGTATTGGGTTTTCTTGCTCGTGACTATAACGTATTCGTTGTTGAAGACGCAACAAAAGGATTAAGTGTTGACGGTGAAGTACAAGCTAAAGATAAAATGGCGTCTTTTGGAGCTGAGTTTATCACAACAAAACAATTAGAATGTATGTTTGACAAATAGTGATAACTTTTTCAAAGGAGTATTAAATGGATTATAAAAAAGTATATGAAAATATTCAAAATAATTTTAGACAGTATCTATTTAAGTCTGGATTGAAAGCCGTAGTCATTGGTGAGAGTGGTGGTCTTGATAGTGGTGCGATTAGTGCACTTGCTCGTCCGGTATGCGATGAGCTTGGTGTGAAACTTATTGGTAGATACATTGGAATTGAAACCAATGGTGATGACGAGTTAGAACGTGCTAATGCTATTGGTAAAGCCTTTTGTCATGATTATAAAGTAATTGATATGTCCCACATCTCTGTAGATTTGCGTACTTTCGTAGAAGAGATGGAAGGAATGGAAACTGATTTTAAAGCAATACCAAGAAAAATACGTAATGGTAATACTAAAGCCAGACTTCGTATGATTTATCTTTACAATCTTGCTCAGTTACATGGTGGAATGGTTCTCAGTACAGATAATTTGACAGAGTTTATGTTAGGGTTTTGGACATTACATGGTGATGTTGGGGATTATGGGATGATTCAATATCTTAAGAAGACTGATGTGTTTGGTCTTGTTAAGTGGATTGCATTAAATGTCTGTGGTGGCACAGGTAGTGTTTGTCGCAATGTTTTACTTGCATGTTATGACGCAATACCAAAAGATGGTCTTGGTATTAGTAAATCTGATGTGGAGCAATTAGGTGCAGAAGATTATTATGAAGTTGATGACGTTCTATATGGTTTTATTGACGCTGTGATTGATGATGACCTTGGTACGGCAGAGAAGTTGAAACCACATCCTGTTGTCCAAAGACATTTTGCGTCTCAATTCAAAAGGAGTAATCCATATAATATTCCAGAGGGTGAGCTTACACGGGGGGCAACATAATGGGGAGAATTGGATTATACGGTGGGTCTTCAACAATGATTCGTGAAGCAGTCTGGAACATGGAAACGAAGGGACTCCCACCAAAATTCTTTGATTGGTGTGATGTTAATGTGTTTACTCAAATTTATAACGAAAAATTATATACACCTTGTAGTTAGGAAGTGGAAGAGATGTCTGATTTGAAACAAGAAAAAAATGATGTGAGTGCAGTTGAAGCTGAAGCGGTTACAATGACTGAAGAAAAGATTGTAGTACCGAAGAAGATGTTTAAAAGAGACAGTCTTTTTAAACATCTCTATGACTCATATGGAAACATTTCAAATGTGTTGGGTCTTATCGACATGTTATTTAAAAATGGTGAGAATGAAAATGGAGTTTATAAAGCGGTAAAACGATACACACCGTTTGCGTTATTCGGATATGACC